>Ga0209467_1000099_pt1 | contig 154371 bp, 150 predicted proteins | sample Higcelwee11metaG_FD_187175 | JGI IMG/M metagenome (GOLD analysis project Ga0209467, IMG submission 187175) | Freshwater pond sediment microbial communities from the University of Edinburgh, under environmental carbon perturbations - High... | ecosystem: Environmental > Aquatic > Freshwater >...
GCCGCCGACGAGGTTATCGTTGTCACGACGCCTGAACCGACCGCAATTACGGATGCCTACGGCATCATCAAATCAATTGCAGCCCAGACTTCTGAAAAGACCATACGCTTGGTCGTGAACAGGTGTCAGAGTGTTACCGAGGGAAAGCGTGTGGCTGAACGAATTATCAACATCGCCAGTCAGTTTTTAAACATTAAAGTCGAGAATCTCGGTTTCATTTATGAAGATCCGATGGTTGCCAAGTCGGTTCGCAATCAGAAGCCGTTTATTGTAAATTATCCTTCATCAAGAGCTTCGGGATGCGTGAGGATATTGTCTGACAAAATTGCGCACCGGGAGTCGCTTCCTGAGAATAACAGCGGCATGTCGGGTTTTTTCAAAAACCTCTTCACCCGTATCAATCCCGAAGACGAGGACGAGGATTAGTATACGTCGACTGGTGATCGGCAGACGTGATCTCGCCTGTGTGTTCGGCGGCGCTGCAGAGTGATCAAATATTGTATGTGATCAATTTGAGTAATACCCCCGTACCCGGAGCAGTGTGTACGGGGTTTATCTGTATTGCCGGAGAGCCGGAAATCGTGTAAATACGGACCTAGAAGCAAAAAAAAGGCTAAATTGCACAAAATGACGTGTAGTGACATAAAACAGGGTTGACACAGAGATAAAATTATGGGAAATCTACTGAAATTACCGTTTGCAGTGCGTCTCGCATCGCTTTTTGCGGTTTTTGCACTTGTTTTTTCCTTTTTTCTCGGTTTTATCTCAGGAATAGGAATCGGTCTTGTACTGTTACGGACGTTAATCTTTTTTATTGTTTTTTTTGCTCTCGGGTACGGAATTTCTTTTGTCTTGCAGCAGTTCATTCCGGAGCTTTACACGGTTGTTGCGACACAGGTTCCCGAAGAGCAGCCGCTGGTTGATGCCTATTCCGATACACCCGCAGGCGTATCGGGTGAGTATGAAGAGGCTTCGGATCGGTATGTGCCGTCGAATAGTGACGAGGCATCAGGGACGGCTGATGTTCCCTCATTTGATTCAGGGCTGGATTCGCAGTCAAGATTGCAACAGCCCTCGTCTGCTATGGGCAAGCATCTGCTTGAAGAAAAAGGCTTTAAATATGAGCCTAAAATCATGGCTGAGGCGATTCGTACAATGATGAGCAGGGACGACTCTTAGACGGATGGGTTTCATGAACAAAAAACGCATTGAGGAACTTGACGCAAAAAACGAAGATGATCTTTGGACGCAGCTTGTAAAGAATAAAGATCATGAATTGCGTGATTATTTTGTCATCAAGTACTCTCCGCTTGTGAAATATGTGGCCGGAAAGGTTGCGATGGGTATGCCGCAAAGCATCGAGTTCGATGATCTGGTCTCCTATGGCGTCTTCGGTCTGATAGATGCGATCAATAAGTATGATCCGGCGCGCAACATCAAATTCAAGACCTACGCAATGACCCGTATTCGCGGCTCGATTTTTGACGAGCTGCGTTCGATCGACTGGATTCCCCGGTCAATCCGCCAGAAGGCAAAAGAGATTGAGACGACAATTGCCGAGCTTGAAAATAAGCTCGGAAGGACAGTCGAAGATGAAGAGATTTCCAAAGAACTTGGAATCTCAATTGAGGAGTTTCATTCTATTTTGAATAAAGTGAGCGGGACTGCCATGGTTTCGCTTAATGATATATGGTATCTGGGTGATGACAACGATGAACTCTCCATCATGGAGACCCTCGAAGCCCCGGACAACATGAATCCCGATGTGCTCATTGAGAAAGAAGAGATCAAAGAGCACATCGTCGAAGCGATTAAAAAACTTCCCGACAAAGAAAAGAAAGTCATCGTTCTTTATTACTACGAGGATCTCACCTTAAAGGAGATCGGTCAGGTGCTGGACGTTACCGAGAGCCGAATCTCGCAACTGCATACTAAAGCCATACTTCGCCTGAGGGGCAGACTTGGCAGGATCAAATCGAACCTGGTTGGTTGAGATGAGCAATCTGAAGGATCTTCTGCGCACATTTGAATCCGGCGATTCAACAGACGGTGATCTTGAGGTGTACGCTGACTCTGTTCGTCAGGGTCTTCAGATGGCTGCCAAAGAACTGGGAGTCGATATATCTCTTCTTGATTACGAAGTTCTTGAGCGGGGCAAGAGCGGATTGTTCGGCATAGGTCGTCTTCCTTTTAAATTGGCCGTCCGCGCGGTGCATGAGGATGCCGCCATCGGCTCACTCGGGCTTAACGAGCTCGATTCCAAACTTACCGCTTCAATAAAGTCTGAAATAGTTGAACTGGAGCGCGAAGATCCGAACGCTCCAGGCAGTTTCAAAGTCCGGGTGACAAAATCGGGCATCTGGCTGATCGTTTCTCCCTCTAAAGGTTCAGGCAGACAGGTGCAGATTAGTGAGGTAGCGCAGCGTCTGGATCAGTTGCACGTAAAAGATTTTGATCAGGAGCTTGTGAAAAAAACGGTCAGAGACCATAGCGGCCGGCCTGTCCGCCTCGGTGACTGGATCCCGAATATTGAAAATGACGGTACTATGTACGTTGAAATTTCTGATGATCAGATGCGTGCCCTCGTTCACTTTGAGCCTCCGCGATTTTCAGGTCGTCATATGGAGCTTGATGATGTTGTTCAGTCTCTGAAAAATTCCGGGATCGTTGTCGGTATTGATGAAGAGGCGATCTCGAAATATCTTGATGCAATGAATTATGTCCAGCCGCTTGTTGCGGCAAGAGGGGTTCAGGCCCGTTACGGTACAGATGCATATGTCGAGTATAAGGTCCGCATCGAGAAGCATATTGAATTTGATAACGATGAAGCAAGTGTCGACTTTAAAGATCTCAATCTGATTGAGAACGTCGTTATCGGGCAGCTTCTTGCAGTTAAGGTTCCTGCCACCAAAGGTGTGGAGGGAAGGACTGTCACAAATCAGGTGACCCAGGTGAAACCCGGCAAGGATATCGCCATCAAGCACGGACCTGGTACGATACTCTCTGATGATGGAATTGAGTTGACGGCCGAGCGTAACGGGCAGGTCGTTATGAAAGTCGATCAGATCTGTGTTGATGAAGTCTATGTAGTTCAGGGGGATGTGAACAACACAACCGGAAACATCACTATGCTCGGTTCAGTACTGGTTACCGGCAATGTTCTTGATGAATTTATCGTCAAGGCTTCGGGCAATATTGAAGTAAGGGGTTCTGTACAGAAAGCCGTTCTTGAAGCTGAGGGTGATATTATTGTACGACAGGGTATCAATGGTCGTGATGAAGGCCGCATTGAGACCACCGGCGGTTCTGTTTATGCAAAATTCGTACAACGTGCCAATGTTATTGCCGAAAAGAATATTTTCGTTACTGAAGAGCTTCTGTTGTCGAATGCCGATGCAGGCAACCTGATTCTCTGCAATGGAAAACGTGCGCAGATCGTCGGCGGCCTTGTTCGTGCCGGTGATGAGGTAAATGCACGTATGATCGGTTCAGAATCTAACACCAAGACCGTCGTCTGTGTCGGTGTGAACCCGAAAATTCTGCAACAGATGTCGAATCTTGAAAAAAATTATACCGATACAACAGACGAGCTTGAGAAGATTGATCTTGATATTTCGACTCTTGAAAGCAGACAGCGAACAACAAGACTCACTGATGAACAAAAAGAGCGCTATGCCTCCTTAAAAGAACGCAAGGAGAAGCTCTCAAAACGAAAAGAAGAGATTTCTCTTGAAATGCAGGAACTCAAAGATTACCTTGAAGTAATCGAGCAGAAGGGCCGTGTCTGTGCTGAGAAGAAACTTTTTCCGGGCGTTGAGATTGTCATCAAGAACAACAAGCTCAGAGTTCAGGATATGTATTCAGATGTCAGTATTACCTTGAAGAACAACGATTGGGCCTTCGGTGCATATATTCCGCCTGAAGGATTTGAAGATATGATAACATCGAGAAAGAGGAGGCGCTAAGTGGCCCTTTCACCTCTTGATCTTCAAACTTCAATCGGGCACACTCATGATGTTGCGCGTGTTCGGCATCTTGAAAATGAGCAGACCGCACTTCTTCAGCACAATCTCGATGCAAAATCTCTCCTTGATTCGGAAAAACAAAAAGATACTGTGGCGGAAGCACCGAAGGGCGAAGAGATTCCCTCGTCGCTTTCCGAGGGAGGCGCAGAAAAGCGGAAGCGCGAGGGGGAAAGACGTCATGCGAAGGATGAGGGCGTATCCGAGCCCGCACCGCAAACTCCCGACAATCCGCTCCTGGGTTCTCATATTGACGTAACGAGGTAGTACATGCAGACGCTCTTGTGGATATTGCTTACCAATCTTTTTACCGGCACGGTCCTCTATCTTGTGCTTTCACTTAAGCTGGAAAAGTCTGCTGATGAATTTCGTATAAAAAAGCTGCGTCGTGAAATGGACGAGACAATCCGTGAGTTCAATGCGACAGCTGAAAGGAATATCTCCCTGCTTGAAAACCGTATCCGCACCGCTAAAAGTGTTCTCAATGATGGTCAGCCGGTAAGTTTCGATTCACTGTACCCCGGAACGATCTCTTTTGATTCATCCAGAATGCCCGCCACTTCCCTCTCTTCTGATACTTCGGCCCCGAATAAAGGAACGGTTGCGCACAAGCCTTTTAATGTTCTTGTGAATGAACCGCTTGATTTATCCTCTGATGAAAGTATTTTGGATGAGGGGGAGCACGATGAATCCGGTGCAAGCGATGAAGAATTAAAAATAAGATATGCCGCAGCTTCATCAAAGCATGAGTTTATCGCATCACTTTATCGGGACGGTCGTACTGTCGATGAGCTTGTACGTGTTTCCGGGTTAAGTCATAAAGAGCTTACGCTCATTTTGCAGCTGAACGGATTAAAAGCAGAGGGGTTGTAATGGATTTTTTAAATATTCCGCGTTTGACCGATGAGGAATTTGACAAGTTTGCGAAGCTTATCTACGATGAGAGCGGTATATTCATGAAACCGACCAAGATTACGCTTCTTTCAAACCGCCTGCGCAAACGTCTTCAATCGCTGAAGTTGTCCTCGTTCTCTGAATACTATTCGTATGTGATGAAACAGACCGATCGTACACGTGAGATTGAAGAGCTTCTTGATGTGGTATCGACAAATGAGACTTATTTTTTCAGAAACGAACGTCATTTCGAAGCTCTCGTTGAACGTCTTCTGCCGGATATCGCATCAAGAAAAAAAGATAAGACCCTCAGAATCTGGAGTGCCGGCTGTTCGACTGGCGAGGAACCCTATACAATTGCGATATGCCTCAATGAGAAGCGCTCGCTGCTTGCCGGGTGGAATATTGAGATTATGGCAACCGATATAGCCTATACTGTTCTTGAATTTGCCAAGGTCGGCAAATATTCAGGCCGCCGAATTGAGAAAGTCCCCCCGGAGTACATGAAAAAATATTTCACTCTCGTGAAACCCGAAGAGGGTCTCTATGAAATTGGTCAAGAGTGCCGAAAACTGGTCAAGTTCAGTCAGCTCAATCTGTTTAAAGATCCGTTTCCCAAAGATATTGACATAATATTCTGCCGGAATGTTATGATCTATTTTGACAGGGATCATCAGCGTAAACTTGTTGCAGATTTCTACCGGGCAATTTCCAAGACGAACGGCTACCTGCTGATCGGTCATTCAGAAACACTGCATTCAATATCCGAATCTTTCGCTTATGTTAAAATAATGGAAGCACCCATATATGTGCCTGTTGAGAGGATAAATGAGTTCAACACCCGTTAACGTTGGAATTGCTGAAATAATGGTGTCGCGTGTTCCGCAGCAGCTTCGTACAGTTTTGGGGTCATGTGTGGCGATATGTCTTTATGACAAAAAAAAGAAAATAGCCGGACTGGCGCACATCATGCTGCCCGAACAAAAGTCGTCCGAAGCCAACCCGAACAAATATGCGGATAGCGCGCTGCCTATCCTTATCAAGGAGATGGAGGCGGCTGGTTCTTCATCGATAAATATCAACGCAAAGATTGTTGGGGGGGCGGAAGTTCTCAAATTTTCAAAATTCTCCTCTTTTTCGAAAATCGGAAAAACCAATGTTGATAAATTGAGAGAAATACTGGCCAAATCCGGTATTCCGCTTGTGGGGGAAGACACGGGCGGTGAGTGCGGACGCAATATTGTCTTTGATCCTGCGAACGGATCTATACAAATTTCACTTTTAAATGGCGAACATAGGAGCATCTGATTCAAATGCAAAGTATGACCGGTTACTCTTTTGTCGAGGATAAGACAGATCAATTCTCATTTACAGTTGAAATAAGAACTCTTAATACAAAATATAATGAGTGTTTCACAAATGTTCCCCGTTTCATGCGCGCCGAGGAGAGTGAGATCCAGAGTATATTAAAGAAAAATTTTGTCAGAGGTAAGGTCGAGCTTAATCTTGAGGTTTTTGACTGGGTTCTCAACCGAGAGGTAACGTTTAACAGGGCAATGGCCGAGGCATGTTATCGTGAATTGAAGATTCTCGAGACAACACTTCAACCTGAACGTCCGTTTTCACCCGATGTGATTTTCCAGTTTGACGGCGTTGTAAATAGAACCCGTACTGTGTTATCCGCGCAGTCAAAGAAGAAGATATACGATGGGCTGTTAACTGCTATTGATAAAGTGAATATCATGCGCGCAAAAGAGGGAAATGCTCTTAAGAAGGATATAATCGTATCGCTTAAAGCGATTAAGGCCGGAACAAAGCAGATCCGCTCACTATCAAAATTTGACTCAAAAGCCGCTTATGATAAACTGAAAGATAAAATTTCCGCCCTCTCGGGTCTTGTGCCCGATGACAGGCGTCTGTACAGTGAAATTGCCTTCTATGCGGATAAGGTCGACGTTAACGAGGAGTTGTGCCGTCTGTCTGATCACCTTGATAAAATTGATCTGCTTTTTTCCGAGGAGGATACAGTCGGCAAGAAGCTTGATTTTCTTGCGCAGGAACTTTTTCGCGAGATTAACACAATCGGATCCAAGACGGCAAGTTCACAGGTATCGCATCTTGTTGTCGAGCTGAAGAATCATGTAGACAGAATACGGGAGCAGGGAAGGAATCTTGTATGAATTCTCATTTGATCAGCATCGGATACGGAAATGCCGTTGTCGGAGAGCGGGTTATCGCGGTCATATCTCCCGCGTCGGCGTCGGGAAAAAGAATTCGGGAAGAGGCGAGAGATTCAAGAATGCTTATTGACGCGACTCATGGAAGAAAGACACGTGCAATCATCATTATGGACAGCAACCATATCGTTTTGTCGGGGATGCAGCCAGAAACAATTATCAATAGATTAAATGCCGAAAATGAAGAATAATTTTTCAATAGTTTTTTCCGCCCCTTCGGGTGCCGGTAAGTCGACAATAATTGCCCGAGTACTGGGTGAACTGTCTGATATTGCCTTTGTTACATCCTCGACGACAAGAAAACCCCGCCCGAATGAGATTGACGGCGTTGATTATTATTTTATGGATCAGGATGATTTTCTCGCAAAGGCAAGCAATGACGAGTTTCTTGAATGGGCAATTGTGCATTCAAATTACTACGGTACTCTAAAAAAAGAGGTTGACAGAATAGTGAGGGACAAAAAAATCCCCCTGTTCGATGTCGATGTACAAGGGGCTCTTAATTTGCGTAGAGTGCTCCCCGGTGCAGTTTTCATTTTTGTTCTGCCTCCTTCAATGGCTGAGCTTGAGAAACGTTTACGTGACCGCAAGACAGAGAGTGACGAACAGCTCACTCTTCGCCTTGCCAATGCGCGCTGTGAAGTTCGAGAGCTCGGGATATTTGATTATGTTGTCGTTAATAATGATATCTCAGAATCTATAAAAGATGTTGAAGCAATAATACGAGCGGAGCGCCTGCGTCTTTCCAGAATGCGGGAATATATTGAATTGATGGGGTTTAACCAGTGATCATACCTTTGAAAAAACTTTTAGCTCAGACTGATAACAGATTTGAGTTCACAAAAGCCGCCATGGTCGCGGTTTCGCGTCTTGAGAAGATAAGAGATTATCCCGAGAGTGACCATAATTGGAAGATAGTTCCAAATATTCTTAAACTTGTGCTTGAAGAAAAGGTTCACTTTTACCGTAAATAATGAGTTCTTCGCTCGTTGTTATTTCCGGTCCAACCGGTTCCGGTAAAAGTGAACTCGCAATGCGTCTGTGTGATGTGTTTCCGTTTATGGAGATAGTATCGGCGGATTCCGTGCAGGTGTACCGTTATATGGATATCGGGAGCGGTAAAGTTTCACGAGAGCAGCTGTTGCGATACCCTCACCACTGTATTGATGTAGTAGACCCCGATTGCGATTTTGATGCCTCTGCATATTCTTTGTATGCAACAGAGGTGATAAGGAAAATTCATGAAAGGGGGCGGCTTCCGCTCGTTGTTGGCGGTTCGGGGATGTATATTGATGCGTTGCTTTTCGGTCTGTCGAAAATCCCCGATGTACCGGTATCGGTTGTTGAGAGACTGAAAGAAGTTGCAGTTAAGTCTGACGGGGGGATTCCTGAACTTCGATTCCGCCTTGAGCAGGTTGATCCGGCTGCGGCCGCTAAAATTCATCCGAATGATCTGCAGCGGACGCTTCGGGCTCTTGCTGTTTTTGAGGCGACCGGAACACCGATCTCTTCTTATCAGGGAAAGAAGCTGCCAAACAAGTGGAATCCATTAATTATTGTAACTGAATCGGATCGTTCCGCTCTTTACAGTGCGATCAATAAGCGCGTTGACAGTATGATGCATGATGGATTTATGGATGAGGTTGTAGGGCTTGTCGATAGGGGGTACTCGCTCCGGGTTAAGAAAACGATAGGGTATGCGCAGTTGTATTCAGTTCTTCTGAATGAGACTGTTTTACCGGCAGCCGTTGATAGTATAAAACAGCTTACCCGCAAATATGCAAAGCGCCAGATTCTCTGGTTCAGTCGTTATGATTGCTGCCGGTATGGCGGTGATTTTCTCAGCCTTTCAGAACAGATACAAAAATATATACTGGCGCACATGCCCGATGGAGGAGTATCATGAATACAAATATACAGGATAAAATTTTGAATGTTGCCCGCCGTGATAAAATTGATCTGGTTATCTATCTGACAAACGGTGTGCCTGTATCCGGCAGGGTCATCGCGTTTGACAATTTCACTATTTTGTTAAAGAATGACGTAAAGCAGAATTTGATCTACAAGCACGCGGTTTCAACGGTTGTTCCCTCAAAGATCATAAAGATTGATGAAGAGTAAGCCAGTGAAGCGTTTTTTCTTTGTTATCTTCCTGCTTTTACTGCTGGCTGGCGGTGCCTGGTTTTATGTTGAGGGTCTGGTGTATGTTCCTGCCGGGCAGATACTTGTCGTTTTTGACGAAAAAGAACATCGGGTTATCGGTCAGTACGGAGAGGGTTTTGTCCCTATCTACCTTAAATTGATTCCAGGGCGTGTTTCCCTTCATCAGCTCGATAGTCGCGGCGCGTTGAGAGTATCGCTATCCGCACCTTTACCAAAAATCAGTGAACTCGAAGATCAGCTTTATAGTATCCGCTGTTCATTTTCGTTGAAGTATTCTCTAGTATCTGACAAGTATTTAATTACAGAGGAGATTATCAACAAGGAGAAGCCTCATGAATTGATCACATCGGGGATTGAAGAACTCGTTAAAGGTTCGTTTTCCTATTCAGTCTCTTCACTTTTTTCAGCCGGCTTCGATGCGGAAAAGATTGCGCTTGAATGGCCGGCGCAGCGCGAACGTCTTTTTTCCGAGCTTACATCCTCTTTGTCGAAATCAGGAATAGAGCTTGAGTCAATTGAACAGTCATCCCCCCTTGTATATCCGACAAACGAAATTTATGCGGGGGTGCTTGTGTACTATGATGAGCTTCAGTCCCTGCGGAGGCGACATGGGCTGGACAATGAGACGTTGAAGGGTGTTTTGGCCGGTGAATCACTTCATCTTGATGCCTACTGTCGCAAATTGGAGAAAATTTCCGCACTTATTGAGAAAAATCCCCTTCTTCTGCAGTATATGTATATTGAAAAACTGGGCAGCAATGTCAGTGTCATTCTTCCTGCATCGATTAGTGGGTATCCTTTTGGACTTGACAGATCACAAAATGAAAAAAAAGATGTCCTAAATGTGACTAATAGTAATACCTCTTCGAAAGACGAGGGAGATGCTGAAGTGAGTCCGTAATTGATATTGTAGCTTGTTTTGAAGTACCTTTGAAATGATTAAATTAACGACAGCGAATCAGGAGTAATGCAATGCCTTGTGGAAAAAAAAGAAAAAGACAAAAAATTGCCAATCATAAAAGAAAGAAACGAAGAAGAATGGATCGCCACAAGAAGAAATGATTTCTTTAATGTGAGTTTATTATTGGGTGAGAGCTTTGTTATTCGGTTCTCACCCAATTTATTTCGCGTACGGTTCTGTTTTATTTAATCTTGCATCATTTCAGCCCGGAGAGTTTCGGGCTTTATTTTCTCCTCTTTATGCAATCTCTCCTGATTATTGTTTTCTTATAGACAGAACGAACTATATCTTCATATCTATGTATCAGAAGGCGTCGATTGTCGACGTGGTGTTCCAGCACTACTTATTGCGGGTTATGTACATTATGTACACTATCAGTGAAGCAATGGCGGCTGGAGCTCTCTGAGCAATTTGTGCTCTGCTCAATGTATGGATTCAGTCGAGGTTTCATCGTATTTATACGGATCATGTTCATATGATTTCCTTATGTTATCTTTTTCCTACTGCCCTTATATATTTGAATTCTGTGATAAGTCTAATTTTAAGAGAATAATGGTGAATAGAGTGATCGTCAGGCAGAAAAATCTCAACCAAGTTATCGGTGAAAAAGAGGGTAGTGCATATGTCAGCTGGAAACGCCGCCCATCCGAGATTAAGGGGTATCAGAGAGCGCTTTATTATAATGAGCCGAATGGAAACTATCTGCGGGTAGATTACAGCATAAAATCCTCACGTGTGCGTCTTTATTATGAAGATAATGCAGAGGGAAACATCATTTATTCATCGATTATAGAAAAAGGCACAATTGTATCCGAAAAAAACATGACATCAGGACGTACTGCATCTTTGAGCAAAGTATTTACCCCGCTTGCCCCGGTAATTTCAAGCATACCTAATAAGGAGGTTCTATCCCTTATCGGCGATAACTATGGACTTGCTTCATTCAACCGTGACAGGAAAGAGAGTGAGAAACGAAAGAAACTCGAACAGACACGACAGAAGTATTTCAAAGAGGATGATGACAGAAATGCGACGATGCTCGGTAGTTTTGATGAGAGTAAAAAAAGCACTATTGTTGATTTAATCGATATAATGATCGGTCTTTCCGTCGCAGTTGCCCTATTTTTTGTTTTTACAGGTTTTCAGGTTCCAGGAATGTTCATGGCTGTCTATGGAATCGGGGTTGGTCTGGTAGATATTTTTATCCGAGAAAGGGAGCCGATTTTTTACAAGATAATCCTGTTTCTTGTGTCGGGTGTCGGGTCATATATTTACGGGTATTATTTTTACTAAAGGATAATTACTTCACAGAAAACCCCTCCCGCGGACCTGGAGCTTTCTGCGAAGTCTGTTGTGTTTATAAGCTGTAAAGTTCTCTTGTATCCTCATGAGCCAGTTCGATAACTCCTGAATCACGCATAACACGATTGCGGTATTTCTTTACCGATATGACTTCCTGTGAAACAAGATGAGTTACATTCTTAACGCTTCTGATTTCTGAAATGAGATTGCGAAAGTCACGGTAGGTCGGCGCGATAATTTCGATAACGAATGAATGGTTGGATTGGATATGCAGCAGTGAATGTATGATATCACAATTGTTGCAATAGCTTACAAACTTCTTCTCGCTTCCGACCACGTCCGCATAGGTGAAGAAATGATATAACTCGGCGGGTTCACGATAGTTCTCAAGAGTAAAATTACGCTTCTGCTTGAGAACATCGATAATCTTTTCTGTAGTTATTTTACGAATTGCCGGAGTACCGGAATGATTGATGGTTTTAAGATCCTCAATGAAAGTCTCGAGCTGCAGCTTGTTATCAAAGTTTGTATCAAGAATAAAACTTGCATCGCCCATTGTGTGATAGAGTGAGATTATGTGAGGATTCGAGACAAGCTCGAAGACCAGCTTGGCGTTGCTTCCCCAGTTTTGTACAGAGACAAGTGCCTGAATAATCTTGTTTTCCTGCATTATACTTCTCCATATTAGACGATTATTTTCCTCTAAGGAAGCAGCATTGTATGCGGGTTTAAAAGATAGTGTCAAGACTCTTTTTTCGGCTATTTATCACCACTTTCCGGCTTATTGGCAAGATAATCCTTTATTGCGGCTATCAGATTCACAACACCTTCGGAAAAGCGGGCAAAATATTGTTCAAGTTCGCTCTTCTCAATTTGTGTCCCCTTTGCATAGACTTCAAGATCTATGAGCAATTCCTGAAGGTGCTCAGCGCCAAGTGTTGCCGATGAACCTTTGTAGGCATGTGCGACTTTGCGGATCTGTTCACAATCGCCGGATTGTATTTTTTCCAGCATTCTTGCCTGCCATCGGGGCAGCTCTTCAAGTGCGATTTCGTACAACTGGTCGAGCCGTTCCAGATCGTTATCGATACGGTTCAGCGTTGCTTCTATATTGAGTACTCTGGACATTACCTTCTCCTCTTCTGATCAAGAGTCATTTCTGATAATAGTATATTCCTGAGGAAAGGCAAACAAAATATGCGATTGTTTTCTGCAATGTTGCGGGGGGAAAAAAGAAATAAATAAGTTGCTACTGAATACCATCATTCAAAATTCTCATAATGGTTGAAACTAATCACGTTCATTGGAAAGAATCAGCCTTAGTACAAGTTTCCAGTGTGCTATATTGGTTCTTTTCCCATCAATATCTCTTTTTCGAACTGTTCCCGTGTATACATTGGAAGATATGAATCAAGTCTTGACAGCTGGAAGACAGTCAATATCTCCGGATTCAATTCCCAGAAAATACATTGTATGTTATTTTTACGCGAAAGATTGTAAAGACGCAACAGCGACCCTATTCCGGAGGAATCGATATAATCAAGATCACGAAGATTAAAGGCAATAACCTGGGGGTGTTTATCGAGCTGTGATCTGAAAAACCCCTCCACCTGCCTGATACTTGAGATTTGGTAGCGCCCCCTTACTTCAATGGAGATAATACCGGGATATTGTATTAATCGTGTTTCAATCATTTTCAATTAGCCTGCTGTCAAAATTGACCGGAGCGGACTCGCTGACATCAGTATAAACATATTTTTTGATGTTTGTCAAGAGTGAACTTCAAAAAAAGAGAGCGGGTGAAAGTGCAGTTAGAATAAATAACCGCCGGATCGGTCGGCGGTTATTATCTCAAATATCATTTATTCTATGATTATTATCTCTTCAGATTTATCACTTCCTGCAGCATTTGATCAGATGTAGTTATTGTACGCGAATTTGCCTGAAATCCCCTCTGCGTGACGATCATGTCGGTGAACTGATCTGAAAGATCGACATTGGACATTTCCAGCTGTCCCGCGATGATCTTCCCGCGGCCGCCCTGACTTGCGGGTCCTTCGTTTGCGATACCGGAGTTATTTGATACTTCGAAGAGATTCTCTCCGTTTGCGGTAAGGCCCTGAGGATTGGTGAAGACTGACATCGCGACCTGACCAACCGGTCGTTTTATTCCGTTAGAGTACACGCCGGTTATAACACCGGAATTATCAATGTTAAAAGACTCCATGTAGCCCATGCCATATCCATCCTGCTCAACGGCCTTTGTTGTTGACGGCGATGAGAACTGTGTGATACCTTCGATAAGGCCTGAAGTCCCGAAGTTCATTGTCATTGTGCGGATTGCAGGATCTCCGGCTACACGGTAGCTGAGATTTCCGCTTAACGGGCCCGCATTCTGTGAATCAGAGGTCGCGTCATCGGACACGGAGACTATGCGACCGTCCGGTGCGAACTGAAAGCGTATTCGGTTTGACGGGTTATCCTGGTTGGCTGCGGCGCCCGGTATATCAACCGTAAGAGGTCCCTCGGAATCGCTCATTGCTGCGGAAGCGGTCCATTCGTTGACACCGGTATGCCAGAGAGTGAGTGTAACGCGGTGCTGATTTCCGAGGTTATCGAAAGAATCGATGTTGGTAGTTACCGCGGCGGAAGCGCGCATGCGATCTGTTGCAGCGGGGGGAAGTATCGGCAGCTTGCTGTCCAGATTGCAACGGTAGCGGACGAATGAGGTCTCCTTTGCATTCATCTTCTGGTAGATGGGAATGACGAGATCCTCTACGCTTGACTGTGTGTTTACCACCGCGTTTCCATCCGCATCATCGCGAGCCATCCAGCCTTGTACCTTAAGCCCGTTTCCAGGATTAACAAGAGTTCCGTCACGGTCAGTGCTGAATGTGCCTGCACGAGTATAATATTTTTTATCGCCATCTGCTACTATAAAAAATCCATCTCCAGAAATGGCAAGATCAGTCTGGTTGCCGGTTGTCTGCAGCGACCCTTGAGTAAAAATGCGGTCAATTGATGCGATGGTCATGCCGAGGCCGACCTGCTTGGGATTAACGCCCCCCTTTGTTTCTTCCGGGCGCGCCGCGCCTGCAATTGTCTGCGAGAGCATATCCTGAAAGGTAACGCGGCTTGTCTTGAAGCCGTAGGTATTGACGTTTGAAATGTTGTTACCGATGACATCCATCCTGGTCTGATGATTTTTCAGACCGGATACACCGGCAAAAAGTGATCGCATCATATCGGGAAACTCCTGGGCAGATTATTGTGCGCTGTAAGACTGAGCCGCATCCTTCTGTCTTATATTAATGTCGTAATAGAATTCATAATTCTTGATCGAATTAAGAGCACCTTTGGGTGAAATACTCATTTTGTTATCCACGACCAAACCGCTGTCCTCGCCGGATTCGATCGCAGTATCAGCACTCGTTTGTGTTACCGGTGCACTGGTTTGAATTATTTGGCGGTCAGCTTTAGCCTGCACAGGCTCAGGAAACACCGCGTGAATATCCTCGAGTCTCAGCCTTGCACTGCCAACCGAAAGATAGGTGTCTTCGCTGTCGCGCACGATGTTTTCAACGGATCCCTCGACGGGAAGGCCGGTCGAGGGATCGACTCCCTGGACTTTTTTGCCGAGAAGATTATAAGCTTCAGATGATCGTGAATTCAAGGCGAGATTCTGCATCTGTACATTCATGTTATTCATCTGTTCCAGCGATGAAAACTGGGCCATCTGCGCTACGAACTCCTTGTCCTGCATCGGCTGGGTCGGATCCTGATGCGAGAGCTCGGTGACGAGAAGTTTAAGAAACGCATCTTTCCCAAGCTGTTCACCGTATTTTTTCCCTAGCGCCTTGTTCTTCTGATTAACCGTATCGGCTTCACGCCGGCTGCGCGCGAGCTCTTCGGGAGTCATTTTAAGCTTTTCCGAGGCATTGATGGTGTCGCCCATTGCTTCCCCCTTATCCTATGAGATCGACGGCGCCGTCATGCGTGAGTTTCTGCATGCTGCGGTATTCTTCGCTGATTTCTGCATCCGTGACCCTGATATTTGTTTTAAATTCATCCTTGAAGTCGGAACGCCGCTCATGGCTCTGATCGCGCACATTGACATGAAAAGCCCCTAAGGAAATTCCCTCGTTTTCAAGAAGTGTCCTCACATCGCCGAGTGCACCGATAAGCGTTTCGCGCGCCTCATTTGAGTCAACAAGGAACCGCCCGGTCAGCGTCCCGTTTTCGAGCCCGAGGTTGACGGTGACCGATCCCAGTTTTTCGGGATACATCCGCATACTGAGAGTCGCGTTTTTAGTGTCCTGGACGGTCACTTTTGCGTTATTGACGAGTGTATCAAGCTGATCCTTAAAAACGCTTCTGGCTTCGAATCTTTGAACGTTATGCGTAATATTTGCCGGGTCACGCATTTTGGTTTCACGTGAAAAACTGAACTCATTCTGCCCGGAGTTCTGCTCTTTGGTTATTTCCTTTCTGCTCTGAACACCATCGACAATGACATTTTCAGACTTAGCCCTGGTATGGTCGGCATTTTTTTTCGGGTCACGGGTTTCGACGAGAGAGGCCAGCTGCGCTTTCGGATCGCTCTCAATGGGAGATGACTTAATTATCGTTAAGAGCTTTTTTATCTCAAATTCTGCGGCAACCGGGAGTGATTTCGTGTCTTTCGACTTGAGAAGATCCTCGAGTCTTGATGTGACCGCCGCAATTTTTTTTGCGGTCTCTGATTTTGCCGGCAGCTGCTTTTCAAATTCGCGCAGATCTGTTATCAGTTTATTGATTTCATTTTTTTGCGGCTGGGTGATCTGCCGGGTTTGGTTTTTTTTCATTGCGTCAAGAAGTTTGCCTGCGGCAGTAATGATCTTGGATGACTTGTCCGCGTTATCATTCTCGTTTCTTTTGTGCGCAGCGGCGGGAACATCTCTGTGATGGGCTGCACTGATGATCTGTGTTTCGGCAGAGCTGGTGTTATCTTTTTTTATAGATTCGGATTTATCTTCTTTGGTCCTGCTTTCCCTTGATTCTGCAGCACTTTCGTGTGACGAAGCGGATTCATTAACAGGCGCGTTGTTATCGGCGGATATTTTCTCAGGGGTCAGCTGAAAATCATTATTTTGCAGGCTGCTAGTATCATGTTTTGCGGCATTGTTCATAAACATTTCAAAAAAGTCTTTGCCGTTGCCGTGCGATGAGTCATCCTTCTTCACATTGGTCATATATGGATCCGGACGGAGTGATTTCTCCCCGGCATGTGCCTTCAGCATTGAGCTGAGTGAGAAATTTGTATTCATTATATATCCTGATCGTATAGTTTTGCCTGAAAATCAGATGTATCGGCATTTCGGCATTTGTGTATCCGGTTCAAGCTGTACATAGTATCGATCGATTTGGGGTTTTGCTGTAGTCTTTTACTCGGAGAGGTGTTGTTATAAATTATTACAAAATTTAAAAAAGGCTCAATAAAATTTGTTTGGATCTTATTTTGCCGCTGCGGGGTATGTGACCGGCTTCACCAGGCAAGGGCAGTGTGTTGCGAGCCAGTAAAATAATTACTATGTCCCTTATATAACCTTGACATCAGTGTGCATTTTATTTTTTTGTAAAGATAAGGTATGATCGAAGGGGGGAAGCTCTTCCCTGTTTTCTGTAAGCCTTATCCGGTTGTGTTCGCTTTTTTGCGACTCTGCCGGGAAGTAATGTTTTGAATATTGTGTCCCGACCGGGTCACGAATCTTAGGAGAAAAAGATGAGAAAGCTACTGATTATTGCTCTTGTACTTACTGTAGCATTGGCAGCCTGTAAGAAAGATTCCTCTTCGGATGCCCCTTCCGGCAAAATCAAAAAGATTGTCGTTGCATCGGATGCGACCTGGCCCCCGATGGAGATGGTTGACGCAAATAAGCAGATCATCGGCTTTGATATCGATCTTATAAACGAGGTTGCGAAAGCAGGGGGATTCGAGGTAGAAGTGCGTAATACCGCATGGGACGGTATATTTGCCGGACTAGAGTCTGATGAGTATGACGCGGTCATCTCGTCGGTTACTATTACCGAGGAACGTAAGGCCACAATGGATTTTTCTATCCCTTACATTAATGCGGGTCAGGTGATCGTGGTGCGCACCGGAGTAAGCGGGGTGGAAAAACTCTCTGATCTCGAAGGTAAACTTGTCGGGGCACAGATCGGGACAACCGGAGCCATGGAGATTGACAAGGTTTCATCGATCAAGAAAAAGACCTACGACGAGCTCGGTCTTGCGGTTGAGGATCTCGCCAACGGAAGAATTGACGCGATTGTGTGCGATACCCCGATTGCCGCAGACTACGCGCTGCAAAGTGAGAACTACAAAGGCAAGCTTGCCATTGTCGGTGATCCTTTTACCGACGAATTTTACGGTATTGCGGTGAAAAAGGGGAACAAAGAGGTTCTCGATCTTATAAATGCCGGTCTTAAAAAAGTGCTCGATTCGGGAAAAAATAAAGAGCTTGAAGACAAGTGGCTGAGATAAATCAGAATACCGGGCGCCAGCTCAAAATTGAGATGACTGACGGGCTCCTTATTCCCGCGAAAGGGGAGAAGGGGCTTTTCTCGGCATGGCGCATCTGTTTTTACGGGGCGATTGCGGTGCTTATCGCGCTGCCGCTGATCTCTCCGAAACCATATGCGGACATATTGAAGTTTCTGCCTGACGGAATCGCGAGCACGTTTCTTTTGACGGTCATTTCAATATTCTGCGCGAGCATCATCGGTCTTTTTACCGGTCTCGGCCGTATCTCCCGTGTTCCGATAATAAACGGTATTGCCAATATATATGTCGAGGTGATACGGGGAATTCCGCTTCTTGTTCAGCTATTTTATATTTATTACGCACTCGGAAAATTTCTTCACCTTAAACCGATGATCGCAGCGGTACTCGCGCTGTCGATATGCTATGGTGCGTACATGGGTGAGATCTTCCGCGCGGGAATCGCTTCCGTGTCTAAGGGGCAGATGGAAGCCGCGCTGTCGCTGGGGCTTTCCAGAGGACAGGCTCTTCGTAAAATCATCCTTCCGCAAACTCTTCGCCTGATTCTGCCGCCGATGGGCAACGAATTTATCATGCTTCTTAAAGATTCATCGCTTGTATCCATTCTCGCGGTGTCGGATCTTCTGCGCCGCGGACGCGAGTTCGCATCAACTTCATTTGAGTATTTCGAGACCTACACGGTTGTTGCCCTTGTCTATCTTGTGCTGACGCTATTTCTGTCGCGTCTGGTCGGCATAATGGAGGAGAGAATGAAACATGGAAGATAGAGTACGAATCACCGATGTGACCAAAAACTTCGGTACGCTTGCCGCGGTCAAAAATGTCTCTCTCACCGTGAAGAAGGGGGAAGTCGTATTCATTATCGGGCCCTCCGGCTCGGGCAAGAGTACGCTGCTTCGCTGCGTCAACCGGCTGGAGCGCATCAACTCGGGCGAGATACTGATTGACGGCTGTTCTGTGAGCGATCCGAAAGGTGATATCAGAAAGATCCGTGAAGAGGTGGGAATGGTCTTTCAGCAGTTTAATCTGTTCCCACATCTTTCAGTTTTGAATAATATCACCCTCGCTCCGGTGACGGTGAAGAAAACCCGCAGGGACGAGGCTGTCGAAAACGCACGGGCGCTGCTTCGGCGTGTCGGCCTCTCTGAGAAAGAGGAAGCTTATCCCGAACAGCTTTCGGGCGGCCAGCAGCAGCGCGTTGCAATCGCCCGCTCGCTTGCGATGAACCCGAAAATCATGCTCTTCGACGAGCCGACATCGGCGCTCGATCCGGAGATGGTCAAAGAGGTTCTCGACGTCATGAACGATCTTGCCGCCGAAGGCATGACGATGATGATCGTATCCCACGAGATGGGCTTCGCAAGAAAAGCGGCCCATACGGTAGTGTTTATGGATAACGGAGAGATAATCGAAAGGGGCAAGCCTGAGAATGTTTTTGCCTCTCCTAAAGAGGATCGAACAAAGCGATTTCTTGAACATGTGCTGTAAAATATTATCACCAGATAAGAGCCGGGCTCTCCGCAGGGAGCGGGAGTTTCGGCTTTTTTCATTCATGAATACGGGGCCTCGAAAATTATCTTCATCGGGGATTTTGCCGCGGTTTTCGCAGGCATTTTCTGCGATCCGAGTTGAAAGTTGAAATGATTAATTTTCAGAGATTCCAATGATACATATTTGCCATTGCGATGGTGTCCTGATGCAATCAAAGAGTAAAGCCGTTCTAGTTTCAGATCTGTACATACTGCTCGCAGCAGCGGTATGGGGGGGGGCGTTCGTCGCACAACGTGCGAGCGTCGGGCATATCGGAACCTTTTTTTTCAACGGTATCCGTTTCGGTATCGGGGCCGTCTCGCTTATTCCGTTGTGGGTATTGACGAGAAAAAAAGGGACCTACCTTCCGGGTAGAAAGACAATACTGCCGTCGTTGCTCGTCGGACTTATCCTCTTCGCGGGTGTAACGATGCAGCAGGTCTCTCTGTCGTATACGACCGCCGGTAATGCGGGTTTTATTACCGGACTCTACGTAGTGTTCATTCCTCTTGCAGGAATATTCTTCAGAAAACGGATACATTTCTCTGTCTTTATTGCCGGACTTCTGGCGTTGGCCGGTCTTTTTATGCTCAGCTTCGGCAATACGCTTACTGTCAACAAAGGAGACATGATTGTCTTTTTCAGCACTTTTTTCTGGACGGCTCATGTCCTCTACATTGGACATCTTTCGGGAAGACACGATCCTCTTATAATTTCAATAGTTCAATTTCTCTTTTGTTCATTCATCAGCATCGCAGCGGGCACGTTATTTGAACCATTTGCTCTCAAAATGGTTTCCGATTCGCTCATTCCTCTTCTTTACGGCGGCCTTATTTCGGTTGGAATCGGCTATACCCTCCAGGTCGTCGGGCAGAAATATTCGCCCCCGCATCACGCCGCGATACTAATGAGCATGGAATCGGTTTTTGCGGTAATTACCGCATCGCTTTTTCTCGGTGAGGAACTTTCGATAAAGATGATTCTCGGCTGCTCGCTCATGTTCTCGGGGATGGTTGTCGCGCAGATCGGAAAAGTGCAGGGCGATCAGCTCAGGACGAGTTCCGTCGTTCCATGAACAGTGATCGGTATATCAGGGGTGGCGTAAATAATACTGAGTAAGTAATCGAGCTATCTGCAAGTGCGCCCTGCTGATATTTTATGTCTGAGTATAATCACTATTAATGCCACGGAGCAGGCCGCTGCAGCAAGAATCGGCTGTACGGGTGAGAGGCTTCTCGCGCATGCGAGAAAGATAATCGCAGCAGTAATCCCCCCGTGAATAAACAGCGCCAGTTTCAGATACATTTTTCTGCCGGTTAAAAATATAAATGGTGCGCGCTCGATCATATATTCACGCGCAAAGCGCTGTGCACGCGCGGCCATATGCCATGGAAGTGCATACAGCAGAATCAGTATAGTCAGAGAGTCGAAAGAACCGGCTGCATTTGTCGCGACAAAGAGAAAAGCGGGGTACATTGTTTCAAAGACCGCATACTGAAGAATGCTCCGTTTTTTGACCGGAACTCCGGCGAGTATGCCTGCCGCGATCAGTGCGAGCGCCGGTACGAATGAAGCGGGGGGCAGTGAGGACTTTTGCGAGAGGGCGTACGCGCAGGCCAGCGACAGCGCGGCAAATATGAATGCAGGTGAGAGATCCGATCGCCTGAACAGACCCGATATCTGCCGCTCGTAAAGGCTCTGCTGTTCGGCAAGTGTCAGCGCGGCGAACAGCGTGAATAGAAGAGCGGGCAGAGTCTGTTCGATCCGGGGTGAGAGAATCGCTGCGGCTGAAAATGCGGTGATAATCCCCGGATGCAGTGAGTGCCCTGCTTTTGCGATTGCACCGGCAAGCGGGCGAAGCAGATGCGGCAGCCGTTGGATTTTTGCCTTTCGGACGCACTCATCTATGATCCAGGGGGGGGTTGATGCGCCCGCAGTGATATAGATCCCCCTTGTTTTCGCAAGATCAGCATCGAGTTCGCCCGCGTTTTCAATATGCAGCGTTGAGAATCCGCGTTGCACAGCTCTCTGCGCAAGTTTCTGCGTGTTGCTTGAATGTTTACCGCCGACTACGATAACGGTGTCGAACAGAGCAGGATCAATCCGGTCGATAGAGCTCTGCCTGCTTGATGCGGCTTCGCAGATTGTGTTTTTTATAATGATGCGGCTGCCGTATTTTAACGAGAGGTATCCGGATATCGTTTCAAAATTTTTTGTGCTGAAAGTGGTTTGAGAAATCAGCAGATATTTGTCACGAGGCGGTATCTGATCCGCCTGTTGAACATCCTGAATAACAGTGACCTGATCGGCAGAAGCATAGCTTGCAACGGAGAGGACTTCGGCATGATCCGGATGACCTGTTATGATGCAGTGATACCCCTCAGCGGAATATTTTTTTACACATGACTGTACCTGCGAGACATTGCTGCACGTCAGGTTCAGTACCTTGCTTTTGCGGTGGTGTAGACCGATCAGATTGTTCTGGAGTGTTCCGTGAGTACGGATAATCTCCGTTGAAGCGGAATCCTCATCCCTCTTGAGTCCCGCTGCGGCGAGAATATTCATTGCGATTGTGTTGTGAATGATCTCTCCGTCTGCGTGTACCGGTTTTCCCGCGACTAGAAGGGGCATCAGCTTGCGAAGGGCCGAGTCCACCCCACGGCAAAATCCGGCATCACTGTCGCACTCGACGCGCGGCAGACAGAAGATTTTTTTCAGGGTGCTGCTTCCGTTGTTTCTGCGGGAAAGGATTTCTGAGAGAGCGCGCATAACGGTCAAAGCGTCCTTGAAGTCATTTTACAAATTCATATTTGGGTGAGGCGAGGGTATTGGTGACACGGATCTGAAGTGCCGGGCTTTCGCTTTTTCCAACCTGCATCTCGATAATATCTAGAAATTTGACCAGTACGCCCGAGTTCTTGTTGATCGCAATCACAAGGTTGAGTTTGGATTTACCCGTTTCCTTCTCGTCAAATTCGATTGAGCCGCTGATTTTTCCTGTTATATCCTTTCCTGAAAAATCGAATTTTTCAACCTTCGCGATTTTCTGGGCGACCTTGAACTGCACATCCAGCTGCGATATCGACATGTCGGGCATGGGGAAGCTGCTTATAGAGATCCCCTTGACCGTAATATTTTTCAGTATTCCGCCGAAGGTACCCTTTTGCGGAATGCGGTTTTTTCCGCCGAGACTCAGATCTGATTTCAGATTCGCGCCGGCCTTGATGGAAATTTTTCCCAGCTGCGCCTCGAAAGCGGTTGTACTCAGGGATCCCTTCGCCGAGCCGAAGAGAAATTGAAAGGGATGAAAGCTGACAGAGAGATCCCGTACGGCAACCCTCTGTCCCCCTGTATCGATATACAGCGAGTCAGTGGCAATCTTTCCCCACGGGCGTATTATGAGATTGCCGGTGCTGAATCCCTTGAATATTTTCTGTGCGGGCGGTGTCGCGATCTGCGTGACGAGCGGTCCGTAGGGAAAAGTCAGTATTGTGAAAACAATTGTACACAGCAGTGTGACCAGAAGATATTTTTTCAGTGAGGGATGCCTGAAGAGCTGTCCCAGAAGGGAGCGCAACATCAGGGTGATCTGCTTTATTTTTTCCTGTAGCTGGTTCATCTCGTTTCCTGTAGGGGCGGTCTTATTTTCCGGTGTAGGTGTAGAACTTTATCAATGCGTCATAATCGTGGCGTCCCTCGAGTCCCCGTGTGATATTCAGGTAATTGACATAGATCAGATACTCGGACTGTTCCACCTCGTTGACGAACTCGAGAAGATTCTGCGAAGATACCGAGTTGATCTTGATGTCGGTATTAATGCGGGTATACTTGTTCTGAATGTTGGTCTGAGTAGTGTTCAGATACGCTGAATTGATTCCGCGTTTTTCCGCCAGCTGTTTGATCATGGTCGCGCTGCCCTCGGAATTTTTCGCCAGAAGAGCCTCGATAGCGTCGTTTTCCTTTTTTGCCGCAAGATAATCGGCATGTATCTTCTGAAGCTCGGCAGCCTTGCGTTCGTATTCGCTTGAGGGATTCGCGGTTCTGCTGATCATTAGTGAGGGAATGATGATTCCGTAGTAGATCAGAGCGGTAACTGCCATGCCGATAAGGATCTTGATTAAAAGTTGTTCACGCTCAGAAAGATTTCCAAACATCACTCATCCCCCTTCTCTTTTTCAGGACCCTTGGGTTTTTCGGATGCTTTCGCCTTGACAGTCATAGTAAAAGAGGTCCCGTTTTTAGAGGAGATATTCGTGTTGAGATTCACTGAGTCGAAATTGCCGGAGCTGTTCAGGTTCGTCTTGAAGGTCTCAAGCATCTGCGTGTCGGGACTGGAACCGTTTATCGTGATGGTGCTTTCAGAGAGCGTTAGCGTCGCAAGAACAAAACCCTCTCCGTCGGGAAAAGCGCCGATGATATCAGCCAGAATCTCCATTGATTTTTTCTCATGGGGGGCGATGACTTCGAGAGCCTCTCTGCGTTTTCTCTCGGCACTCAGCATCTTCTTCGCTTCATCAATCGGATCTTTGTTTTTATCGATTTTTGTCTTATACAATTTCGTGAACTGCTGCTGCAGCATATCATTGTTGCGCGCGCGCTGTGAGCCGGTAAAGATGAACGACAGAAGCAGTGCGAGGGCGATGGCAATAAATGCGACCGAGGCGAACAGAATCGCGGGATGATACTGTGACAGCTTTGAAGAGGCGCTTTTGTCACTCTTCTCGCCGATGAGATTTATACGCTCGCGCCTGTCGTGGAAGGTGTGAATAAGACCGAAGGCAGTAAAGAAACGGGTCTGTATCTGGCGGTTATTAGTGTTACCGAGTATTTCGCACGATGCGACCGGTATCGCGGCGATCCGGTAAAACAGATCTGATATACCGCGGATATTGGACGCCCCCCCCGTCAGAATCAGCCGTTCAAATCCGGAGCTTTCGTTCTCGTCACGCAGAATCTGGACTGTGCTCAAGACATGGGCGGCTATTGAGCTTAACACCTCGACTGACTTTTCGTAAATTGCACTCAGCTGTTTTTTTGACAGCTTCAGAGATTTGTAGAATCCGGTGTTTAAATTTGCATCAATGCTTTCGATGTCAAGATGCAGAAGCTCGAGTTTCGAAGCCGCCGCTACATCATCTGTTTTGAATAGTGAAGCGCAGAAGGCCGCAATGTCGCCGGTCCCGGCCAGTATTGTCTGGGATGCGGTGTGTGCGCCGTTTTGGACGATTGTCAGGACTGTCTTGCGATATCCGATATCGCAGTGAACATAATTTATAACAGAATCGGTTTTTGTATATCGAACGGCATCATATATCGCCTCTGACTCGAGTCCGATAAAAGCGGGAGTCAGATTATTATCCGTGAAACAGGCAAAGTAGGGGGCTGCCGCCGCGCTGCCGGCCGCGGCAAAAAGCACCTCGGAGCTCTTTGACTTCTGGGGGGTGACCTTTATATTCCAGATCATATCGTCGACGGGAAGCGGCAGCGTCTCGGTGACCTCCTGAAGGACGATCTCATTGAGCACATCGCTGTTTGAGAAGGGAAAAGAAAAATTACGCGTAAGGACGAGCTGCTGCGGAATCGCCGTCACGATGGTACATCCTTCGAGCGAGAACTCTGCGTTGAGCTCACCGAGAATCGTATGTACGGCATCGAAGTAAGGCAGATCGCCGGGAATCGGGCGCAGCACAGTTTCAGTTATCTCTGTCTTGCGCAGCGACTTCTGCACGATCAGCATTTTTACAGAAGATGATCCGATATCGATAGATGCTATCTTTTCCAAAGAAGAGGTCCTCGTTTATTTTGCCGGCACTTCCCGTGTAAACAGGCTTCGATTACGCACCTTCTACAGTGAAGGCTGAAATGTAAAGATTTTTTCGGAAGTGCTCTACTGTATTGCGTAGTAATAGTAATCTCCGGTTGAGCGGTTGAGTATACAGGTTATCACCACCCTGTGTGATCCGGCCAACCCGGTGCTTTTTACCATGAACACCTCAGAGCTGAATGTGATCAATTTTTCACGGGTCTCATCATCAAAAATGGAGGTGAGAAACTCGTCTTTTTTTGAAGAAAAGGGTTCCGCATTGCGTTTGTCGATAAGCTCTTCGACCGTTTCCGGCGTCATCGTATCTGTCAGCGACAGCAGAACCCGGTAAGAGGCGGTATTGATGTTGATCATATTTGCCGCCGCGATGAAATTAAGATTATTGCCGCTGGTACGAAGGTAATTCGAGAGGGCTCGGCTTCGCTCAGGGGCGTACTTCGGTTTGTCGATCTCATCTTCCTTTTCATCGGGTGCCACATCGGCGGGCTCCCCCTCCAATGCGGCACTGGCCAGCATATCCATCGATGCACTCTGGCGCACGGTATTGGTTTCGACCAGGTTGTTATCTTTGAGTTCCTCTTCGTAGTTTCCCCCCCCGTAACCGTAATAGATCTCGGGAGTAAAATAGCGCACCAACAGCAGCTCATCGATAGAGTCAAAGGGCGCGTTTTTCGCGTTATAGGGGTTTTCAAGGGTGTTATAGTAGTCAGCGCTTTCAGCGCCGCCGCCGAGCGTCGACTCATTGATATCCACCCAGTCATAGATTGCCTGCGGGTAGTCCTCGGTAAAGCCCATGTTGATGAAAAACCGCTCCAGAATCGCGTAATATTTCGTTTCGACATCATAGCTGTTGCGGATGGCATTGAGGTTGATCTTCGACTGTTCATCATCAATATAGATTTGAATCGAGCCTGACTCGAAAGTGAGGTCGGGCAGTTCAATCGCCCACAGATCGGTGTATGCGTCGGTATTCTTATCCGAATTAACGCCCTGCAGCATAGAGGCCCCGAGCCCCTTGGTGTCCGCATCAAGGATGAAGGATGAGAGATTGAGCCCCGCCTCCGCGAGAGAAGCAGCCTGCGTTTCATCTTTGAATTTTTTCATGTAGTTGATGTTTATCTGCGCATTCAGAAGAAATTCCGCCGAAACGGAGATAAGAAGCGTAACAACCAGCATCACGATGATCAGCACGTACCCGCCGCGGTGCACATCCTTCGAAGATCCTCTTGCCGCAAAAAGCCCTATGAGCCCCTTGCTCTCAAGCAGAAGGGCGCGCCGGCGCCGCCACATGCTCAAGCGCCTGATAAGAGCGGGCAGTGAAGCTGTCATCTTTCGCATACTCATCCCCGTCACCTAACCTTCACCATCTGCAGATAGGTGACGAATGAGAAGGTCTCACTGACTGTACGGTAGTTTCTCACTTTCAGTGTCGTGCGCACAGCCCGCGGAAAACGGCCGGTGTCTTTGGTATCCCATTTTGACTCCCAGCTTCCCGCTTCAATGAACTCGAAACGAACGTCTTCGACATTTTCAAGTATGACCGTCTCCGTTCCCCCTGAATCCTGCGCATCATCATACTGCGGCGCCTCGCGTCTGACTAGAAAAAACAGGTCGCTGATCTGCGGATCCTTGCGCAGAAAGTAGCCGATCTCGCGCACATCGGCGCCGCTTACCCGTGATTTGAGCGAGGTCCCCATGAACTGATCAGACTTCATGACGGTGACAAAGTGCAGCTCGCTTTTGCCGGCATCGTACGAGGTAGTTCCCCCTATAAGAAAGAGCTTTTTATTACCCGGGACAATCAGCGCCGAAGAGATATCCCTGTCTATACGGTGTGAGACAAGATTGATATTCTCATAGAACTCCGAGATGCCCGTCATATCTTTGATAGAAAAAATAATAGAGCGGTGCATCGAGTAGATCATCAGCAGAATGATCGACGACAGAGCTACGGCCACCATCATCTCTATGATGGTGAAACCGCCCTTAAGGCACTCATCTTCAGCGCGTTTTGTTTTCATCCCGACGGGGCGGGGGGAAGCTCCTCCTGCCGCAGAGATCCCTCTCCATGAACGGGCCTTGCTCAATGCATTGCGGATTCTTTCGATACTATGAAATCTCATTTTTGATATATATACTGAATAGAATAGGTTCGTTCGTGAAAGTTTTCTTCCCACTTGACGGTGATGGTCACCACCTGCGCCGCCAGTGAGCCGATCATCTCGTTTTCAAAACGCTTCGTCTCTCTGGAATAGGTGTATCCCTCGTACTCTTTTACCGGTTCGTTCGCGGTATCCGCCGTACGGAATTTCTCGACCTTGAATTCATTGAGTTTTGAGCGGGCGATGAGGATGGCCCTTGTAAGGTTGCGGTTCTGCGCGATCGCGTAGGAACCCGACGAGACTCCCGAATACAGCGAAACGACGACAATTGACAATATTGTCACCGCGATAAGGATTTCAAGAAGAGCGAATCCCTCACTTTTCATTTTTGGCAAAGAAATCTGCATATTCAGTATGACCGTGCTGGATGTAGGGTGTCTTGGTAAAACGTGTATTGATAAGCGTCATCTGCTCGTTATTGACGGTGACATACAGGACAAAATTTTCTGAATACCCCTCGGGATAAAAGGGAATAAAGACCGCCCCCCCCCGCCGGTGTTCACCGCTCTCGGTGACCACCTCATCGAGGGTAAAAAGACCCGTAAACAGCTGCGCCTTGAGGACCGGGTTCTCAGATTCGGTGATAAGACCGTCGCGGTCAATTCTGACTACCGAGACCCCGTTGGTCTTACGCAGAAAATCGCCGTTTTTTTCGTCAGTTATCTCCGTGTCGGGGTTGGACAGATGAATAACCAGAAAATTTGTTCGCTTTCGCAGCAGTGAGTCGTCAAACGTGCGCGATATCATTGAAGATACAATATACAGGTTCTTCTTCTGGCTTGAGAAATATGATGAGACACGGGGCGCTATCGCCACGCTCATGACGGCTAAAAGCGCCATCACGATCATGATCTCTATGAGAGTGAAGCCCCCGTTGGCACCTTCCCCCCTCACTGATTGCGGATATCCGCGTTGAACTTGTCACCGCCCTCTTCACCGTCGGCGCCGAGGCTGATCAGATCATACTCCTTGCCGTCTGTTCCGGGAACCGCATAGATGAACTCGCGTCCCCATGGGTCCTTGGGAAGATCCTTCTTCTTGAGGTAGCCGCCGGGATTGTAATTGGTGGGAAGCGGCTCCGTTGAAGGCTCACTGATGAGCGCGGCCAGACCCTGCTCTGAAGTGGGATAATTGCCGTTGTCGAGATTATAACGGTCAAGCGCCAGCTCAAGTGATGAGATCATCTCCTGCGCCTTTGAAGCGCGCGCCCGCTGCGGCATATCCATCAGCCGGGGGACGATCACCACCGACATGATGCCGATGATGGTGATGACTATCATGATTTCAAGCATGGTGAATCCCTCGTTGCCCCTTAGTGTGCTCAGGCGCGCGCACAGGGTACGCATCCCCGCCTTGAGGATCCTGGGCAGCGAGAATTTTTCTGTGGTCTGATCTGCTATGGTTTTTTCCATTTTATTCTCCTTGATTGGCGGCTTCAAAAACCGCTTCGAGTAAAGTTTCTGCCGCGCTTCTCACCGGGTTTTGAAAAGCGCGAGCGGCAAAGATTGGCTATATGACACCCGCATATTTTATCAGAGATCCCCCCGAAAAAAAGAGAGCCGTGTTGTGCTGCCAATTACTCGACCATCGTATTCATCTCAAGCAGCGGCAGTATGATCGAAATAACTATCAGCCCGATGATGAATCCCATTATTACTATTATGACAGGTTCTATCATGCGTGTCATCGAAGATATTGACAGGTCAATCTCAGTGTCGTAGACATCACCCACGCGAACGAGCATCTTGTCGAGATTGTCGGATGCCTCACCCGCCGCAATCATTCCCAGCACCATCTTGGGCAGAAAGTTGGCCGCTGTCAATGCTTTTGAAACAGGCATTCCCTCTTTGATGCGTTTGGCCGCATCTGCAATTTTCGACTCAATGATGACGTTATTCACAATCTTCTTCACGATTTCGAATGAACGGAGAATATCGACCTTGTTCGAGAGCAGAATTCCGAGATTCTGTGTGAAGTGCAGCACGATAAGTTTGTTGTAGAGTTTGCTGATTATCGGTGCCTTCATCTTGAACTCGTCATACCGCGTCTTGCCCGCCGGGGTACGGATGTAGTAGTGAAGGGCGAGGCCCGCGACGAGTGCCGCCCCCGCGATAAGCAGAAGATATGACGAGAGAAAACCGCTCGCGGCCATGACAATGCGGGTGGGAAGGGGAAGCTCCTGTCCCATCTCGACAAACATCTCGGAGAGTGTCGGAATGATCTTCACCATCAGAAATATTACGATCGCGCTTGAGAAGAGAATCATGAATATCGGGTAGGAGAGGGCCGAGTTGATCTTGCTTTTGAGGATTGAGCGTTTCTCTTCGATGTCAGCGAGACGCTCGACGACGTTGTCGAGTGATCCGAGGTTTTCACCGACACGAACCATGTTGACGTACATATCCGAGAAGACATACTGATGCTTTGCCAGACAGTTAGAGAATGAGGCTCCCGATTCGAGGTTGTCCTTGATGTCGCCGATTATCCTCTTGAAGGTGGGGTCGTCGGTCTGTTCGAGAATATCGTTGATCGCGTTGAGAAGGGGCATTCCCGCGCCGATGAGCGTGGACAGCTGCCGTGAAAAAATGCCCACATGTTTGGCGCTCATGCGAAGATTGACATATGAATAGAGTTTCTGAATCTGCGCCGCGATCCCCGTGCGTTCGCTGACCAGCTCCTCTTCCTCTTTCTGGGGGGCGATTTTAATGACGTAAAGCCCGCCCGATTTGAGCTTGAGCTTGGCCTTCGCTTCGCTGGGGGCGTCGATGATATTCTGCACCTTCTGCCCTTTGCTGTTCATCGCCTGGTATTGATAGATCATATAATCCTCTAGCTTTCGAAGCGCCCGCTGCGCTTTGCGAAATGATCAGACCATAAAATGCGCATTATGCAAAATTAACTTTTCATAATTTTAACACGCGGATACCGGAAAAATCGCACACCGTGCTCTGTAGCGGCTGTTTGCAGGGGGAACATACGGTTGTACCCTGAAGGGAAAAATTGTTACAAAGAGCCGCTCTTCATGAAACGGTGATCACAGCCCGGAAACGCGCATTACCTCTTCGATGGTGGTGATACCCTCGATGGCCTTGGCTATTCCGTCCTGAAGAAGGGTAACCATGCCCTGTTCAACCGCTTCATCTTTTATCGATACAGAATCGGCGTTAGAGAGCACAAGACGTCGAATCGCGTTGGTCATCTCAAGAAGTTCGTATATTCCCGTTCGGCCGCTGTAGCCGGTATTGAGGCACTTTTCGCAACCTCTTCCGCGGTAGAGCTTCCCCCCCTGCAGCTGGGAAGGCTTGATCGAAAGTTCCTGCAGTTGTTTGGCGTCGGGCTTGTAACTCTCGCGGCACTCGGGGCAGATTGTCCGCACGAGACGTTGTGCGAGAAAGCCGTTTACTGATGAAGAGATCAGAAAGGGCTCTATGCCCATATCGACAAGGCGGGTGACCGCCGAGGCCGCGTCATTCGTATGAATTGTCGAGAAGACCTTGTGACCCGTCAGCGCCGACTGTACGGCGATCTCTGCGGTTTCAAGGTCGCGGATCTCACCTACCATGATGATGTCCGGGTCCTGGCGCAGAATTGAACGAAGACCCGAGGCGAAGGTAAGGCCGATTTTCGCCTGCACCTGCATCTGGCCGATGCCGAAGAGCTGATACTCGATGGGATCTTCGACAGTGAGAATATTGACGTCGGCAGTATTCAATTTTGAAAGGGCGCTGTAAAGTGTCGTGGATTTTCCGCTTCCCGTGGGGCCGGTGACCAGTAGTATGCCGTGCGGCTTTTCGATGATGCGGGTGAATTGCGAGAGCATTGCCTCGGCGAAACCGATATTTGCCAGCTCGAAACTCATGTCCGATTTGTTCAACAGGCGCAGTACCACCCGCTCTCCATAGTGCGTGGGGAAAATCGACACGCGAATATCGATGTCCTTCTTGCCGATCTTCAGCTGAATTCTTCCGTCCTGGGGAAGCCGGTTCTCTGCAATATTCAAATTCGACATAATCTTGATGCGCGAGATGATCGCGGGCTGAAGGTTCTTCGGCGGCGTGTGCATTTTGTAGAGAATGCCGTCGATGCGGTAGCGGACTAGAAGATCCTTTTCAAAGGGCTCTATGTGAATATCGCTGGCGCGATCCTGCACCGCCTCGGTGATGATGCGGTTGACAAACCTGATGATCGGCGCCTCGTTCGCCATATCAAGAATATCTTCGGTTTCGTAGAGCGACGAGGCCCCCAGCATGTCAAGATCCGCATCCTTGAGTCCGTCAAGCTCCTCGTGCGCACCCTTCTGCTGCATCTCATCGAAGTTCTCATGTATGATCCTGTAGCACTCATCTTCGGTGGAAAGAACCGCCTCAATTCTGTATCCGGGAAGGAGAATTGCCAGTGCGTCAAGCTCACGTGCTCTGGAGGGATCGGCTATCGCAACAGTAACAGTCCCCCCCTTAACGTGAAAGGGGACGATGAGGTGTTTTCTGATGTAGGCCGCAGGGATAGTCTTGAGAAGCTCCTTTTTGTCGGCGAAGTGCAGCGTTTTCTCATAGGGAATGGCATAATAATCGGAGAGATGTTTGTACAGCTCCGCGCCGCCGAGAAATTCTTTTTTCAGAATTATCTCCGCCCACGGAGCGGGGGCGAGCTGCCTCGCCTCATTGATGGCGCCGCACGCCTTCTCGTCGATCGCGCCCTTCTCCAGCAGATACGAGAGGAATGAGTGTAATTTATCTTCTGCCATGGTCACTTCTGCAGTATCTTCTGTTCTTCAGTTTTTTGTTTGGTTATCGAATCAAGTTTCAGCGGATCAGTCACCACATGCGGAGTGATGAACACGAGAAGATTTGTTTTTGTATATTTGACAGATTTATTCTTGAAAAGCCAGCCGACAAGAGGGATATCCCCAAGAAGAGGCACCTTATTAACCTCTTCGACCTTTTTATTGCTGATCAGACCGCCGACAACGATTGTCTTTCCGTCAGTGACCGAGATGCGGGTCTTTATATCCCGCTTGGTCACATTCGGCGGTGAGGTTGAAGTTGCCGCAACAGATGCGTCTTTGATATCATTGACTTCCTGATACAGATCAAGTGTAATCATGTCCCCTTTGGTGATATGCGGGGTTATCTTGAGCTTCAGTCCTGCGGATTTATACTCATAGCTGTAGGTGAGGGTACCGTCGGTGCTGACACGGTTATTGCTGGGAATTGCGAACTCTTCACCCACATTGATCTCAGCCTCCTGATTGTCCGTCGTCAGTATCTGCGGGGTGGAAAGCACGTTGAAATTTTTGTCGTTCGCCGAAGCGTTCAGCAGTACAAAACCGAGATTCACGCTGTCGTTCATATAACCGAGCTGAAAACCGCTGGCAAGAGGAAGTGCGCTCGTCTTTCCCATAACCTTGCTGGTGCTGGTTAACGAAGCTGTTGACCCGAGAATCTGTGATCCTCCGTATATATTGGAATCCCGCTGATCGCCCAGCATCCAGTTGATGCCGAATCCCCATCCGTTTTCCGCAGAAACTTCGATAATAAGTGCTTCAATCAAAACCTGCTGCCGGACTATATCCAGCTCGTCGATGACCCTTTTGATGTACGAAAACTCTTCAGCCGTTGCGGTGATGATGAGCGAATTGGTCTCTTTATTCGCGATTATCGAGAGCTTGCTCTGCTGCTGCGGCGTCTGCGGCTGGCGGTTGGTGGTCTGCGAAGCCTGCCGCGAGTCGCGCACCTGCGGGGATGTGTCGACTTTCGCCGTTTCAGAGAAGGGGACTCTTGAAAGTACTCCTGCAAGATCCTCGGCCTTGGCGTTCTGCAGATGCACGACATGAATATTTCCCTGCGAGATGGAGTTATCCGCCGTAATCTCATCTTCGGAGGGCTTCACATCCAGTGCGCGCGCGATTTTGATCAGTCCGTCAATTTCGGAGGAGACACCGGAAAAAATTACCACGTTGAGGGCGTTATAGAATATGATGCGGGTATATGCGGACTTCATCGTATTCAGAATGCGTGAAATCTCTGCGGCATCGGCGTATTCGAGCGAAAGTATGTAGGTGATTGTCCTGTCGTCGGTGACCGATACTTTTTCGTCGTTGTCGATAATGACTTCAGTGTTGTTGAGGATTGCCTCATTGAGAGGGACGACCTTCACCATATTGTCCGATTCGATTACCGCAAATCCTTTCACCTGCAGAATCGAGACCATCAGGTTGTATGCCTCGGAAACCGGAACCCTTTTGGAAGAGATCACCGTGATCTTTCCTCTCACTTTTTCTGATACGATGATATTTTTGCCGGTAAGGGAGCTCATCATTTTGAGAAAATCGGCAATTTCGACATCGTTATAGTTCAGGGCGATCATGCCCCGGCTCTGGGCCATGACATTATAGGAGATTAGAACCGCACCCAGGCCCGTAGTCAGAATAAAAAGAAGAAACAGAACAGGTGCCTTTTTTTGGATCAGTATGTGCATAATAGTCCCGGTTAGTCTGATATTGTGTAATCGAAGGTCGTTATACGACCGTTTCTTTGTATGTCAATGAGAACTCGTGATTCTTTGGGAAACTGTTGCCATAACTCGATCAGTTTCGCTGTACTGTCAATCGGGTGGCCGTTGATCCGGCGGATGACATCTCCGCTGCGCATCCCGTATTTATACAGCATATTCGCCGATGAGACGGATTTCAGTTCAAAGCCGACTACTTCATTATTCTCGCGGTAAGGACCCGCGCGTATCCCCCGAAGCATATTGTCCAGATTGTTCTGTGTATCCTGCGTCAATTCCGCCCTGCTTAAGGTCTTGGTAATGGTATCGCCGCCCTCAGCTGATTCACCTTTTGCGGCGGTTTTATTGTCAGCAGCCGCTTTTTCGGGGGGATACATCTCCAGAATCTTCTCTGCACCGCCAGAAATAAGGACCACTGAGGTCTCTTTTATCGATTTGAGTTTGTATCCGAAGACGGTATCACCGTGTTTAAAGACTTCAGTCTCCTTCGCGTTCTTGCTCTTGATAAGGGCCCGCGCAAAGGTGCTGTTTCCCGTGATTGTCCCTATCAGTTCAAGGTCGGTGATCGCTGAACTCTGAACCTCTGCGGCTCCGTCTTCGGCGGTCACCTCGCCTCCCTTTTCAAAGAAAGATTTTTGAAGAATCATATCTACAGAAATTTTTCTCATAACGGACGTTTCACTCTTTTCACCCTGAGTGAGGGATTTGGAGGAATGGGGTTTATTCAGAAAAAGAAGAAAAACGGTCTGATTGATGAGTATTGAGAGCGTATAGGCGCATAGCAGTGATGCCGCAATATTAAGAATCTCTTTTTTCAACAAGCTTGCAATTTCGTTCATCAGAATGCCTTTCCGGTGTACTGCCCTGAAATGGACAGCGGTACTGTTCACTGCTGTCTGTTGCCGTCAGATAACCGGGAAAGTCTCCTCTCTCCGGATTTTTCAAAAGCTATAGTTAGTCAAATTTTTGTCCATTCAAAAAATTTTTAAAAGTTTCGTTATTGCCGTTGACACGGTTCCTGAATATGGAACAAAAGGGAAGCATATAGAAGCAAATTTGTGAAGTTAATTCCGGCAGAAAGATCATCAATACGGAGATGTCGCATGCTTTTGTTTTATTTTGCTGTTTTGCTGATACTGGTTGGTCTTTTCGTTGTCTTTCTTGCAACCGAGTCGGTTCGCGTCCGCGCAAAAAAGGGGGATCATCACGCATTTCTCACTCGAGAGTCCGCGGTCGAAAGCCCGGCTCCCGCAGGTGGTGTTTCCTCTCCGTCGCATCCCTGTATTGCTGAAAATTCTCTAAGTTCCGCTGAATATCAGCACTCATCGTCAGGCGGAACACTTCCCTCATCCGTTGCACAAGGCGGAAATGTTTCTGCAGGCGGAGCACTTTCCGCCCCGGCAGCAGTACCCCCGGCCGCAGCCGGACCTGCGCCGAGTGAGACAGAGAGGCCCTCTGAAAAAACGCTCTCACCCTCAGTTGACGAGAGCGGCGAAATCCCCCCTTACGTGGTAAAGGCAGTCCTTTATGAAGACCGTGATTCGGTCGTTTCGCTGACTGGAGGGGCTGAGACCATTGATGTGGATCGCTTCAACCGTCTGACCCGGATAGCCTCCGGTGAATTTGCCCTGTCGGCGGATAATCTGATCTTCCGCTCCGAGGAAACGATGTACCGCTTCGATTTTTCAAGAATAAAAAAAATTGAGGGTGACAAAAACGCCCTCCTTGTCTATCCGGATTCGCTGTCGTATCCGCTGCTGTTTCTGGGGCTTGTTGATGAGCCCCTTGCTGCCAGGGTGCTAGGCAATTACACCGAGCACGCAAGGAACGCGCAGCGATAATCAATAGGGGATCTTGAAAAATCACCTTCAACTGGGACTTTACAAAAATTTTTTATAGGGATTTTTCGAGGTCCGGGTTGAAAAGGGTAATTTTTTTTTTGAGCTGCCCAATACAAAATTCTACACCCTTTTACGGGTAACTCCTCCGGATAAGTTTGACAGGTGATATATGTACTACCGTTATAAAAGCAAAGAGAAGAACAACTCCTTCACTCGAATTCTCATCATGCTGCCGGTTCTGCTTTTTCTGATATGGCTCGTTTACTCTCAAAGAGAGCGTCTTATGTTCTGGAAGATGAGCGAACATAAGATCGCCTCCATTCTTTCCCGTGAAAGCGACGGAGAGAGCACTTCGGCGAAGATTGAGCGTCTTCGTACTCTGGAAAAAAGCGCCCTCAAAAACTCAGAGAAGCTTCCTTATAATGTTAACGGGAATTATATGTATGCCACCATTCTCTTCGGCCTGGGGAGCGCACTCTCGGATCTTGATTTTTCACAATATTGTATCATGTCCGGTGAAAAAAAATATTCAGATGAGTCGCTTCAGCTTTATTATCGGGCTATCCGACTGATCCGGAAAGGGGCAGCCGTTGATGAAAACAGACCCCTGCCAGATGATGTTCTGATAAAACTTGCCTACATGTATTATGTGACCGCGTACTACCAGGCGGATGAGATAGCGGAGCTTATCGAGGGTATTGAATCCCCCCAGCTCCTGTCGGATGTGCACGAGCGCCGGTTTTACAGCTACCTGCTCATCAAGGGGGGGGCGGTGGATGAAGGCATTGCGTTTCTGCAACAGTACGGCGCGATCACTCTGTTTACCGACAAATTGTTTCTTGCCGCGATGTACGCGGATGCCGGCCAGTATACAGATGCAATAAACCTTTACTCTGAACTCCGGCGCGAGGCTCCGGAGGCTTCTTCGCGCAAAAAAATTTCACGATCGCTGGGCGATCTGTTTTTCCGTCAGATGCTTTACAGTGAAGCACTTGCGCAGTATACTGCACTTCTGCAGGAGAGTCCCGACGATCCCGGATTGAAAAAAGCGATAGGCGAAACGTACACCGCGATGGGCGACAAAGAAAATGCGGCGCTCTTTCTCCGGCCGGAGGCGGCTGCCCCTGTAGCCGCGGTAAATCCCTGAGATGTTAATCTTTTTCTTAAAAGTGTTTATGCATTAAGAGCGGATGTAATCTGTTTCTGCCGGCGCTTTCTTTTTCGTTACTATAATATCTTGACAAAAAGAGTTAAAAAAAATACTAGGAAACGGCTTGAATCAACACTCTCTGTTATTGATGATTGCGCGGTGAGCTAACCCCGGCAAAAACTGACAGTAGTTTTCTTAAAATAAGGCAATTCTAATTTATTACGCATGTTTATACGGGACATGACCTGCTTCGTGTTTACCGCTTCGTGCTGTAAGGTTGAGAGGTTCTCAAATGTTAAATTACTTTTACGGTCTTTTTTCCAATGATATGGGGATAGATCTTGGTACCGCCAATACTCTCGTGCATGTAAAAGGGCAGGGGATTGTGTTGAGCGAGCCTTCCGTTGTCGCCATGCAAACAAGTACCAACAAGGTAATTGCTGTTGGTCATGAGGCAAAGCGCATGCTCGGCCGTACTCCCGGTGATATCGTCGCAATCAGACCAATGAAAGACGGAGTTATCGCAGATTTCGAAACCGTTCAGAGAATGATTCGTTATTTTATTCAGAAAGTTCATAAACGCAAGACACTTGTTCGTCCCAGGATTGTTATTGGCGTTCCGTCGGGCATTACCGAGGTAGAAAAGCGCGCCGTTCGCGAGTCGGCTGAACAGGCAGGTGCCCGGGAAATCTTTCTCATCGAAGAAGCACTCGCTGCGGCAATCGGAGCGAACATCCCCATTCACGAACCTGCCGGACATATGATAGTCGATATCGGCGGCGGTACGACGGAAATTGCCGTCATTTCTCTCGGCGGCATGGTAATAGCGGACTCTATCCGTGTGGCCGGTGATGAATTTGACGAAGCGATCGTAAAGTATATGCGTAACCAGTATAACCTCGTTGTCGGTGAGCGAATGGCCGAAGAGGTGAAGTTCCGCCTGGGCAACGTTTTCCCCGAGAAGAAGGTCGAAACGATGGAGCTCAAGGGCCGCGACGCGATTTCCGGTCTTCCCCGTACGCTCGAAATTGACTCATCCGAAATCCGCAAAGCTCTTAAAGAGCCGGTTGATCAGATCCTTGACGGTATCAAACATGCCCTCGAAAAAACTCCGCCGGAACTTGCCGCCGATATTGTCGAACGCGGTATCGTGATGACCGGAGGCGGCGCACTTCTCAAGGGTCTGGATAAGTTCATCAGCAAGGATACCGGTGTTCCCGTTATCCGTGCGGAAAATCCGCTCACCTGCGTGGTTCTCGGTGCGGGCAAGTTCCTTGATGAGATTCAGAACCTGCAGCGTGCCAACCTTAAATAGGGAAACCGCGGTTATTCGGCATCGGGTGTTTCCCCCCGGTGACGTTATGCCGGTAGTTTGCGTATGACGCTGATTATCGGCTTACCGGTGACGTTGTGCTCCGCGCATGAACGGTTTCACCGCCGATAAATAACAGTGTGGCCGGCTTTTCGGCTGTCCCGATGTAAACCCTGATCCGGCACTGCTGCCGGATCTTTTGTTGCGCTGCTGTTGATTGAAATTTGTATGAACGCAGCCGTGTGATTCACCCTTATTGAAACGAGGGGGAAGGCGGCTTTAAAAATGAAACGGACACGAAAATGGGCTTCCTCATACGACATAAGACTATTCTGGCACTGATATTTGCCTTCCTTTTCTGTGTAATTTCACTCGCGGTGCAGAGTTCCTCATTCAGCACCAGCGTCGAGGGAGCGGGAAGTGCGGTTGTGCTTCCTTTTCAGCGAATCTACAACTTCACTACGCGCGGTATCGGCCTTCTGTGGGCCGGCCTTACCGAGCTCAATGGTGTGCGCGAAGATCTTTCGAGCACACGGCAGAAGCTGCAGCAGTACATCAGCATCAATGATGAGCTTGAGGAGATCAAGCGTGAGAATGCCCGTCTGCGCCTCATGCTCGGTTTCCGCGAGCGCATTGTCTATCAGTCGATGCCCGCGCGAATCATCTCGAAAGATCCCGACAACTGGTTCCGTACCATTGTTATCGATAAGGGCAAAAAAGACGGCATCATGGTCAATATGCCGGTTGTCGCTTTTACGGGGGATGAAAAGGCGGTGGTCGGCAAGGTGGTTGAGGTTCGCGGCTCTATATCGCGCGTCCTTCCCCTGATTTCTCCCGATATGAAAACAGGGGTTCAGATGCAGGATTCCCGATCGCCCGGACTGATGGAAGGTCTGGCGGCGAATTCTGACCGCTGTGTCATCGACTATATATCCAAATCTGAGCAGTTAAATATAGGCGACAAGATCATTACCTCCGGCGGGTGCGGAATTTTTCCTCCGGGACTGCTTGTCGGTGTGATAGAAAAGAGTGTTGTTACTCAGTCCAGTGCCTTCCAGCGCGCAATAGTGCGCCCTCTTATCGATTATAATAAAATTGAAGAGGTTTTCGTCATCCTGAAGATTCCTGACAGAGAACTTATCGAGTTAATTGAAGGATACTGAGTATGAATGTCACTTATTTTTTTACTGTCGCGATTATGGCGGGTTCACTGATTATTCAGTCGCATCCCGCATTTGACGTACTTCGTATCGGCGGGATCAAGCCGGATCTTCTTTTTATCGCCATTGTCTATTACTCGTACAGCTTCGGATCTTTTTACGGGGAAGTCACCGGATTTTTCGGCGGCCTTTTTCAGGATGCGACATCTTCTTCACCGCTGGGACTGCTGACTCTTCCGAAAGTCATTGTCGGTTTTACTGTGGGACTGCTCGGGCGAAGTGTCATCAAGGCAAATATCGTTTCGGTCTTTCTTCTCATGTTTGCTGCTTCTATTTTGAAGGGTGTCATCACTCTTGTACTGTGCATGATCTTTCATGAGAGTGCTATCGGCGATGTTTTCGGGATCATCCTTCCCGAAGCATTTTATAATTCACTTATCGCCATTCCTGTTTTTTATCTTTTTGACCGCATCTATGAGAGCGAGATTTCGTCGAATGAAGGGTTTTATTGATGCACTCCTCGTCCTTTCGTCAGCAGGCAATTGAATCTTTCCGTATCAAAGTCTTCGTCTACCTGGGCGTGGTCTTTGGTCTTCTGTGCCTGATAATTGCTCAGCTGATCAACCTGCAGATCATAAACGGCGCTGAATATGCGGAGCGCGCCCGCCGCAATATGGAAAATAATATCCCCGTGATAGCCTCACGCGGAGAGATTTACGATCGCAATTTTGATAAAAACAAGAGCGATAACATCGTCATCGTTTCCAACCGGCCTTCATTCAATCTTTCGACGGTACCGGCCAAATTTCCCGACAAAGAGCAGCTTCGGCAGCAGCTGGTCAATCTCTATGAGATTGCCGATATCGATGTTGATGTGATTCTCTCCGACATCAGCGGAAAGAACCCCTGGCAGAGGATTACCCTCCAGGAGGATGTGCCCTTCGATACGGTTGTCTACATCGCTTCGCATCAGGAGCTCTTCGATAAAATAGACTGGGAGGTCGCGCCTGTCCGCATTTACAATCAGGGCTCGCTTTTCTCGCATATTGTCGGCTACATTGGGAGCCTGACACAGCTGGAGTACGACACGCTTCGCGACAAGGGTTACAAATATTATCAGAAAATCGGCAAGAGCGGAGTCGAGAAGCAATATGATGAGCTTTTGCGTGGCGTTGACGGATCCGTTATCCGCATTGTCGATGTGAAAAACCGGACCGAGGGCGAGCTTGTCGGAGAAGAGCCTGTGGCGGGAAACAATATTGTACTGACAATGGATTATAACGTTCAGAAGGCACTCAGCGACGCCTTTCAGGGAAAGGTCGGCTCGGGCGTGGTGATCAAGGCCTCCACCGGCGAGATCATCGCGATGGTGAGCAAGCCTGACTATGATCCCAACGATGTCATATCGAAGGATAACTCGGATATTATCCGCAAGCTGTACATGAACGAGTCACGACCATTTCTTAACCGTGCGATTCAGTCACGGTATCCCCCCGCATCGACCTTCAAACTGGTGACCACAATTTCAGGTCTCGAAGAGGAGAAGTGGAACCCTAACTGGGTGATCAATTGCGCCGGTTTTTACGTTATCAAGGGACTAAGGGACACTACCGTCTACGACTATGCAATCCTCGGCAATCTTGATCTGTATCATGCCATCGGCAAGTCATCCTCTGTCTATTTTTATAACATGGGGCATAAAATCGGTCCGACGCCGATTATGAAATACGCTGAATATTTCGGAATGAATGAGCGCAGCGGCATAGATATCCCGGGTGAGATTGAAGGCTTTATACCGTCCCAACAGTGGAAGCGCAAGCGCTTCGGCCAGGGGTGGTATGACGGTGACACCATCAATCTCGCGATCGGCCAGGGATTTGTCGCAGTCACCCCGATCGGTGTCGCTGACTTTGTCTGTGCAATCGTCAACAATGGAAATATTTATAAACCGCACGTTGTCAAAGAGGTGCGCTCGCAGAACAACGAAGAGGTCATCTTTTCGCAAAAGTTGGAGAAAATTAAAGAGGTGCCCCTCTCACCTGAGACACTTGAGGTTGTAAAGACGGGGATGCGGCTCTCTGTCGCCGAGGGTACCTCGCACCGCCTGGCCTCTCTGCCGGTTCCATTCGCGGGAAAGACCGGTACCGCGCAGACCCGCTCTCAGCGAAAGGATAACCAGACACAGCACGGATGGTTTGCGGGTTATGGACCGCACGGCGCCGCACCCGAAGATTGTTACGTCGTCGTCATAATGGTTGAATACGGTATTGCCGGCGCCGCAACCGCGGTTCCGATTGCTCATCAGGTGCTCAGTGAAATGATTGAACGGGGATATTATAATGTTGCGCAAGAATGAGTTACGCCAGTTCGATCTGCCGCTGATCATCGCAGTGGTTTGCGTGGTGACGATCGGCATTCTTACAATTTACAGTGCCGGTTTTGATCCGATAGAAGGGATTAACAGCGGTCTGTATAAGCGTCAGCTTCTCTGGTTTATTGTAGGTTTTCTGGTATTGATCGGTATGACCTTTGTCGATTACCGTTTACTGGGCGATTACTCTCTTCATATTTACGTATTCATTCTGGTGGTGACGCTTCTGACCTCGTTATTCGGAAAGCCTATTCGTAATATACGCGCATGGATAGATTTCGGATTTTTCTCAATACAGCCGTCAGAATTCATGAAATTATCCGTGGTTCTTCTTGTCGCCAAATATATCGATATACGCGACAGGGACATGATACATTTTCGCGAATTGCTCATCCCGTCAATCATCACTCTTGTTCCCGTCTCCGTTATCCTTCTGCAGCCTGACTTCGGAACGGCAATGCTGTTTTTCCCGATTCTATTTATCATGCTGTTTATCGGCGGCGCCGATGTTTCGCATCTCATTTCCGCACTGATAATTGTTTCTGTCGCGCTGGTAGTCCCGATGTTCATCACCTACCGCGAATGGATAAATCAGGATGTTGCCAACCCCTTTATCGATTTCTTCCGTTCGGGGTACTATATATACCTGGTTGCCGGAATAATCTTTGCAATCGGTATGCTTTTCTATGTCATACATCTCCTCCATTTCAATCGCATCTATCGCAGAATCTATATCCCCTCATTTGTAATTTCGCTCTCTCTTTTCTGCGCGGTCGTCATTCAGCGGATGTTCAAAGATTACCAGAAAAAGCGAATTCTCGTCTTTCTGAACACCGATCTTGATCCGCACTCATCAGGGTACAATATAATTCAGGCGAAGATCGCGATCGGCTCCGGCGGCTTTTTCGGCAAGGGCTATCTGAAGGGAACTCAGTCTCAGCTCGGTTTTCTCCCTGAGAAGACTTCCGACTTTATCTTTGCCGTTGTCGCGGAAGAGTGGGGGTTTGTCGGAGCAATCATATTGATAGGCCTTTTCTGCTTCATAATTTACCGCGGTATCCGCATAGCACTCGAGACCAGAGACCGCTTCGGCGCAATGCTCGCCATCGGTATCACCTCGGTCATCTTTTTTCATACGATGGTCAACATCGGTATGGCCTCCGGCGTCATGCCGGTAACCGGTCTTCCTCTCTCATTCGTCTCTGCAGGGGGTTCAAATTTCCTCATGGCGATGATGGGAGTGGGCCTTCTCATCAGTATTAAACTGCGGCGGGAGTAGTTTTCATAATTTCATTTTTTTTTCAGCAAAATTACCTTTTCATCCGTCTTCTTTGTGTAAACGATGCCGATTGCCTGCGACCCGGTAAGCCATTTGCAGCTCGTTTGCGCACGATTTGTGTGAAGGCGGTATGTCATGACAGACCATATTCTCTCAAGGGTTAGGCAGAACAAAAAAAGCGGTCACGATAAGCGATCTTCGTTACCTGCTGATTCCAGGGTTTTCCGTAAAATCATCCATTATTTTTTATCAGCTCCCGTGAAAATTATTGAGGCCCTTTTCCCGGACAGCTGCCTTTTGTGCAATTCGCTTATTACGATGGGGGATAAAGGTCTTTGCTCCCGCTGCAATTCTTCTTTAGAGCACCAGACGGCGAATGACGAGGCGCCGCCCGCTGACCGGTATATTTTTTTTGAAAATCATTATCAGCTCTTTAAATACTCCCGCAATATTTTGAAGCTGCTCTATGCCTTTAAAAACGGCGGATGTCTTCATCTCAGTCGATTTTTTTTATCAGCGCTGCGCCTGGATGATATGCCTGATTTTGATATTATCACCTATGTTCCCTCGTCGGCAAAAAAGCTCAAAAAACGCGGATTCTGTCATACCGAGATTCTCGCGCGTGAGATCTCCCGCAAAAGCGGGAGGCCCTGCAGACTGCTTCTGAAAGAGCGAAACCGCGTCCAGCAGAAGAGAGAGCATTTTGACGGCAGATTTCTTAACACAATCGGATTATTCGGATACATCCAAAGGCGGCTGAAAGGGGAAAGGGTGTTGTTGGTTGATGATATTCTGACCACCGGGGCAACTGTAAACGAATGTGCGCGTATCCTGAAAAAAAACGGTGCCGGCACTGTATTATCATTGACCATATCGAGAGTTCCGGTAAAATATCAGAAAAAAACGGAGTAGTCGGGTAAACCACATGAAACTCATAACCGAAGAAAACATGAGCGTGATTGTTCTTGATGGTCGTATTGATCAGGACGGCTCTGAGGAGCTTGAAGGCATGCTTGAAGATTGCCTGAAAAGCGGTATCAAGAACATCTGTGTCGATATGATCAATGTCAAGCACATCTGCAGCTCGGCGCTCGGAGTTCTGGTAGCGGTAAAGCGTAAGATTAAAGACAACGATGGGGATATAAAGCTTGTTATCGCCAATGACAACCTTATGAAGCTTTTTCAGACTACGATGCTGGATAAGGTATTTGAGATTTACGAATCTCAGCGCGAGTGTCATACCGCGTTTGATTGAGGGGGAGTTATGCTGTCCGAGGCGCAAAAACAGATGTTGCAGTATTATAACGAAGGTCTGGCGCTCTATAAGAAACGCGACTGGGATGGTGCTCTGGCATCATTCAGGCGTGTGCTTGAAATAATCCCTGATGACGGACCGAGCCGTCTGTATATCGATCGTATTGAAGCCTACAAGCTCAATCCGCCCGCAGACGACTGGGACGGTGTCTTTGTGTTTACAACAAAATGATTTTTAAACATGATAAATTCTGTGTGTATTAAAGAGAAAAGAGGAATCTGATTAATGGCGAAGAAAGTTATACAGGTAAATAAGAACCCGGTGTATGATTTCGGAATGATCGCGACGCTTTTTGATAAGGATACCGAATTTTACGGAGATCTTACTTTTTCGAAATCCGTTCAGATTAACGGGTATTTCGAGGGCGAGATAATCTCTGAGGGGTTTCTTGTCGTTGGTGAAGGTGCCGAGATAAAAGCGAATATAAAGGCGAAAAGCGTTATTATAAATGGGACGGTGCACGGTAATGTCGAGGCATCGGTAAATGTTGAAATTCAGGAGAAGGGCAAACTCTACGGCAATATCCGTACCGCAAAGTTGAAGATTGCCGATGGTGTTCTTTTCGAAGGCAGCTGCGAAATGCTGAAGGTAGCTGACAAAGTTTCGGCATAGGGAGGTGGCTTAAAAGTGTATGAGGCTCGCTATTATGAAATCAAGGATGGCGCTGTCTTCTGCACTCTGTGTCCACGCTCGTGCCGCATCGCTCCCGGCAGATACGGCGCATGCCGTGTCCGCACTTTCCCCCCGGACGCTCACGGATTAATCACTGAAAATTACGGAGTTATCTCCTCCCGTGCAGTTGATCCGGTAGAGAAAAAACCCCTCTATCATTTTCATCCCGGTGAAGATGTTTTCTCAATCGGAACCTTCGGGTGTAATCTCTGCTGCCCGTGGTGCCAGAACTGGCAGATTTCGCAACAGAAGGTCTCTGGAGAAAAGATGACCTCTCCTGAAGAGATTATTACTTTGTGCGGCCGTTCCGGATGCGATTTGATTGCTTATACCTATTCAGAGCCTGTTGTCTGGTTTGAGTATGTTGTCGAATGCTCGCTTCTCGCTCATGATAAAAAAATCAAAAATATCCTCGTTACAAACGCCAATTGTGCCAGCGCCCCCTGGCGGGATCTGATGGATCTTACCGATGCCTGCAATATTGATCTTAAATCGTTTAATCCTTCGACGCTTTCAAAGCTGACAGGGGCATCCCTTCGCCACGTATGTGATGCGATAGCAGTTGCCGCAGAAAAGACTCATGTGGAGATTACCACATTGATTGTTCCCGGGGTAAATGACAGCGAGTCAGAGCTGGCCGAAATCGCTTCGTTTATCGCTTCGATAAATCCGGAGATACCCTGGCATATAACCAGATATTATCCGAATTTCCGTTATACAGAACCCCCGACAGATATTTCACTCATCGAGCGCGTCCGGCAGAGTGCAGTGAAAATTCTTTCTTATGTCTACTGCGGAAATTTTGCAACGGGATCCGGTGGTTCGGATACAAGATGTCCCTCGTGCGGTGCTACTGTAATCTCCCGGAGGGGATATTCTATTGACATAAAGGGCTTGGAGGGGCAGTCTTGCAAAAAGTGCGGCAGAATAATGCCTGTTTTGCGATGATTGAGGTCATTTCCGCCTGTCCATTTCAATAAACACAGTTAAGTTTTGTAAAAAGTAGTTAAAAAACTTGACAAAAGCAATTTGCGAAAAAGTATAATAATTAGCGCATTTTTTGGAGAAGTATGCTTAAGGCAATATATCCGGGTTCCTTTGATCCGGTAACGAACGGGCATCTGGATATAATCAACCGAGCGGTTGAGCTGTGTGACAGCCTGGTTGTTGCTGTCGCACGGAACAGTGAAAAGAAGAATCTTTTTTCAGCTGAGGAACGCATTCAAATGCTTTCTTCATGTTGCTATAAAGACAATAATAAAATAGAGATAGTAGAGTTTGGTGGTTTGCTTGCAGATTACTGTGTTGAAAACGGGATATCGGTTATAGTCAGAGGGTTGCGTGCCATTGCAGATTTTGAGTTTGAGTATGCTATGGCACTCATGAATAAGCGTCTGGCACCTGCGGTTGATACGGTTTTTTTGATAGCCTCCAATGAAAACTCTTTTGTCTCTTCCCGAATCGTCAGGGAGGTCGTTTCCCTTGACGGTGATGTCTCTTCACTGGTTCCTTCCTGCATACTTCCCCTGTTAAAGAAACGATTGCGTAATTGAGAGCAAATACCTGGACACGGCTTTTTGACTAACTGTTAAGAGTGCCCGTTCCTTGTTTTGTTCCCGCGGAATGCTTATCAGTTGATGAGAGTTCCGCTAAACATTAAAGAAGATCGGGGGATCAAATGGATATCAGAATAGTCCTCCTTTTGTTGTTTTCAGTCGCGGGCGTTGCCGGTGTTGTCGGTTTTGCAATACGCTCGTATCTCGGTAAGATCAGCCTTAATTCTGCCGAGGCTCAGGCACAGCGTATTAAACAGGATGCGATACGCGAAGCGGAAACAAAGAGAAAGGAAGTCCTTATTGAAGCAAAGGATCAGTTGATCCAGGAAAAGAATCAGCTCGAGCGCGAGATGCGCGAGCGCCGTAACGAGTTGCAGCTGGTTGAAAAGCGCCTTCATCAGAAAGAGGAGCAGATTGACCAGCGGATCGAACAGAATGATCGCCGTGAAAAAGAGATCAATTTACAAAAAGATGAGAATGAGAAGCTTCAGAAGATTCTAAATGAGCAGTTTGACCGTTACCGTCAGGAGCTTGAGCGTATCTCGTGTCTGACACAGGAACAGGCTCGTGATGTGCTGCTCAAAGAACTTGAAGACAAAGTCCGTTTCGAATCGCTGAAACTTATCAACAAGATCGAAGAAGAGGCAAAGCGAACCGCCGACAAAAAGGCGAAGGATATCGTAATCTCGGCTATTCAGAGAAATGCCACCGATTACACCTCGGAAAATACAGTTACGACAGTTTCACTTCCTTCTGACGATATGAAGGGAAGAATTATTGGTCGTGAGGGACGTAATATCCGCACTCTTGAGAATCTTACCGGGGTCGATATGATTATCGATGATACGCCGGAAGTTGTAGTTATATCGGGACATGATCCTATCCGCAGAGAGGTGGCAAGAATATCTCTTGAGAGGCTGATATTGAATGGCCGCATTCATCCCGCGCGCATTGAAGAGGTCGTTGAAAAAGTTACCAAAGAAATTGAGCAGGAAATTCTTGAAGAGGGAGAGAAGGCCGCATTTGAACTGGGTATTCCCGGCCTCAGCAGAGAATCGCTTTATAATATCGGCAAACTGAAGTACCGTACCAGTTACGGGCAGAATGTCCTGGGGCACAGTATTGAAGTTGCCAATATCGCCGGTATAATTGCCGGTGAGCTTAAGCTTGATGTACAGCTGTCCAAAAGGGCAGGGCTTCTGCATGATATAGGCAAGGGCAGCGTTGTTGAGGGCGAGGGCGCCCATGCTCTTGTCGGTGCCGATATGGCAAAAAAATTCGGCGAAAAAGAGGACGTGTTCAATATCATAGCCTCTCACCATAATGACAGGGAAACAAAGTCTTTTGAGGCGATAATCATTCAGATAGCCGATGCAATTTCCGCCTCACGGCCCGGAGCCAGAAGGGAGTCTCTTGACAACTATCTGAAGCGTCTTGAAGACCTGGAAAATATTGCGAACAGCTTTCAAGGTGTCGAAAAATCTTATGCCATTCAGGCCGGACGTGAAATCCGCGTCCTCGTCTCGAACGAGACAGTCAGTGATGAGCGTGCGGCGATTCTTGCCCGTGAAATCGCGACGCGCATAGAGTCTGAATTGAAGTATCCCGGCATAGTCAGGGTAATAGTGATTCGGGAAACGAGAATAGTCGAAAACGCAAAATAGATTCCCAGTATCCTTCCGCAGCCGTATTCAGCGGCAGCGGAAGGATATATTTGTACTCCGCGGCACACAGAACGATTTTGTTTGACACTCTTCTCTTTTTTTGATGTTTAAAATATTGGTGACTGCTCCTGTGGTTGAGTGTGTTGTATTGGTGTGAGCGGTACGGGTTACTTCATCAAAATAGAGGTTCCGAAAACCGCCTCCGGTAAGGGTATAATGCGGTTTTCATCGGGTTCTAATAAATGAATAATTTGAAATTGGTTTTTGTTGCTTCTTTTACAGAAATACTGCCGGCTTTGCCAGTGGTTGTTTATTTGGCTGGTTAACTGAAGTGCTGCTTGAAAAAATAAATTCGGTTGAAAATCTCCGGCAGCTGAATACGAAAGAACTACCGGTTCTGGCGGAAGAGATTCGTGCCCGCATAATTGAGGTCATCTCCCGTAACGGCGGACATCTTGCGTCCTCTCTGGGGGTGGTCGATCTTACCATCGCCCTTCATTATGTACTGGATACTCCCACTGACAAGATCATCTGGGATGTCGGTCACCAGTCGTATGCCCATAAAATTCTGACAGGGCGGGCCTCGGCTTTTCATACCATCCGAACTTCCGGCGGCATATCCGGCTTTCCCCGCATAACAGAATCCCCTTTTGATACTTATAATGTCGGGCACAGCTCGACTTCGCTCTCCCTCGCCATAGGTGAGTGTGTCGCCCGTGATTATCTGAAAAAAGATTATTGTGTGGTTCCTGTCATCGGTGATGGCTCCCTCACGGGGGGGATGGCGTTTGAGGCGTTGAATCAGATCGGGCATCTTAAACGGCCGATGATGATTATTCTTAACGACAACGAGCACTCGATTTCGCGTAACGTCGGTGCTTTGTCCGAATATCTGACCAGAATTATTTCCGGTTCATTTTATAATACAACCCGCAAGATGATATACGATATTATCGAGCATATCCCCCTCGTCGGCGCAAAAGTGGAAGAGCTGGCGGCCAAGGGCAAAAGCTACCTGAAAGGGCTGCTGGTGCCGGGAAAATTTTTTGAGGATCTGGGACTTCGTTATTTCGGTCCTGTGAACGGCCACAATATCGAAGCAATGGTCGAGATCTTCAGCAATACCTGTGTAATAAAAAACGGTCCGATAATCGTGCATGTGGTTACCCAGAAGGGGCGGGGATACGGTTACTCGGAGCGTAAGCCGAAACATTTTCATAGTGTCGCACCCTTCTGTGTCGAAACCGGAGAACCGGTGTCGGAACCGGCACTCTCTCTTTCAGAAGTCGCGGGAAAAACCCTTGTACGAATCGCGAAAAGTGATGACCGGGTCTTTGCGGTAACCGCAGCTATGACAACGGGAACCGGCCTCGAAGAATTTTCGCTGACCTTTCCCCGGCGCTGCATTGATGTGGGAATCGCCGAACAGCACGCGGTGACCTTCAGCGCGGCCCTTGCCAGAAACGGCATCAAACCATTCTGTGCGATTTACTCTACGTTTCTGCAGCGCGCGTATGATCAGATCGTTCATGACGTCGGCAGCATGAAACTTCCTGTCCGGTTTCTGATCGACCGTGCGGGTATTGTCGGCGAAGACGGTGAGACACATCACGGGTTGCTTGATATTTCATATTTGAAATCGATCCCCGGGATGATGATTCTTTCCCCGCCTGATGGAGCGCACCTTGTCAACATGGTGTACTATGCGTGGAAATTCGAAAAGGGTCCGGTGGCGATCCGCTATCACAAGGGGAATGCCGGACGGAGCGAATACGATTTTGTTCCCGAGGATGATTACAATCCTCTCATCCCCCTGTACGATAAAAGGGGAAGTGATGTCCTGCTTATTGCGCACGGAGTTATGCACTCTGTCGCGCGGAACGCGGCAGAGATTCTCGCCGCGAAAGGCGTTGCCGTTTCGACAGTCTGCCTGCTGTGTGTAAAACCTCTGGATACCGCTTTTCTGAACGACGCGGTATATGCGCACCGGCGGGTCTACGTGATTGAAAACAATTACCGCATCGGCGGAGTAGGCGAGTCAATTTTGAGTGATCTGTCAGGCGAAAATAGAGGACGCCTTCGCACAATATTTGCCTTTCCCGATGAGTTCATCTGCCACGCACCCGTCAGTGAACTTTTTGCCCGATACGGGTTGACCGCGCAGCAAATTGCTGAAACTATTCTTTGTGATACGACTTCATGAGGCTTGACCGGTATCTGGCGGAACACGGCCATTCCCAGTCACGTGAGAAGGCGAAAAACGAGATCCTTTCCGGCTGGGTCAAGGTCGGCGGTGAACGGTGTCATGATCCCGCAAAAGATGTTCCCGATGGAATAGAGATTGAAATCTCCCGCCCCGGAGGAATTTACGTCAGCCGCGGCGGATATAAGCTCGAAAAAGCACTGCGCGTTTTTTCGATCAATGTGAACGGCTGTGTTGCCCTCGATCTCGGAGCCTCAACCGGGGGCTTTACCGATTGCCTGCTGAAGAACGGCGCCTCTTTTGTATACGCCGTCGACGTCGGGTATGGTCAGCTTGATTATACCCTGCGCAATGATCCCCGTGTCTGCGTCTATGAGCGGAGCAACGCGCGGGCGATGAACGCTCAGATGTTCTCGCACACGATTACGCTGGTGGTTTCAGATCTGTCATTCATTTCGTTTACTAAAGTCTTTCCATCGGTGAAAACACTTTTCACTGAGGCGCACGGCGTCGCCCTGATAAAGCCCCAATTTGAATCCGAACCGGGTGAACACAAGAAGGGAGTCGTCCGCAGTGAAAATTCTCACGTAGAAATCCTTCGCCGTGTGTGCGATTCGCTTTATGATAAGGGGATGCATATGCGCCGACTCGATTTTTCACCCGTCAAGGGGCCGAAAGGAAATATTGAATTTCTGCTTTATTATGATACATTTTCCCCCGCTGTGCGCATTGATGATTCTGTTATTTCACTTGTTGCGGCAAATGCCCATAAAGAACTTTCCGGTGACTCTTCATCAGAATAAACTTTTTTGAGAAAATTTCTTCTTTTCCCGCTCTTTTTCTTCTTTACACACTCCGACATTGAGGTCTATTCAAATGATATTGTCTGAGCCCGCGTGAGACCGGGCATACTTTATATCATTTGGAGTGCCGATGAGTCTGACGTGCAGTCGAAAGAAGGGCGCGGTAATAGACCGTTCAACCGCCATTCTGCGGGCGGCTTTTGTATTGCTCTGTCTTCTAAGCTCACACCTGTATGCGGATCCGATTGACGGGATAATTCTCTATCCGGTGCCTCTGGATCCCGGCAAGCAGGCTCTGACTATCGCAGACGAGGGGGGAAGATATTCAGGGAAAACCCTTCTCGTTAAATTGCAGATATACGATATTAATGGCGATCTTCTCTTTGACAGAAACTACAACTCACTCCCAATTTACTGGAAGGGATTCAGTACATCGGGAAAGTCCGTCACCAACGGCGTCTATATTATCCGCCTGACAATTGAAGAGCTTAATACCGGAACGATTGAGAAAAAATTATTCAGGATCCTTGTAAAGAAATGAACAGCAGTGTTATTAAAATTGTAATGATGGTTCTTTTTTTTATACTTGTTTCCCCGCCTCTGGCGGCAGATACGACTGGAGTGAGGGCCGCCTACCTTCGCGGAGGGTGGGTCGGCGCAAAGAATGTCGCGATGGGCACCTCTGTCGAGGCTATTACGGATGATATATATTCGATTTACTGGAATCCCGCGGGGTTGTCAAATCTTCGTTTCAGAAAACAGAATATCAACGAAGAGGTCAGGGAAAAACTCAAGTACGGTGATATCGATTCAATACGGGAGCAGGATCTCCGCAAGTTCTCGGATTATACCCCGAAGCTGTTCTTTCAGACCGGGGCATCAGCCTCGCTTTTGGCCGCAGATCGCGAAGCGGGATTTTCGGGTGTTGCGTTCAATATTTACAATGTCGTTTTCGGAGCGGGTGTCTACGGGATCCGCTCAACAGATATTGAGGGAAGAGATGAAGAGGGAAACCTGACCTCTCCTCTGGACTACTATGCGGGTGCGGGGTATCTGAGCGTGTGTGTGCCGACAGAATTCGCTTCAGTCGGAGTGAGTGTGAAGGGATTATACGAAGATCTGGACGACACCGGTTATACCGGCGGCGCTTTCGATATCGGAGTTCAGTCGGACTTCATCCCCCTTTTTCGCATAGGCTTTGTAGTACAGGACCTCGGAGTGGGCATGAGCCCGCTTTCTCCTCAGGAGGGTTTTACCAAGGATTATGAATTTGGAAAGCCTCTATTCAGGGCAAATTTTGCACTCGCTTCAAGAACATCTGATATAATGCTTTCATTCGGTTTTCTGCGCTACCTTGAGGATGAAGAGGTGATGCTTAAATTCGGCATCGGGTACTACTTTTCGGAGTCGTCGATCATCATGCTCGGTGTGCGGGATTCTCTTTTTTCGACGGGAATCACCATGCGGCTCTGGGAGATAGATTTTGCCTATGCTCTCTCATTTGATAATATTGACATGGGACTGAACAATACGTTGTCAATGACATTGATGTTGTAAGAAAGGATCTTGATGAACGGGACATGCAAAATAATGGGCATACTCAATGTTACCCCCGATTCTTTTTATGACGGGGGTAAGTATAATAGTGTTGATGCCGCAATGATTCATGCCGAAAAGATGGTTAGAGATGGAGCTGACTATATTGATATCGGCGGTGAATCCACCCGGCCAGGATCTTTACCGGTATGTGTCAGCGAGCAACTTGACCGGGTAATCCCTGTTATCGAAAAGATGGCCGCATGCATTGATATCCCCATTTCTGTGGACACCACAAACCACGAGGTTGCTGAAGCCGCCCTTTGTGCGGGGGCGACGATCATAAATGATATAAGCGGACTGAGCTTTGATGCGAAAATGGTCGGTGTTGCGGCGCAAAGAGAGGCGTTTCTCATCATCATGCATACCGCCGCGCGCCCGGAGATCATGCAGCAGGTCTACTCGTATAATGACGTAGTTGAGGATGTTTATTCCTTTCTTTGTGATCAGGCTCAGAAGGCCATCGCTGCCGGAGTCGCGCGGGATAAAATAATTCTCGATCCGGGCATTGGTTTCGGCAAGGGCTTGGCGGATAACTATAAGCTGCTTTCGGCAATTCCCCGGCTGAAAGCAGCGGGATTTCCGTTACTGATCGGTCTATCCCGGAAATCACTTATCGGAAAAATTTATGAAGACGAACAGGACCGCCTGCCCGCGACAATCGCGCTTAACAGCGCAAGCGTCATTTTCGGAGCGGATATTGTCCGTGTTCACGATGTAAAGGAGCATGTGCTCGCTATGCGTGCAGTTGAAATGCTTATGAAGGCGGTTTCATGATGGATGCCCTTATTTATCAGACGGTGTACATAATCAGCACCGGCTGGTATTATCTCAGAAACGTAATCGATATTCTTCTCGTCGCGATCATTTTCTATATCGGCTATTCATACCTCGCAAAAACCAGAGCCATACAGCTTTTCAGAGGATTTCTCGTCGTTTTTATTCTCTGGTTTGTCGCCAAACTTCTGCATCTTGAGACATTGAACTGGCTGATCATGACGCTGACCTCTTACGTGGTCATTGCCATTATCGTGCTCTTTCAGCCTGAGCTTCGTCGCGGTATCGCACGGATCGGCCGTCAGAGCTGGTTTGCCAACGGATTAAATCAGGATACACTCCATCTTGATCAGCTGGTCAACGCAATTATCGCAATGGCTGAAGAGAAGGTCGGTTCTTTGATCGTAATAGAACGTAATACTTCGCTGGGGCTCTATGTTGAAAACGGCGTTCAGCTGAACGCCGCCGTTTCGGAGGAGCTGATCCGTACGATATTTTTTCCCAACACCGCACTGCATGACGGTGCGCTGATAATCCAGGAGGGAAAGATTGCCGCTGCAGCATGTTATCTTCCCCTGAGTGATTCAAAGCAGCTCAATAAAAATCACGGCGCACGGCACCGTGCGGGCCTCGGTATTGCCGAAGAGACAGATGCGCTTGTACTGCTCTCGTCAGAAGAGACGGGAAATATTTCGATAATGGTTAACAGCAGGATTTATCAAAAGATCAGACCGACTGAATTGAAAAATATGATTCTTTTTTACACGAATCCCAAAACAGCTCAAGAGGAGAAACCACCGGTAAAATGAAAGGGTTACGACTTTTATTTGAAAAAACAGCCAACTTTCTGGTTACCAATGATTTTGTGGCTAAGGTTCTGTGTCTGCTTCTTGCGGTGATTCTGTGGAGCTATCTGGATACGAGAAACCAGGGCGAGCGGAATTTCAAGATCAAAGCTGAATTCAGAAACCTTCCCCGTGAATATTCGGTCAGTGAGAGCCAGCAGAAATTCATTTCGGTTATGCTCAAGGGAAATAAGGACGATCTGTTGTCGGTGAACCGTCAGAACATTTCAGTGTACATTGATTTGCAAAATCCCGTCGTCGGTCAGCCGGTAAAATATCCTGTTGAGGTCGTCACTACAGAAATTCCCGACACAATAAAAGTCGATTTGGCCGAAGATAAAGTCTTCATCACCGTCGAAAACATGAGTTCCCGATTTATAAATGTTGTACCTGAAATCAAGGGGACGCTGGCCGATGGGTATCTTCTGGGAAATGTGACGGTTCAGCCAGACAGGATAAAGGTCAGCGGTGCGGAATCGGACATCAAACGAATTGATATCATCAGAACTAATCCCGTCAATATTCAGGGAATGACAGAGACCAACTCGTCGCTTATCCCGCTCAATACTGATGGACGTTCGCTGGACTTTTCTGTGAATCGTGTAAAACTATCAATTGAAATAATTCCCTCTGACGGTGTCGAGAAGATCAGGGTACCGCTATCAATCAAGAACCTTGCAAGTGGATTTTCAGGCACTCTCTCGGATACTTCAGTCGATATTTTTGTCCGCCCCGCAGCGGGACACGACATTCATGAGTTGAATGTTTCGAGTTATATTGATCTCTCTTCAATTGATGCGCAAAGCTTCATTGATGCGGAGGGAAAACGGAGAAATTCAATTAAGAGGAAAATCAGTATCCGTTCTTTGATTGAGCAGCAGGGACTGGGAACGATTCTTGCCGTAGTCCCGGATCGTGTTGAAGTCCAAATCGTAAGGAGCGGTGATTGATGTTCTCCTTTATTTTGAGGGTCATTATTCTGGCCCTGCTGATCAGCTTTTTTTCTGTATTGGTCAGAGTGGTACGAGGCCTGTTTCATTCCCGCCTTCGTCAGCGCGGCGGTAATGGCGCTTCTTCTGCGGGGACACGTAAAGATGCCAGAACGATCGTGCTTGAAAAGGATGAGTATCATGTCGAATAGGTGGGTTATCCTTTTTCTGCTCATTTTCGTTTCCTGTCTCGGAATGAAGGGAACTTTCGCCTATCGGACTTATCAGCATGAGACCTACGTGAAAATGAGTGACGGCATGGAAATCCCGGAGGGAGAGACTTTTGACTGGGTTTACCGCACCGACAGTTTCTGGGGAGATGGTACCGTTGGAATTGTTCTTCAGGAAAAGCAGATAGTGTGGGTAGACATCGCAATTAATCGGCAGAAGGTTGACAAGCTGACCCCCCATGTATACGGATCGGTCGGCCTGCTCACGCCCGGAGAATACAAAATTGTACTTGTTGATAAGAAAAAGCTGATTGATGAAATTTCGTTTACTGTGTATCCGGTTTCACCTGACGAATACTGAAAGCGTTTCGATGTGATAGGTGCAGGGAAACATATCGAAAAGTGAGGTCTTCGCCAGGCGGTATCCCCCCGCAACTAAACGCGAAAGATCACGGGCCCATGTCGCAGGATTGCAGCTGACATAAATCACCCGTGACGCTTTTGAACAGATGAGCGCGTTGACGGTTGCGCTGTCAAGGCCGCTTCTGGGAGGATCTGTAACGATCACATTGTAAGCATCAAGTGAAATATCTTTCATTGCTGCCGCATGGAATTCCACGTTAGATACTTTATTTAGAACCGCATTATTCTTCGCAGAGAGAATAGAACCCTTTTCGATATCAATCCCCGTCACACCCTTGCAGAATCTTGACGCGTAAAGAGAGAAAAAACCGCAACCGCACCCCAGATCGCAGAGGCGATCATCTGCGTTCAGCTGTGCGCTTTCAATCGCCGTACTCAGAAGCGCCTCGCGAAGATAGATGTTGCTCTGAAAAAAATCCCCCACATTGTGCTTATAGGTTATACCGGCACAGAATTCAGTGACCTGTTCTTTATCACGGTCAGTGTACGTTTTCTTGTCATAAGAGGTGGAGATCCGCATACTTATTCCGGACGGGTTTTCCGTGAAGCGCCGCTCATTAATCGCCCGATCACAAAGCATACACCCCTCGCGCCCCAGCGGCATAATCGTATGTGATCTGGGCAGAAAAAAACCGCTGACAGTACCGTCGCAGACAAATGTGGCGTGAGAGCGGTAATAAAATCTGTTTGCTGAAACGGTTTCAATTTCTTCTGGCGGAACCTTCGCTATGCGAATGAGGCTGTCATTGAGAATATTTCTCTTAATCTCCAGCTCATCCTCATATTCAAGATGCTGATAGGAACAACCGCCGCATTTTCCGAAGTGCGGACAGGGAGCGGCGATTCTTTTCGTAGACGGCTGCAGCAGTGTGTAGTCATATAAAAAGTATACACTGCCTCTTTTCTCGGGAATGCCGCGCACGATTTCATCTTTCAGCGCATTTGGGACGAATACCGCCCTCCTGTCGACAAATCCGATACCATACCCCTCGTACACCTCTTTGCTGATCTGCACATCAATCATATCGTACGTATTCAAAAGTGTTTCCCCGATTCAAAATCATACGGCTAAAAAACAAAACAATGATATACTAAAAAATACAAATAAATGCCATACTCATAATCCGTACTGCCAAGAAATTGTGCTTAAGCTGCTTTATTCAAGTGATTACTTTGATCCGTTAATAAGTAATACAATGTGTGATATGAAGTATTCTGAAGGGTATATTTCTGTTCTCAATCTAATCCCGCGATGAACGGAATTGTTTAATAAAAGCAAGCCCCTGCCGCATGCCTGCCTGAAGATCCTGTTTTGCAAAAAAATCGGAATCCGCAACCGTCATGCGGGGGGGCTTGTAACTAATACTCAATCTGATATTTCAAACGAATCTTTACCTACTCCGCACATGGGGCAGACCCAATCGTCGGGAACATCTTCGAATGCCGTACCCGGATCAATATCGCTGTCGGGATCACCGAGTTCCGGATCGTACACATAACCGCACACAGTACAAACGTATTTATCCATAGATTCCTCCGTTTAATTATTACACACCGCTTTGCGGTGACGTGCTGCGACAATACCAAAGGGCTACTGTCACATGAATCTATATAGGAACTCATCGGGTCAAAATCAAGATTATTTTGTGTTACGAGCGGGCAAATGTCTGTTTTTAATTCTTGAAAAAATTGACAGACTCATTGATGCTTCCGCAGGTGGTTGGGAAGCATTTATCCGGGTGAAACTCATAATAATTGATGTCTGAAGTTCCCGCTTGGTTCCAGACTGAAGAATAATCGGCATAAGCGATTCCGCTGTAACATGATAAGCCGGTTTTCTGAGATGAACATACAGCAATTTTCTGAAGAAATTAAGGAGACCCTTGTGAAATATCTGATTATCGGAAACGGTGTAGCTGGAACAGAGGCTGCATTGACATTAAAAAAAAACCTGCAGGGCGATGAGGTTACAATCGTAACCGAGGTCTCTCACCGCTTCTATTTCAGGCCCAGGCTCATTGAATGCCTGGGAGGTGATGTTGATTATGAAAAGATATACGTTTACTCCGATGAATATTTTTCACAGAAGGGGATAACCATTCACTATTCCCGGAAGGTTCTCTCAATAGACCGCACCGCCCGGAAAGTTAGCCTTGATGACGGCAGCTGTCTTGAATATGACCGGCTGTTGATCGCCAGCGGAGCCGTGCCCTTTGTTCCCCCCGTCAGGAACAGCGACATTGAGGGCTTCTTTACGCTTCGCACAATTGATGATGCGAAAAAAATCAATGAATTCTGCCGCAAGGCGAAACATGTAATTATCGCGGGCGGCGGTCTTCTCGGACTCGAGAGCGCCCATACTCTTCTCAAAATGACCGATCGTGTGACCGTGGTTGAAAACGAGCCATATCTGCTGCCCCGTCAGCTGGACAGCGAAGGGGGTAACTACCTCGAAAAAAAACTCCGGCATGCGGGCCTTGATTTTGTCTTCTCTGACAGGGTCGCCGCACTCGAGGGCGAATCATCACTCAGGTCGGTACTTCTGGCTTCAGGCGGGGGGATTACCGGTGAAGCTCTTCTCGTGTCGACCGGAATCCGCAGTGAATGTTCAGTCGCGGCACAGTGCGGCCTTGCCGTCAACAGGGGCATCGTCGTGGACGCTAATATGCGTACGCCGGACCCTTGCGTTTTCGCCGCGGGCGATTGCGCGGAGTGCGGCGGACGCGTCTACGGGCTGTGGCTGGCTTCGAAGGAGCAGGGAAGGGTTGCCGCGCTCAACATGTCGGGAGGCAGCGCAGAATTTACCGAAGAGGCATCCCCCATAGTTCTCAAGATACCGGGCGTGGATCTTTTTTGTGCTGGTGATCTGCACTCCGCAGCGGAGAGCATGCTTCGAAATATCACCGATGAGCATTACGTGCAGTTGGCACTGTCGCAGGGTAAGGTGAGGGGCGTTGCGGTAATCGGAGACCATGCGCTTGCCGCTCATGCTCGAAGCCTGCTGCAGGGGCGCATGAGTGTCGAGGATTTTTGCGTAAAATCAGGTCTGTAAAAATATTTACAATCATTAATATTCAGCTGAGATTGCATACCTTTTATTGATAGGGATATCAGTGCGGAAAAATCATGATTTATTTTGGAACGCTATAGCGGTTTGCGAAATGATTAGCGAATTTTTCTGCTGTGAAAGCATGATAAACAGGTAATAATTTTCTCAAGGGCTTTCTAAATAAATCGTAAACCGCTCTAGCGGCTGGAATTGATCATTTTTTATCGACTTTATCGAGTCCGTCTTCTATCTTAATTATCGTGCAGTTTTTTACTTTAAAGAATATCCTGCTGATTAATCCCGTGAGAGATGATAGTTGCGGATGTCAGAGCTTCTCCGGTTGAAATCTGCGGCATAAACTGTTTGTTTGGGATATTCAGAGTTGTGAACGCAGCGATAAACATTGCGTCTGAATGTGCCTGGTTCGGGTCGGGAAAGAATCGGCTGGTATTTTCCCCATGCGGGTGAAGTTGCAGCAAAGGAGTCTCCGGTGAGCGTTGAACAGATCATTCATGAGGAGAAGCGGATTCTGCTGGTTGATGATGAGGAGATGATAGTCCATACCGGCTCACAGCTTTTGAAAATTATGGGATATCTTGTGAGCTCATTTACTTCAAGCGGCGATGCGTATGACTGGTTTTCGCAGAACAGCTCGGCAATAGATCTGGTGATAACGGATATGACAATGCCGGAGATGGATGGCATCGAGCTGGCAAAGAGAATGCTTGCCGTACGGCCTGATATCGCCATTGTACTTTGCACAGGTTATAATGAGAGTCTTACAAATGAGAAGGCGATCGATGCCGGTATTTATAATCTGCTGATGAAGCCGTTCACGTCGGCCGAGCTTGCAGAAGTTCTGAAAAGGGCCTTTTCAGAAAAAAAATGAAAAAATCTTGACAGCATCGGGGCCTGCAAGCTATGTGTTAAACACACTGCAAGCTCGGGTGGTGGAATTGGTAGACACGCAAGATTGAGGGTCTTGTGAGCGTTAGCTTGTACGAGTTCAAGTCTCGTCCCGAGCATTAGTCTTTCTTCGAAATAACTTCCGCATTTATCTTTTTCGCATAACGTTGATTGATAATAAAAAGTAAAATAGCAGCAGCGCCAAGCCCTATCACTCCTCCGGCGGCGCCGTTGAGGTCGCCGTCTGCAAACGGTTTCAGTGTCACGAATACAAGAACCCCGCAGGCGAATAGAAAAAGCGGAACCAGGTAGATTATCGATGAGAGAAACAGCGGGGACGCACCGGGGTTGAACTGAACTTTTTCTCCCGGATGTAATTCTATAGAACAGCGCGCCCATATCAGACGGCGGCGGCTCTTTTCATCAAAGCCGCACCTGCCGGCCGCCGAGCAGTGTGCGCACATCGTCGACGGCTCTGTCGCGATAAGAACGTTTGATCCGTTAACCTCGACTACCTCTCCCTCTTCCATATTTTTTTTCCTTAGTTGAATGACGTGTGAATTAATTCGCTCAGCCCGCTCTCGATGGAGTGGAATTCCGTCTCAATTTTATGTGACAGCTTTTCTCTGTTCACCAGCTGGTGGAGCGGAAGATCTGTTGTTGATTCGAACTCTTCATAGGGGATCTCATCGATTACCGGTGAAAGATCGATTCTTCTGATTTTCTGATAAAGATCAGTGAACCTGAAGATAAATTCGTAGAAAGTGCATTCATCCGGGCCTGAGAGGTTATAGATACCCTCGATCGAGCGGGAAACAATCTGTGCAATTGCGTCCGCCGCGTCCTTCAGATAAAGGGGCATGATGTGCTGGTCTTTGATTATTGCAACCCTCTGCTGCTCTTCAAAGAGCTTAAGATAGTGCATAATAAAATTGTCATTTCTCCCGAACATGGGAGTAGGGCGCAAAATGCAGTAACGGCATCCGGATTCGATAATTTTTTTCTCACCGTAGATGAGTGAATCAGCATATACCGAAGAGGGCTCGGGAATTTCATCTTCGCAGTGATGCACTTTCCCCAGAGGGGGATACACAAAGGCGGAACTCATATGGACAAGAAAAATATTATACTTTTTGCACAGTGCCGCAATTATCCCCGGAGCATAAGAGTTGATACGGTAGGATTCTTCTCTCATCACTTCGGCTTTCTGAGGATCACAGAATTGCTCGGTGTTAATCATTATCTTCGGAGCAATCTGCAGTATAATTTTTTCCAGAAAGACCGGATCGGCAATATCGCCCTTGTCCGGGCCGAAAGAGCAAACGCTGTGCGAGCCGCGGAGGACGGGCAGCAGATGCGATCCAAGTGGAGTGTTTTCGCCTGAAAGAAGAATCATGGGCTTATTTCTTTGTCTTCTTTGATATTTCTTTTTCGCTCTCGTTCATGTTTTTTTTAAACTCTCTGATCCCCTGTCCGAGATCTTTGGCGATCTGTGGAATCTTTCCCGCTCCGAAAAGCACAAGCACGATGAAAAAGATCACCAGCATTTCACCCATTCCGGGCATGCTCATATAACCCCCTATTGCGGTGCCGTGAAACGCACCATCTTATCTGACTGGTCTTCGTAGAACTGTGCGTTCGGAATAGACTCCTCGAGACGCCGTACGGATTTTCGAATCGTTATCACAGTACCAGGAAACGCAGTGTTACGGACAATAATAAGCGGTTCCTCTTCAAGTACAAGCTTTTCTTCTACCGCATGCTCTTTTTCGACCAGTTCGGCGATTTTTTTCTTTTGCACAGAGAGCTCTCCGAGCATGGCTACACACTGTTTCTTTTTGACGGGGGGAAGGATACTGACATATTCTTTCGGATTTTCAAAGAGACTTTTTCCGAACAGGTTTTGCATTTTGTTGAGCAGCTCCTGTTCTATCGTCTTCTCCGCGGCGATGTCCCTGCGGATCTCTTCAAGAACCCGCTCTATTTTCAGATTTCTGCCGACAGTGAGCTCGGTGATCGTCTCTTTATTGGATCCGACCGATTGGACTTCGATGCGGTAGCGGGCGGTCACTTTCCCCCCCATAATCTTTCCTTTTTCTGAAGAGACGACGACACGGTTGTTTGAAAAAATTTCGCTGTTGATTATCGACTCTTCAGCGGTTATGTTCGCCTCACTCTCGACCCGTGAATTTACAATGTATTTTGCGGTGACATCCCCCCGTGCACTCACCTTTGTATCCCCTTTCCCGGCGATACCCATTTTTACGGTGACTGTTCCTCCCGCATCAATAATCGCGTCGTCCACATTGCCTTCGATCACAATATCACTGCCTGCTCTTACTTCAAAACCGGGCAACACGCTGCCGCGGATGTTGACGGTGCCATGAAAGTGAACATTTCCCGTTTCGTAATTTATATCTCCCGGAAAATAGGCTACCGCGCTGACGGAAATCTTTTTGCCGACGACGGTAAGGCAGCCGTCGAGAGATGCCACAAATATATCGCTCTGAGAGGGGGAAGGCCCAATATTGTCTCCCTTCAAGTACCCCTGCTGCGGAAGCATCTGTGCGGGGATTTTTTCTCCATAGATGGTTTTACCGTCAACGGCCTGTAACTTTGAATGTCGCTTCAACAGCTCGTGTCCCTTTTTCACTTCGTGAATGGAGTCGATCTCTTTGAAATCAATGCTGCCGTTAAGCTGCAGCTTCCCGGCTTTTTTATCCAGTTCTATGAGCGGTTCGTAGTATTCCGCCCGTCCGTCAACGGCGTTACGGCCGGCCGCGACGAGAATTCTCGTCATCCGGCGTTCAAGAGAATTGATCTTGGCAAGTTCGGCTTCAATCTGCTTCAGAGGAACGAGTTCGGTAATTTTGTTCACCAGAAGCTCCTCCTCGATATCATGAGGAGAGGGGATGACTCCCGTTTTGGTCGGGACAATAATAAAACGTGCTTCAGTTTTGTTCTTATTGATCTGCAGGGGGCTTATAACGCGAAGATTTTTTGCCTGATCGATCACCACAAAGCCATACCAGTGGGCTTTATAACTTCTGGTGGAACTGTCACTATATACGGTCGAATCCATCCGCAATTTCTCAAAGGGAATTATCGCATAATATGAATGCCCTGGATCAAGGTATCTTCGGGCATTCTCCTCGCTGTCAGCTTCTACCGCCCGGGCAATAATCTCATCTCTTGAGACAAAATTATTGACCGAAGCTACTGAAATTACATTTTCTCCCTTTTCGTTTGTTTTGGTAACAAACATTTTGGTGACTTCGGGATCAAAATAGGTGATGAGAAATTTCATTCGTATACCCGCACGTTTTTTTCAATAGTCAGACTTAATCATTTTTTCCAGAACGGCCATCGTCACGTGATTACCTTCTTCTATCTATCGGCAATATCCGTTCGTGACTGAAATTTTACACAAACGACCGCCCCCGTCGTTTTGTTATGCAACCGTTATCAGGTATTTTGTTTGACACTTTCAAGCACCATAATATACAATGAGGGCGGAAAATGTACAAAAAAGGGCTATTTTTCTCGACTGGCGTCTTTTTTTACCGAAATCGTGCAGTATCCCGCGATTATTCAATAACAATGAAATCTGGACGAATCTGTTCCCGCAAGAATTTATCTCACTGAGGTAGGACAAATTCTACGGGTGCTATTCAAGATCCGTAGAAAGAGGGAAGGTATGCGATGAGCAACGGAATTGAAAACAGAAAACAGGAGCTTCTTGAGGAGCTTGACAAACTGAAATTCGAATTCAAGGTAGAACTGCCGCAAAAGATTGCTGAGGCTCGTGAACATGGCGACCTCAAAGAGAATGCCGACTATCATGCGGCACGCGAGCGGCAGGGATTTGTGAAGGCCCGTATCGCTCAGGTCAATGAGCAGATGGCCCGTTTGAATTCTATTTCTTCTCAAGACATTCCGGTTGATTGTGTTGGTTTCGGAACAACTGTCGCCTTAAAGGATATGATTACCGCTGACGAATTAACGCTGACATTTGTGACTGATGCCGAGAGTAATCCCTCCGAAGGTAAGATCTCAATGTCAACTCCGTACGGAAAGGCTTTGCTGGGTAAAAAAGCCGGTCAGGAAATTGAAGTCAATACGCCCGTCGGTGTAAAAAAATTCATACTTCATTCGTTTACCACTATCCATGGTACATCATTTTCAATGGAATAATATAATGGCTATAATAAAACCTTTCAGGCCATACAGGCCTGCTCCGGCGCTCGTGCATCTTGTTGCGGAGCTGCCGTATGATGTGTGCAACCGCAGTGAGGCAAAATCAGCCGCCTCTTCTGAGTATAATTTTTATCATATCACCCGTTCAGAGATTGATCTTCCTGATGAAGTTAATCCCTATGACGATATCGTCTATTCAAAGGCATCGGAAAATTTTTCCCGCTTCGTCAAAGAGGGTACTCTTGTTCGGGAGAAGGAACAGTGCTTCTATCTTTATACCCTGATCATGAACGGGCGCGCACAGACGGGTATTGTCGCAGTCGTTTCTATAGACGACTATCTGTCAAACAAAGTCAAAAAGCATGAGTTGACCCGCGAAGAGAAGGAACAGGATCGTATACGGCATATTGACACACTTGAAGCGCAGACCGGACCGGTTTTTCTGATATTCATTCAAAATGATGAAAAAAAACAGCTTTTTGAAGAACTGTTTCGTATTCCGATAATGTATGATTTTACCGCAAATGACGGGGTACGGCACATACTTCGCAGAATAGAAAATGCTGAGCTGATTGCGAAGATTGCTTCCGTTTTCGCCGATGACACACTCTATATTGCCGATGGACATCATCGGGCGGCTTCAGCAGTAAAAAATGGAATACGGCGCCGCGAAGACGGCAGAGGGGGATGTGATTACTTTTTATCGGTGATATTTCCTCACAGCGATCTTGCCATCATGCCGTATAATCGGGTCGTAAAGGATTTGAATTCCCTTTCTGTTGATGAACTGATTGAAAAAATCGGCAAGCACTATTACCTTACAAAGGTTATTGACGGCAATATTTCCCAACGAAGGCGTTTCCGGATGTACTGTAACAGGACGTGGTATGAGCTGGAACCCAGGTTTAAGTTCAGCGATGATCCGGTTGAGTCGCTTGATGTGAGTGTACTTCAAAATACTATTCTGCAGCCGATTCTCGGTATCGGTGATGTGCGGCGCGATAAACGCATCGACTTTGTCGGCGGAATAAGGGGAACCGGCGAGCTGGAGCGTCTTGTCGACGGAGGAGGCTTCGCCGTGGCATTCTCAATGTATCCTACCTCAATAGATGATCTTATCAGAGTCTCCGACAGCGGTACAATCATGCCTCCAAAATCAACATGGTTTGAGCCGAAACTTCGCGACGGTATTTGCATTTATTCTTTTGCAGAAGGAGATTAATATGGGGGAAACGGTTTTGGTACAGGAACTCAAAAAAGAGATTGAGGGACTCAAAAAAGTCATCAAAACGTACGAGAATATAATGAGACTTTCGGATACTGAAGTGGCCAATTCCGATGAAATAATCCGTATGTACGAGCAGATGGTCGAGTATTCAGCGATGGAGATTCGCCAGCTGCAGGAGACAATAAAAGCAAATGAGCTGGTTTTCCAGTACAGCGATTTTGAGCGGGAAGCGAACATAAAAAAAATAAGTGAGCTTCTTGAACAGAACAAGAAATTGAAAGAAGAGCGTTCAGTGATCAAATAATCTTTGCGGCAGAGTTATGCACTGAAAAGCCGCAGAGAAAGATTAGATGAGGTTTTCGTATCCTGTTATGATAGTAACGTACTCGATAATATTTCTTGTGCTCATCGCGGTGACAATTCTCTCACTGTACGTCTTTTCAACTTATTTCTTTCCGCGCAAACTTGACGAGATTGCGGAAATGATCAAGAAGGGACAGATTAAGCTTGCGATTAAGAAGCTTGAAGAGGTGCTGGCGAAAGATGACCGCAATGTGTATGCGCACTATCTTCTCGCCGAGGCCTTCAGTCTTGAGAAAAATTTCCAATACGCAATCGTTGAATATAAACAGGTATTAAAAACCGCAGTTTTCAGTGAAAAAGTAAATGAAGTGGATGTGCGGGAGAAACTCGCAAATATTTATCGTTCACAAAACAAGATCAACGATGCAAAGAAAGAGTACCTGCTGCTGACTCAGCTTGACCCGGGCAACTACCGCAATTACTATGAACTCGGCCTTCTGTTTTATTCAGCAGGCGTGCTGGATAAGTCTTCCGATTATTTCAAAAAAGCAGCATCTATCAATAACAAAGAACCTGATATTTTCTTTTATCTGGGGCAGATATTTTACCGGACAAACAACATTTCCGATGCGAAACAGGCTTTTATCAACACTCTTAAACTTGATAATACCAATTCAAAAGCCCATTATTTTCTCGGCCTTACTCTCCGCTCGGAGAGTGATCACGAGTGGGCAATTAAGGAATTTGAAATAGCACAAAAAAACGAAGAGATCCGGACGAAATGTTTTCTGGCCAAAGGTTCGTGTTACCTCGACACTGAGCAGCTGCCGAGAGCTGTCATCGAATTTGAGCGAGGACTTAAAACCTCACGCAAGGGAAGTGAGACGGAATTGAATTTGCGGTATCTTCTTGCAAGTGCTCACGAGCGGATGCGTGATATCCAGTCAGCAATCGAACAATGGGAAAAAATCTATGATGTAAAAAAGAATTTCCGGGATGTCGAAGAGAAGCTTCGGCAAAATGCAGAACTTCGTCAGGATGACCGAATCAAGGATTTCATGATTGCTTCGGTTTCAAATTTTGAACACATCTGCCGCAAACTGGTCGAAAGTTTCGATTATGATATCAACGAATTTCGGATGCTTCGCGATACCGAGGTTGAGGTGTTCGCGGCAGAAAGGGATGACAATCGCCGCAATACGAAGCGTATATACAGGCTTATCAGAATTATTAGAACAACTACTCCGGTGACCGACACGATGCTTCGAAATCTTTATGATATGATGAAGCCGAAAAATGCACAGCGAATAATGGTAATGACAACCGGTGATTTTACTCAAAGTGCGATTGATTACTCCAATACGCGGCCGATAGAACTATACAGCAAGACAAAACTGATTGAATTGTTACGAAGAGTCAGTTGACTATGAGCAATACCGTGTACCCGGAGCTCCCTTTTTTACCCTTCTTCACGGAGAAGGATAGAATCCGTTTTTTTTCTTACGCGATAATACGACATCTTGATGCGGGTGAGTGTATCGGGGCGGAGGGGGAAAAGGATGCCTTCTATTTTATCCTCAACGGTTCGGGCAAGCTTGTAAACAACCGCCAGGAACGGATTTTGTCTACAGGTGAATGGTTCGGTGTCAGGCCCTTTTGCCGGGCAAATTGTTTTACCCGATTTACCGCACATTTCCCCTCAACTATTGCTGTCATTTCTTCCCGGCGTTTCTCGGAGCTTTTGATAAGTGATTTCACCTGGTACCGGGGATACTGTAACACCTTGCGCTTTTCGGCAGATTCGCAAATGTCTTATGCGTGCGGACAAAATTGCGAAATTGTCGCTGTCACGGGAAAAGCGGGATCAGGAAAAACACATTTTGTTTCGTCGATGGCGTTGTCGGCACGCGGGCAGAAAGTTCTTATTCTGCATTCCGGCGCCGCAAATTCGTCGTCAGCCCTGGCGCTTCTGTCTCCCGGAAAAACCACAGAACCTCAGCCGCTGCCGGTGACTTCACTCAGTTCCGAATCTATTAAAAGAGCAGTTGAGTTCGTTGATGAAAAAATATCCTTTATCGATATCTCACTTTTGAAAGATGAGATTCGATTTTCGTATTTAAACACTCTTATTTATCTTATGCATCGGGATTATGATCTCATACTCTTTGAATTCGATGCTGATTCGCCCGCAGCGGCTGTTCTCGCTTATCTCTGTGATTCACTTTTTTTTATGATCACTTCAAAACAAGATTCAAAACTTAAGGATGATTTCTGCCTGCGTCATCTGCGCAGAGGCCAATATACGTGCGGCGTTACAAATCAACATTTCATAAAAGACCGCGAATATCTGATTATGCGATCCTCCCCCGGGGCAGATAGGGACTCTCTTTGTGCCATTGTTGAGAATATAGAGTCCTATCTTGAGCGCAAACGCTCCTGTCTGATCATAACTCCGGCACTGTTTTCATCAATACACCTCTATCGTTTTTTCAGTGAGCGGTTTTCCGATTTTCCCTATACCATGATATCCTCATCATTGTATTCAGCCGTTGTCGCCTGGTTTTTTTTAAAATCTGTGAGCGTTGTTGAGTTCCGCCATCTTATGAGAAAATTTTTTGCACCAGATATGCAGAAGATCTTTTTTTCAGTTCATTACCCCGATAGATCTCTTTACTCATCAAGGTATATACGCTCTTTTTTTTCCGCGCTCTCCCGAAAGAAAAGTGTTCGGGATCTGGGGATCATCTTCGGTCTCAGTGATGGTTCCGGAGAACAGTTGCTCCTTCATGGAAACGGCGAGGGCTATGCCTCCTGCGCAATGCAGCTGTACCCCTGGGTTTCAGCTGGTGGGCCCGGATTGCCGGAAATATCCTCACAGCGGGCAGATTCCTGCTCAGTATACAAAGCCCTCACACTCAATCTGCACGATTGTACTGTTTTATCTGTGAAAAGTACCAGCCCGGTATCACCCGGGCTGCCGGCTGTGACGGAAACTGTCGCAAAATCGTTTGATTCGCATAAGATTAATGAATCGTTGCGCAATATTGTAATTGACGTTAAGGGCGGAATTTATAGTATACGCGAGGACTTATAAGCAGGTTAATCGTACATAAAGTTTATAAGGTGCGGTAAACAGGAAGGGGAGAAGATAAGTAAACCAGATGACAGAGACACGTTCCCATGCAACTAATCTACAGCAAATCATCGTTCTGATAACAGGTCTTCTTTATAGCTTGATAGGGGTGGTCTTTTTTCTCTCACCAATCCTTCTCATGCGATTTGTGAGTGTTAATGCAAATACTGAATGGGCTGCGCAGATCCGTTATGACGACTTTCTCGCCTTTCTTTATTTAGTGGCGCGTTTACTATCCGGTTTGCTGTTCTTTACCGGTGTTTCAATGGTTCTGCCGCTTTATGATCCGATCAGGTATCGTGAGCTTTTATATTTTAACGGTATTTTTTTTCCTGTTTTCGCTTCTCTCTTTTTTTTCAAAAAGGTTGTTGAATACGGGATGAATGAGCTCCTGTCAGTGGCGATTTTTTTTGCGTTGATATCAATGCTCAACGCGTTCGGGCTGTTTATCACAAAAGCGATAAGGCGGAAGTAGTAGCGGGAAAATGTGGTTTTGGCTGCTAGCCGGAATGATAAGCCCCTTAAAGGCAGAGTTGTGTAATTAGATTCAAACAAGTATTAGCGGAGGCAATATGGAATTGCGCACAAAGAAAGCGAATAAAGCGATGATAATTTATCTTTCTGGTAGACTTGATGTGCATCTGTCGGCGGATATTGAGAAGGAAATCAATACGATAATCAAAGATTATCCGGATCTCAATCTTGTCCTTAATCTGGAAGATGTTGAATATATGAGCAGTTCCGGGCTCCGCATTTTTGTATCGACTATGCGTATTCTCAAGGACAATAATAAAAAACTTAAACTTTGTAACATCAACAGCGCGGTAAAAAAGATTTTTGAAGTAGTTGAACTGATGGATATGTTTGATGTGTATGAGAACGAAAATCTTGCAGTGGATTCTCTTGCCGATGCATGATTGCAAATAAACAGGGTGTCCGGCAGAAACACCGGACACTGCTCTGATTTACGCACAAATACTTTGGAAGGCAGTAATCAGACGAAGTTAATACCTCCCTTCCGGGATTGAGCTGTGAGAATCAGTACTTAGAGGTTCCCCATTGATCGTTTTCATTCTGATCTCCGGAATATTGCTCCTTGCGTTTTCTGCGTATTATTTGTTGTATCTCGGCCCCAAACTGGATCCCAAAAACAGGGCTGAGAATTTTATCGTTCAAAAGAAATACCATGACGCAATTCGGGAGTACCGTAAAATTCTTGACTTTCGTCCCAATGATGTCGGCGCACTTTATCGGCTGGCAAATGCGTATATTCAAATACAGCAGCCTGATTCAGCCGCCACACTTCTTGAAAAGATAAGCTCAATCGATACATATCCTCTTGATGTGGAAAAGCTTGATGTTCACAAAAAGCTCGGACGGATATATAATGCTCGCGAAGACCTGCCGAATACATTCAGAATCTTTTATGATATAGTAAACGATTTTCCTACCGATACCGAGGCACTGTATCATATTGCATTTATCGCTCTCGGTCAGGAGGAGTTTGATATCGCATGGCGCCACTTTGACCGGCTGATCCGCCTTGAAAGCATAGATTTTGAGACGCTCTTCGGTGCAGGTATCTGCGCCTACCAGAATCAGAAGATCAACGAGTGCGTCGATCTATTCAAATCAGCAGTTGATAAAAATCCGAATTCGGTTATCGCTAATCTTGCCGCGGCGTTTGCAAACCGCCGTAAACGCGAGTATGGCAAGGCTCTGCAATATACTGAAAAAATTGTCGGGATCTCCGAAGAGAAAGAAGTTCTGTTCATCGCCAAGCGCCTTGAAGCGGTGTTGTCTGTTCATTTGAAGAAATTCGAAAAGGCTTTGAAATCATTTGAATTGCTGATTGAATTTGTAAAAGCCAACGGTATGGATGAGGAATATCTCATCTGCCTATATGATACCGGATTTTCGCTGGTCCGGGCTGATAGAATAACCGAAGCAATAAAGTACTGGACTGAGCTCTCGCAAAAGCGCAGAAATTACCGCGATATTCAAAATTTGATCATGACCCTTCACCGTGAGCTTGACAAGAGCGATACCATTTTTGATGACTCGATTCACGATTACGTTGAAGACTGGCTGTCAAATGTGTTCCCTGATGATTTTCTCTGGAATATCTGCGGATTAAAGGCCGAAACAAAAATCGATATTAAGCCGTATTTTGTCCAGAAGACAAAAGAGGTTTCGGCGGATAGTGAGAAAACCTCTTTTGATAAAAAATATTCCGGTACTGATAAACTTGAAGCGCTTTTTGCGCTCGATACCGAAAGTTTCAGATCCCTCGCGAACCGTCTCGTACAAAAGCTGGGTTATCGTGTGGAAGAGGTCATGACAACCTATCGTGAATCCGACGGCATAGATTTTATGGCTACGCACAGAAAAAGTGACGAGAGGACTTTTGTAAGTGTCCGCAGGTGGTCGAAGATGCGTATAGGCGAGATTCCGCTGAGAAATTTCGCACAGCAGGTAAATGAGGTTAAGGCAAAACGTGGTCTGTTTATCACTTCCGCTGAACTTACCGAAGGGGCTCAGAATGCGGCCTCAAGCCTTTCAAAGGTCGAAATTATTTTGCCTGATCAGCTTAATCAGGATTTGAATGGATTGTTATGATGACAAATCTCTCACCGGTGCAGATCTTCTTTGAGATCCGCAATAATTGCAGCAGACCATTCAGTGAAGATCTTGTCAGATCCATTCAGCAATTCGGTATCCTCGATGCGCTCATTGCAATTGAAGAGGACGGTGAAAATGTTCTTCTTTGCGGTCATAACAGATTGCGCGCGGCGACTGTAGCAGATTGCCGCGCGGTTCCTGTGCAAATCCTTCCTTCGTTTGACTTTCAGCAGTTTGCAGCAAGTATCGCAAAAAAGCTTTCGAATAACACAATCACCAGTGCGGGGGTACTTCGGGCCCTGACGATTGTTGATCGTTATTCACCGCAAAACAGTGAAACATTTGCCGCATATTTCTGCAGGGGCATTAATACGACAGCGGTTATCAATTCAGGCGTTGTTGTTGACGAGATTTTTTTCTCGTTTTTAAACAGCCGGAAGGCTCCCGCAAAACAGATAGTGCAGCTCTCACTGCTCGATCCGCTCGTCCGTGATCATTTGCGGACGCTTATTTCCCGCTCGGATTTTTCCCTCGGATCCTTCAGACATCTTATAGAATTAACAGATGAAATTTGTCGGCGCGACGCTTCTCTTCCCCTGCCCGGAGTAATGACGGCTGAAGGCAGGGTGCAGGAGTCAGAGATAATTGATTTTTATTTCGGCCGCCGTTATCCCTCATTTTCGGAGAAAACGAAGAGATTTGAAAAGCTTCAAAAAAATATACAAAAAAAAGGAATTCGCCTGAGCGCCCCGCTGAATTTTGAGGGAAATTTTCTCGATTTGACCTTGCGAATAAGTGCCGCCGAAACAAAAGAGCTGCTTAACGAGGATTGCGGTTATATTGCGGAAAAATTTGATCTTCTGAGTTCATTTTTACGCACGTAGAGCGTTTATGAATTGTTTGGAACATCAGTCATCAAAATAGAACTTGAGGTCATTCAACGCTTGTGCCCGTGTCTGCTCCCGTGTCAGCGACGATTTGTACCCGGCTGCGTTTTTGTGACCGCCTCCATCCCTTGCCATCGCGATAATGGAAACATCAAGGTCCCCCTTGCTTCGCATACTGACCTTCAGTCTGCCTGATACATCCTGTTTAATCAATACGCTTGCAATGACTCCCTGCATGGTGAGCGGGATCGCAATATTGAGTTCGCCTTCAGCAAAAGAGGCTTTTGTTTCTTGTAGCATTTCCGGAGTAAGCTGCATCATCGCGAGCCGGTCGTGGTGATGCAGTTCAAGTGTTGAGAGCATTTTAGCGCGCAATTTCAGGATGGATATATCATTATTCTCATACATTAATTCATACAGGCGGTTAGGAATAGCGCCGGCCTCCACCAGAAACTTGGCGGTGTAAAAGGTATTGGGGGTAGTCTTCGCATAGCGGAAGTTGCCTGTATCAAACATGATACCAGAATACAGTGCCCATGCCGCCTTTTTTTGCAGAGGAACATCGTAATGAAAGAAAAGATTGGTAACTATTTCACTGGCTGATGATGCATCGACGAGTACCAGGTTTGACGCCGGCACATCTGAGGTACCCTCATGATGATCAATTATGAGAAACTCACTGATTTTGTCCTGAAGCAGAGTGTATGTTGCACCGGTATTCTGGAAGGTATTGGTGTCGACTATGATAATACCGAATTCTGAAATATTTGCGGGTGGAACAAAATCGGCGGCAAGAGTGATATTTCCGTCCGGATCAAGAAAAGTGTACTTTTCGGGAAGAGGGTCGCCGTTGACAATAAATACATGTTTGTCTTTGCGGGTGAGCAGTTCATAAAGCCCGACTTCAGCCCCGAGCCCGTCCGGATCGGGGCTTTCATGTGTCGTGATTATGAGATTCTCATGCCGGGCAAGAAAAGCCTCAAGTTCGCCTACTACCGTATCATTAAGAATTTGCATACCAGAACTCCGGAACAACCTTAAAGTTTATGGCGACCTCAAACCCGAATAGAATACAAACAGTTATTTAGCCCTTGCACAGCGGAAATCCGAGAGATTCCCTGACCGCAACAAACCGTTCCGCACATTTGCGGGCAAGATTACGCACTCGTGCAATATAGCCGACACGCTCCGTGACAGAAATCGCGCCGCGTGCATCAAGCATATTGAAAGCATGAGAACATTTCAAAACAAAATCATACGCCGGAAGCACAATCTCCTCATTTTTTTCAAGAATGGCAAGACACTCCTTTTCAAAGCTGTCAAAGAGTGAGAAATACATTGCGGTATCGGCAATATTGAAATTATAATGAGAAAACTCGTATTCACTGCGGTGGTGAACATCGCCGTATTTCAGTGAGCTGTTCCAATCAATATCGTAAACACTCTCTTTTCCCTGTACATACATGCAGATTCGCTCGAGTCCGTACGTTATCTCGACAGGTATCGGGGCAAGGGGGATGCTGCCGCATTGCTGGAAGTAGGTGAACTGGGTGATTTCCATTCCGTCAAGCCAGACTTCCCAACCAAGTCCGGCTGCGCCGAGTGTCGGCGATTCCCAGTCGTCCTCGACGAAACGAACGTCGTGGGCGTTGAGATCTATACCGAGCGCCCGCAGTGAATCAAGGTAGTACTCCTGAATATTCTCAGGAGATGGTTTCATGATAACCTGATACTGATAGTAGTGCTGAAGACGGTTCGGATTCTCGCCGTAACGACCGTCTGTCGGCCGGCGAGACGGTTCCACATAAGCGACATTCCACGGCTCCGGCCCGAGGGCGCGTAAAAAAGTGCCGGGATTAAAGGTTCCCGCACCTACCTCAAGGTCATATCCTTGAATTATAATGCATCCCTTTTTTGACCAGTAAGCATTCAGTGCTGCGATTAGTTCCTGAAAGTACATTTTTGCTACTCCTGAAATTGGTAAGCCTGTTTCAATACGGAGAAGAGCTTAGTGAACTCTTCCTCTTTTTCGATGTTAAAAAAATGAAGTACATCGTAATCCGCGGACTGGTACCGAACAGCATTTTTTTCAAATTCGACAAAAAGATCCGCTAAATATATGATATATACCAGTTCCTTGCTTGCCTTCGGCGCGAGGTGCGGACGCTGGTGGTACTCGATAGCAACACACAAAGTGCCGTCAAAATTCCATTTTTTTGTGATTAGGGCCGAGAGTGTCGGCCGGCTGATACCGATCGTTATCTCCTCAAGAAAATCCATTGAGGCGATATTCTTCATTCCGGCTAGTTTTATCAGTTTTTCTGTGGTATCCCTCTTGATCGAGAGAAGAACAATCTCGCCGATTTTCGTAATCAGCGATGCGAGGTAGCACAGATCGGCGATACGATCATTCCGTGTCTGGATGGCGATGCGGTGCGCGTAAAAAGCCTTTTTGTATGACTCTGCCCATATTGATTTGAACTTTTTATAGCGCTCCAGCACTATCCCGTCCATCCCCGATGCAATCGCGAGCGTTTTAATACCCTTCATGCCGATCAGCTTTACCGCCTCTTCGATCGAGTTTACCCGTGTCTGAATCATGTATCCCGCGCTATTGGCCTTTTTCAGAATAGATGCGGTGAGGGCGGGGTCGCGGCGTATATAGTCCGTGATCTGCGCTATTGTTGTCGAGCGGGATTCGCACAGCTTCGAGATATGCATGATTGTTTCGGGAAACGAAGGCAGGTATTCGATCTCTCTGGAAATTTCATCTGCAACTCGCGTCTCGTAGTTCGTTACCCTGTCTGCATTACGGATGTGCAGGCCGAAAGAGGTATTCTGCTGTTTTACATCGATAACAAAATCGTCTCTGCTGAATCCGGAGTTTTTGAAAACCATTATCGCCATAATGATTCCAAGGCCAGCCCCTTCTGTGCTGTCAAGCATATCAGTGAAGGCTTCGGTTATATCTTTATACTCATACGCCTTCGCGATTCGCTGCCGGATCTTCTGAAGTTCATCTTCAACGATGGGGATGTTGTTGCTGACCACAATATTCGGCATTTTGCTGTGCTGCGAGAAGGTGACAATGACCCTCAGCGGGGTTGCGGAAAGTGCGTTGATGGTTTCGGAGTTTTCAAAAAGAACATCCTTACGGAAGCTTTTCATCCCTTTGCTGTAGTCCTGCGGATCATGTATGTCAAGTTTGCAGTTTATAAAGTAGAGCCGCTTGGCGTTCGCCTTGACTGCGTTGTTGACAAGTTCTTTGACGATGGTAGTTATCGCGTCTCTGAGAAAGAGCCGGTCGATCCTTGCCAGATAGCGGGAGACCATCCGCAGGAGCAGTACTTCCGATTCTTTATCAAGATAGGAAAATTCGAAAGTGAAGTCATCCCCCTTAATGATGGCATTTTGAAAGTCGTTCGGGGTTATGACTGAGCCTGTTACTGTTCCGGACATAGCTGTTTTCCTGAAGAAGACTTGCGTCATTTTATATTCTCAATTTGAATCAGTCAAGGGAATCTGAAAACCGTGCCGATAAGTTTTTTACTCAGGTGCTGAGCCAGTATATTCGGGGGGAAAGCTGCTGTAAAATTGACCGCGCTTGCGATTACAGTGACCGCAGAATGGTAATTAATTGCTCTTCCCTTATAATTGTTGACATTTTGGCCGTCGAAAAGATATATTCTGGTAGATCCTCTGGTGATGTACGATATAACAGTTGCACAGAGGGGGAGGCAATGAGCCACTGGCCATGTGGTAAAGTTGCTATCCATCTACGCTATAATTGGTTCGGGTTTTTTACTGGTATGAAAAGCAGACATGATTTCCCAAGTTTAAATACTAAGCTTCCTGATGGTGTGAAATCTGACGGAACACACGTTAAGGTCATTGTGGTTGAGCCCTCCGATTTTCAACGCAAGCAGATTATTCAGATTCTTGAATCAGAAGAGTATGATGTAGTTGCCGATGTTGAGAACGGGGACAAGGCTCTGCGGGTTCTTGACCGCTTAAGCGGTGCGATCGACATCGTTACTACCGCGCTTGATATGCCGGTTCTTGACGGATATGCGCTGATTTTTCAGATGAACGAGAAAAAGTACAGGACGAAGGTTGTTTTTATCAGTGAAGATACGACAAAGGGTGTTCTGCAGGATATTTTAAAGCTCGGAGCGGCTGATTATATTTTAAAACCGATTAACCGTATCCGTCTGCTTGAACGCATGAAGGCCGTGGTAAACAAACTCTGACCGGGTACTGCTTTGGATAATAATGATAATGCCTATTCGTCTCTTGGTGATCAGGCCAAAAAAATAGATATTGCGCTGCATTATGTCAGTGGTGATATGGAGAAGGCCAAGAAGATGGTGGCCAATTCATATCAGGACATGGTGGCGATGAAGGGTAAGTTCTCCTCCTCTTCGCTTTATGGATCCTTTCTTCTTTTCTTCAATAAGTATTACGGTACCCTCGAGCACGCGTTGTTTGTTGTCTCTCCCGACTATCAGCTTGAATCAATGAATAATCGGGAAGATTGGAAGATCTTCGAGAAGGAGATCATGACCGTGCGCAACGCGGGGTCGGCTTCGCGGGTAAATAACGATTTCTCGGATAAATTTCAAAAAGGTTTTACACTTACCTTCGGAAAAGAGATCGGACGTCTGATTGATAAAAACGATACAACTCAGATCATGTATCTTTTTCAGCGCTTCATGCAGGAGTCAACCGAGCTTAAGCGAATTGAGGTTGATATTGAACTGCAGAAGACCTCCTCTCTGCAAATGGAGCTGGACTCCGTCACCTCGAAAAAGATTACACTCAAAAAAAAGGATGAGGACGAGGCAAAGAACTCGAGCGGAAGTCTGCCTTCAGAATCTGATGAGCCGCAGGTCGGCATTAACGGAGTGAAGCTCATTCTCTCCGGGGCGCTGGTTCTGTCGCCGATCAAAGGGAAACACATCTCATTGATAAATTCGGGTGACAAAATCATGATTTCAATAATTGATTCCGCGCCCCAGGCAGTCGAAATCGCGAAAGCTTTTAACGCATATGATGCGGAGCAAAAACGGATAGATCCTCTGCCCGGCAGAGTCAAGTCGGTGAACTATGTCGACGGTGTCGGGTACAAGATCTTCGCAATTATCGCCAAGGGGATCATTGCGAAGATCGTCGAAGAGGAGGGCAACATCAAAGTTGCCCTCGATCCCGCATACCAGTCGTCGATAGAGCCGGATGAGGCAAAGAGCTCGTCCGCACTGCCGATGATTATCGGTCTGGTAACCGCCATTCTGCTTCTGCTGCTTTTTGTTGTTCTTGTTCTGCTGTAAAATTACTTGCGGCCCAGAGTTCTGACGGGAACACCTTTATTGCGAAGGTACTCTTTTACGTCACCGATGGAGTGTTCGCGAAAGTGAAAAATTGACGCGGCGAGGACCGCGTCGGCCTCGCCCAGAGCAAGCCCCTCGTAGAGATGCTCCATCGTTCCCACCCCGCCGGATGCGATCAGGGGAATCGTCACCGAGCGCGCAATCGCTCTTGTCAACTCGATATCGTATCCCGATTTTGTTCCATCCCGATCCATGCTTGTCACCAGCAGCTCGCCTGCGCCGAGCGCTTCGGCCCGGGAAGCCCAGTCCACCACATCGAGTTCAGTCGGGGTTCTTCCCCCGTTGAGAAAAACATTCCATGAGCCGGCACCGTTTCGTTTGGCATCGATCGCAACCACTATGCACTGCGAGCCGAAAAGGCGTGATGCCTCGGTTAGCACTGCGGGATTCTGCACCGCCGCGCTATTAATCGAGACTTTATCGGCACCGTTTTCGAGGAGCATGCGGATATCCTCAACGGTGCGGATGCCGCCGCCGACGCAGAAGGGAATATGCACGGTCTCGGCGACGCGTTTTACCATATCGAGGATGATGCTTCGTTTGTCAGATGAGGCGGTGATGTCAAGAAAGACGAGTTCATCGGCACCCTCATTATCGTAAAAGCGAGCGTTTTCGACCGGGTCTCCGGCGTCGATGAGATCGACGAAATTGACCCCTTTTACGACGCGCCCCTCTTTAACATCAAGACAGGGAATGACTCTTTTTGCCAGCATTGGAACTCCTGATTGCGAAAGGTAATATTCTCCAGAGGATTTTTTTTTTAGCGGATGTCCAGTAAAAAAGCGATGAAATTTTGTCAGAAATCCCCCCGCACTGCACCCGAAAATAGTTTGCCATTTGCATGATCGCCTGCATGATGCGGCAGTACGATTCGGAGGGATGATGCTGCAGAAATTTTCATACATGGACGGAATTTTGTCATCAGACAGCGGTGATCCGAACCTCTTTGTATACGTGGTTCCGGCGGAGGATGAGATAGCCTATCTTCTCGATAAGCAGGGGCTGGACCGCCACAATCTCGACTCGGCCATGGATCCCGACGAGCTGGGGCGCGTCGAGACAGAGGAGGATCATGTCTTCATCGTACTGAAGCGCCCGAAGAACTACTCATCAAGCGATAATTTTCTGTTCAAAATTTCATCAGCGGGTATATTCTTTCATCCCGACAAGGTCATCCTGATCGTGCCGGAAAAAATCGATTTCACCGATATCAGTAACGCCAGAAAATATCCGGACACGACGGGACTCATGCTGCGCTTTTTGCTGAATGCGACCAACCATTTTCTCGGGCATCTCAAAGTAATGACGATGATACTGCAGTCCATTGAGGAGCGCATGGCCGAGAATATCACCGGGGCGAAGGTCGACAATGAAAAACATCTTCATATCTATTCTCTTGAAAAGAGCCTTATATATTACGCGAACGGTATCAGCTCCAATCAGATCGTCCTTGAAAAACTGCGCGGGCTTTCGGGCAAGCTGCGGCTGACTGAAGAATACATTGCCTTTCTCGATGACATAATCATAGAAAACGATCAGTGCAAAAAACTGACCGAGACTCTTTCCAAAATTGTCGGGGCACTGACCCGTACACGCGAAACGATCGCAAATAATAAACTTAATACCGTCATGAAACGGCTCACCATTATCACCACCGTCTTTATGCCGCTATCTGTGATCACGGGTTTTTTCGGTATGTCCGAGTACTCAGCAATCGCGGGAGGTGTCTCCTGGTGGTTTATCACCTATCCCGCCTTTGTGATTCTTCTTAGCTCCATCGGGCTTCTCACCTACCGCTATTTTAAAAAGAGGGGATGGACTTAAAGATTATCTGCGGTGCTGGTGCTTGATCTCGAGGCGGCGCATCAGATCTTCAAAGATTATTTTGAACAGATCGTCGCCGAGAAAGCCGTCCTCCCACCCCGCGTCGATATTGGGATTGTCATTTACCTCGACAATCAGCGGCCCTCGTTCGGTATCCTTCACATCCACCCCGTAGAGTCCGTCCCCGATGAGAGAGGATGCCTTGAGCGCAATACTCACCACCGCTTTGGGAACCTCCATGATCGGGCAGGTGCGTGATTCGCCATATTTCGATTTTGCGCCAGTGTGGTTGTATATCTGCCAGTGTCCCTTACTCATGAAATACTGACAGGCGAACAGCGGTTTGTTATTGAGAACTCCGATGCGCCAGTCATAGGGGGTGTAAACAAACTCCTGCGCGAGTATGAGATCTGACTGTTTGAAATAGGTCGTCACCACCGACGGCAGCTGCGCCCTGCTCTCGACTTTTGTCATGCCCCGGCTGAAAGATCCGTCGGGTATCTTTATAACAAAGGGGTAGCCAAGCTGGTCGAAGATATCAGGGTTTTTCTGATAGCTCTCCTTGGTGACGAATACCGTGCGAGGGTGCGGCACGTTATGCGTATCGAGAAGATTGGCAAGGTAGATTTTATTTGTGCAGCGCAGAATGCTCTTGGGGTCATCGATGACGGCCATCCCCTCGGCTTCGGCTTTTTTTGCGAATACGTAGGTATGGTTTTCTACGCTTGTCGTTTCGCGAATAAGAAGGGCATCGTATTCGGCGAGGCGCGAAAAATCAGACTTCTTGATAAGGTCGACCTGTATCCCGAGGTCACGCCCGACTTTTACAAATTTCTGCAGAGAGCGTTTGCCCGAGGGGGGGTACGGGTCATCGGGGTTGTGAAGAATCGCGAAGTCATAGCGCGAGTGATGGCGTGTTTTGCGTGAGTGCCAGATCTGGCTGGAGAATTTCTGCAGATACTTTACGAACTGATCCTCTTCGAAGGGAAGAAGCGACTTGAGGGGAACCGGTGCGATCTTTACGATAATCCACTTGTCGCGTTTCTTGAATTCGACCTCGAGAATGGGGATGGCGAACATGTCGTACATCTGCCGTGCAAGAGATGAGAAAGCGGTAAGGTCGGTCTGCCCGAAAAAAAATCGAACAGAGAAGGTGGTGAAGTCGGCACCTTCGTTTTTGTGCTTGTCGTGCTCGTTTTTGAGAATGCGGTCGACGGTGTTATTGATGTCGTCAAGTTCCAGCGAGTATATGCTGCGGTTAGAAATATTCAAAATTGCGGTGGTGTCGGGGATTACCTTGTGGCGGCGCGATTCTGCGAGAAGCGACACATACCAGCCCAGGTCAAGGTAGCCGTAACTGCGGCAGAGATTGATCACGTGCATATTGCCTATCGTCTCTTTGCCCGAGGACATGAGATACTCATTGGCGGTGATAATGCGGTCCGAAGGATAATAGGGTTTCCAATCCTTCATATCTTCAAGTACGATATACTGCTCGTTCATGGCTTCTCCTTGGGAAATAACACCAGCAGTGCCTTTTGGCCGGCTCTGCCGTATCTGCTCATCTTCTCAAAATCTTTTTTCAGCATAGGGATATGCATACACTCTTCGGAGGAGATATTCATTTCGCTGTCCACAAAGGGATCGTGATACCAGACAAAATCCGCATCGCTTCCGGTGATAGTTATCCAGTGGGGCGTCTTCTCGCTGTTCAGATACCATGCGCTGCTCAGAACAAGCACCATGCCCCCTGAGCGCATCGAATGTTCAATGTCCGAAACGCATACGTTTTTTATTGAAACATCGACTCCCTCCGCCGCAAGTTTCTCTTCGAAATCCTGCTGAACGAGCTGGATCACCTCTTTCTTCTGCGGGCTGCGCACGGTGTCAATGAAAAGGACTGATTCGGGATGGATGAACAGACGCACCCGGAATCCACGCCTGTGTGCGGCAAGCGCGAGGCCGTGAGGGCCGCATCCGCCGAGTCCTGATGTCATGAAGATAGTCGTGGATTCACGCCATATCTGAAGCTCCTCTGTGCGATCGGCCTGATAGCCGTCGTCAAGGGCGCTCATCGCCATCATCAGAGAGGCGGGGCCGCAGGTAAAATTGAGAGTCTGCCGGTAGTACGGAACGCGGTGCAGAGATTCTGGTTCAAGCGGGCGCAGGTGTTTCTGCAGCCGCACGGCGTTCTGTCCATCTTCGTAATATGCGGCGTAAAAGCCGAAATCGTGATATCCCAGCGAGTGAAAGAGATTGAGCGAAGGAGTGTTGTCGGTGCGGATCTCAAGGCGCATGACAATCGCGTGAGAGGCGAGGGCATACTGCTCAGCCATGGTGACGAGTTCACGCGCGACACCCTTCTTGCGGAATTTCTGATCGATTGCAATGCTGTAAAGGCGGGCGATCGAAGTTGATTTGCGAAAAAGGAGCGTCACGTAGCCGGCAATAGTTTCGTTTTCGACAGCGACCAGGGTCAGGGCGTGGGCGCGGGTCGCAAGACGCCTGAAGGCCCTGCGGTCAAGCGCATCGCCGTGAAAGCTCGAATTTTCAATTTCGACCAGCGATGATATGTCGGCAGGCTCGGCCTTTCGGATAGTCAAGAAGTCATCCTTGTCTGGGGTTTGCGGTGGCAATTTGAGAACATTCCCTGAATAAACTTGCCGATGACAAGCGAAATTTTTCGATTTTATGACGGAACAGCGGGGCGTAGATCGGGAGTCTGCGCCGGGCTGATTTCTTTCGCCTTCAGTGCCGGCTCAGAAAAGACTCCACCGGGAATAGATTTACATCGTCGAAAAAGATAAAATAGCGCTTGATTTGCGCCCGGTTAAAGCGGAGAGTTAATTGAAAATTGTATGAGTACACACATAATAAGAACAAAGATATTTCTTCCCCGTCCGGCGCGGGGATATATCGGCCGTCCGCGGCTGACGGCTCTTTTGAATGAATCGTTGCACAGGAGTCTGTGCGTTGTCAGTGCTCCCGCCGGATTCGGAAAAACCTCACTTGTCGGGGACTGGGCCTGCGCAAACGGGTTTCCCGTCGCATGGTATTCAGCCGACGAGAGCGACAGCGATCCTTCAACTTTTCTGCGCTACTTCATCAGCGCTCTTGAGAACGTCGCACCGGCAGTCTGTAAAGATCTTTTTGCGATGACATCCTCTCAATCGCCGCTTGAGACGAGTATGACGGCTCTTGTGAACGGATTAGCTTCAGTTTCAGTGGAGTTTGTCTTCGTTCTTGACGACTGCCACCGGATTGAATCTTTAGAGGTCGACCGCATCATTACATTTATTGTCGAGCATATCCCCCAGCAGATGCATCTGATCATCGTCACCCGCCAGGATCCGCCGCTGCCGCTGGCCCGTCTGCGCGCGCGGGGTCAGCTGTGCGAACTGCGCGCCGCGGACCTTCGTTTCACCGCTGATGAGACAAAGCTCTTTTTTAAAGAGAGAACAGTGTATGAGCTCTCGACGGATGATATCACCGCACTCGAACGGCGTACCGAAGGGTGGGTCGCAGGGCTTCAGCTTGCCGCGCTTTCGATGCAGGGGCAGTGCGATCCCGCGCAGTTCATCAGAACGTTCACCGGCGGGAGCGGTTTTGTGATGGACTACCTTATAGAAGAGGTGCTGAAACAGCAGCCGGCGAGTATTCAAAATTTTTTAATGCGCACCTCCATCCTTGAACGGATGTGCGCGCCTCTGTGCGACGCACTTGTCGCGGATCCCTCAGTAACAGGAGCTGAGCTTCTGGCTCATCTCGAACGGGCTAATCTTTTTGTTATCCCCCTCGATAACGAACGGCGCTACTACCGCTACCATCATCTTTTTTCAGAGCTTCTGCGCAGGCGTCTTTTGCAGAGCTCGTCTGCTTCAGCCCCTGACGGGGGGATCTCTATAAAAGATCTTCACTCCCGGGCAAGTATCTGGTTTGAGGATAACGGACTCGAACTCGAAGCGCTTCACCATGCCGCGCTCGCGGGCGACACTGTCCGCGCAACGCGCATTGTTGAAGGGAAAGGAATGCCGCTGCACTTTCGGGGAGGGGCGGCCGCAGTGCTTTGCTGGATAGAATCACTCACGGAAGCGGAACTTGATGCAAATCCGAAGCTGTGGGTGATCAGCGCCTCCGCTTCGTCGATTAGCGGGAAAGTCAACGGCATTGAAGAGAAATTGCTGCGGGCTGAAAGAGCTCTGCATGATTGTGATGAAAACGAGGATGCCGGTAATCTCACCGGTCATATCGCCGCGATACGCGCCTTCCTTGCCGCACTGCGTTTTGACAGTGCGGCCATCATCGCGCACTCACAGAGAGCTCTCGCCTATCTGCATCCCTCTAACCTTGCGGTACGCACTGCGACCATCTGGAAGATGGGAATCGCCTATCAGATGCAGGGCGAACTCGCCGCCGCAGCGCATGCGTACGCGGAGGCTGTCGGGATCAGCCGCACCTCGGGAAACGTGGTGATTCAGATTTCGGCGGCTTCGGGGCTGGGCAGTATTCAGGAGTCTGAAAACAGGCTGTACGCGGCAGAGGCGACCTATCGAGAAATCATGACGGTCGCGGGAGATCCCCCCTCGTTGTATGCGTGTGAGGCGGCCCTCGGGCTCGGGCGCATCTATTATGAATGGAACGATATTGAAGCGGCGTGCAACTTCAGCAAACTCGGCAGGCAGCTTGCCGGTGTTCATGAGAACACCGAAAGATATTCTGCCTATGATATTCTTGCCGCACGGCTTCTGACGGTGCAGGGTGATTATTGCGGTGCGGCCGCCATCCTTGCACGAAGTGCTGAATCGGCACACCGTCATAGGTATCTGAACGCAATAGCCGCAATTTCGGCGGTACAGATTTCGGTGATGCTTCGTCAGAAAAATATCGCTGCCGCGGCCGTGGTGGCGAGGGCGGTGAAACTTCCCCTTTTACAGGCTCGCGTGCACCTTGCGCGCAGAGAATGCGGGCCGGCGCTGGCTTTGCTTGAAAGCGAGAGATGCCGCGTTGAAATGCTGAACCGGGGTGATGAGCTGCTGCGATTCAAAATACTGCACGCACTCGCGTATGAGGCGCACGGCGATGGTGAGAGTGCGATGCAGGCGCTTGAGCAGGCGCTCACACTTGCGATGCCGGGCGGCTATATCAGGATCTTTCTTGATGAGGGAATTATGATGTCATCTCTTATCACGAGGGCGTTTTCGCGGGGCGTGATGGTTGAATATGTAAGCCGAATAATTGAAGGCTTCAAGTCTGAAAACAGTATCCATGACAGTTCGGGCGTACTTGTCGAGCCCTTGACTTCGCGTGAGCGGGAGATTATGCAGCTGATTGCACAGGGATATTCAAATCAGGATATTGGTGAAAAGCTCACACTCTCTGTGAGTACAATAAAAGGACACAATCAGAATATTTTCGGCAAGCTCGGCGTTTTGCGCAGGACCGAGGCTGTCGCACTGGCCAGGCAGTTGGGCATCATATAAGGAGACCTCTGAAAATTAAATTCTGATGTTCTCTTGCGTCTGGTCGCGCGCTGACGCTTGCTGCTCGGCAATTGGCGGCCCAGCCGTCGAGCATGCGGCCCGGGTCGCAAAGCATATGACAAAAACCGCTCTGTGCGATTTCACCCTGTCGTGGATACCGGCAGCTTGTCCACTGAGGATTCTGCGGTATTGCGGCGGCTGATTAAAATACTCACATCCCGGGTGTGTCATCACTCAGTGTGAATCTTAATAAATTGAAAACAGTACTTACAGCCAGTACTTTAGTATCTTTACAACTCTGCATGTTTATGGTAAATTTCACCGGTCAGAGAGGGACATCCTGGGCGGTTGATTTCTTTCACCGTAAAAATGCGGCGAATCTTAACGATGTGGAGCCCCTCTATGTCACTAAACCAAAGACACAACGGAACCGGTACGCAAACAATGGTATATGAGATCAAAATCAAAGGTATTCTCGAAATTCAATGGTTTGAGTGGTTCGATGGTATGAATATCTCTTACAACGACGACGGTGATACTTTGATAACCGGTCCGATAGTGGATCAGGCGGCTCTTTTCGGCATACTCAAAAAGGTTCGTGATCTGGGGCTTCTGCTGTTGTCAGTCAACTGCCTGACCTCAGAGCAGCTGGATGAAGAGAAAAACGGCGACTGAAAATGCAGCCATGCCATAACAGAGACGGTTGTCTGGAAAATTATTCCATCTGATATGTCTCCACGGAACGGTCTGTTCGGTCTTGTCCAGTGCTCTTCGGCTTGAGATAATAATTATTCCGGAGCTATCAATATGAACGCTGCTTCTTTCAGTTCCGCACAGCGCAGGTCTTTCACCGCGGCCGGTATGGGGTATTTCCTCAGCACCGTTATCCCTCTGTTATCCACCGTTCTGATTTTTTCACGGCTGGTCATCGAGGGAAATGACGCTGCGACTGTCGCCAATATCGCGGCCAACAGAACTCTTTTTCGATTCGGCGTGATGTGTGATCTTCTGATGTATTTAAATAATTTTTTTCTGTCCGTTTCGCTTTATCTTCTGCTCAAATCAGTAAATGAAAATATCTCATTGATTGCACTGTTAAGCAGAATGGGCGATATCATACTCGGTTCCCTCTCAGTCGTATGCGCACTGCTCGTGTTACGGCTTATCGAAGGCGGCGGCTTTGCCGGCGCTTTCAGTGTTGAGCAACTGCATGGTTTAAGCGGTATGCTTCTTGACCTTCGATATACTCTGACATCAGTTACTTTCGTTTTTCTAGGCGTCGGCGCCGCGCTCTTCTGCTACCTTTTATTAAAGTCCTCATTTTTACCGCCAATTCCAGCCTGTTTCGGAATCATTTCTTTTCTTCTGCTGATTCTTTATGCATTCCTTAAAATCCTTGCCCCGGAATTTGCGGGGGGATTTCTTGTGCAGATTTTCTTTTTTGTGCCGAGCTGTCTTTATGAGGTCGGCACCGGGCTGTGGATGATGGGTTCCGGTTTACTTTCACGGAGTACACGAAATGAAAAGTGAAAGCGGCTATTTCAAAAAAAATGCCGCGATCGCAGGTCTGCTGTTTTTTTGCGGATTGATCGCGGGTCTGCTGAGTATCGCCCCTCCGGTCGAATCTGCTGATTATCTGGTTGAAGTTTCAAAAAATGAGATGCAGGTTCTTTCGGGAGCATTTTTTCAGTTTCTCATGATCCCCGCATATATCGGCAGCGCTATCGCATTGTACCCGGTGTTGAAAATGTACAGTGAGCCGCTTGCGCTGGGCTTTGCCGGTTCGAGAATTATGGCGGGGGTCTTCCACATGATCGGGGTGATAATCCTTCCGCTGTTTATCGTGTTGAGCCGTGAGTTTCTGAAGGCAGGATCGCCTGATAATTCAAATTTTCAGACTCTGGGCGAATTGATGCGCGCGGGACGGGATCTGACGAATCATGTCGCGATGATACTCCCGCTCGGTATGGGAAGCCTTTTATATTCTTTCATACTGCTGCGCGCTCGTCTTGTTCCAGTATGGCTCTGTGTCTGGGGTTTTGTCGCAGCTCTTCTGACTGTTGCTGCAAGCCTGTGCTTTCTCTTCGCGCTTTTTCCGGTTATATCGGTGCAATATATGATTATGAATATTCCCATGGGCCTTCAGGAGCTTGTTCTGGCGCTCTGGCTGATAGTGCGCGGATTCAGTAAAACGGCGATTGATAGCCTCGCGGAGAATAAGAGCTGGAAGAACTGCTCATGCTGCATCGTACAATGAAGGACAAGCGGAAGACCTCGCGGGTGAATTTGATAAATCTTCATAAAGGGAGTGCGCTTCTCTGAACTTACTTAAAAGATGCGTCGTCAACATCAGGCATAATATTCCGTTTTGCGTCATTATATAATAGGACAACAATCAAACTGGAAAATAAATAAAAGAAAATGAAAGCGATTATATGTACAAAATACGGAGAACCCGAAGTTCTTCAACTTAAGGAAGTGAAAAAACCTATTCCCAAAGACAACGAAGTCCTTGTCAGGGTTTATGCGACAGCACCAACCATCTCGGATTGTTATGTTCGCAGCGGCAGGGTAAGTTTCTGGCTGTGGATTCCTATGCGACTATATGTTGGATTTCATCGGCCTAGGAATCCCGTTTTGGGATTTGATTTGGCCGGTGAAATTGAGGACCTGGGTAAAGATGTGAAAAAATTCAAGAGGGGTGACCGGATTTTTGCATTTACCGGAAAAAGTTTCGGTGCTTATGCCGAATACAACTGTTTACCTGAAGACGGATTGTGTTTTCCGAAAGATTGTATAATGTCAATAAAACCGTCCAACATGACATACGAGGAAGCCGCGGCTGTTCCCAGCAGGGGCCTTTTGGCATTGCATTTTATAAAACAGGGGAACATCCGGAACGGACAAAAAGTACTTATCATAGGGGCATCCGGGGGAACAGGGACATTTGCAGTACAGCTGGCTAAATATTTTGGAGCGGAAGTAACGGGCGTATGCAGTACCGCGAATATTGAAATGGTGAAGGCTTTAGGTGCGGATAAGGTTATTGATTATACACAAGAAGAGTATCCAAAATCCGGAGTACACTATGATTTTATCTTCGATGCCACTCAGTTTCAAAAAGGCAGCAGGAAAAAACTGAAATTACAGTGTAAACAAGCACTGACTCCGAACGGGAAGTACATATCTGTTGATGATGGAACACCCAAGTCCAGCGGAGAAGATTTAAATTTCCTGAAAGAAATCATAGAAGAAAGAAAAATGAAATCGGTTACAGATAGACTTTTTTCATTGGAACAGTTAGCGGAAGCTCACAGATATATAGAACAGGGACACAAAAAAGGGAATGTGGTTGTAAGCCTCCATCAACTGCCCGGTTAGTAAATGAGAATTAATACCCGCTTGATATCACAGCAGAGAATGAGCCGAAGTCTGTTGCCGTGTACGGAGCTTCATGAGCATCGTGAGAAAAGAGTTTCAAATATATTTGATGCTCCTAAGAGATTCAAATATAGCAGCTTATTATGGTTTTGCCGAATACCTAAAGTAACTTCGATAAGATAACTTTTGATGTTCTCCCCCGACGGCTAAGCCGCTAATAAGTCGTCACCACGCATGCAATAATCAGCATTTCCTATATAGTACAAAATGAATGTGCTGATTTTTCGAGATGACCACAAGATTAAACTACAAAGGGTGTACGTTATGAAAGCTGTGCTGCATACAAAATACGGGCCGCCGGACGAACTTCAACTGGGCACTATCGAAAAGCCTGTACCGAAAGAAAACGAAATACTCGTTAAAATTCATGCGGCGAGTGTGACCACCACCGACTGTAATTTGCGCAATTTCACCTTTGTACCGAAAATGTTCATGCTGCCGGCGAAGATGATGTTCGGCGCGAAAATACCGAAAATCCGGGTTCTTGGAGTAGATTTCGCCGGAGAGATAGAGGAGATCGGAAGCGCCGTGACGAAATTCAAGAGAGGTGATCACGTATTCGGAGCAGCCGAGCCGAAGATGGGGGCCCATGCCGAGTATATTGCACTCTCCGAAGCGGATTCGGTGGTGAAAAAACCTGACGCCATGAGCTGGCAGCAGGCCGCGGCGCTTCCCCTTGCGGGATACACCGCGCTGTACTTTATCCGGGATCTCGCAAAAATTAAAGCGCAGGATAAAATTCTCATCATCGGCGCATCCGGGGGGATCGGTACCTACGCCGTGCAGCTTGCAAAATATTACGGTGCCGAGGTTACCGGCGTGTGCAGCGGGGCGAATTTGGATCTGGTAAAATCTCTCGGCGCCGATCAGGTAATCGATTATACAAAACAAGAATACGCAAAGTCAGGCGCTGCCTGCGATTTTATTTTCGATATACCGGGTAAGATTTCGTATTCGCGCGGCAAGGGGCTGCTTAAGAAAAAAGGCGTCTATCTGGTGAATCTGATTGAACTGCCTGAGCTTGTGCAGATGATACGCTCCCGGTTTTTCGGCGGCAGAAAGGTCAAGGGGGGAATGGCTGTATCAAGCGCGGAATATCTGACTTTTTTGAGCACACTTTTTGAACAGGGAAAACTCAAAGTAGTAATTGATCGGGAGTATCCCCTCGATAAAATCTCTGAGGCATTCGCCTATGTCGAGCAGGGGCATAAAAAGGGCAATGTAGTAATCAATGTGATTTGACGACTTGTGTATATCTGCATCACCTTTAAAAAGATGATTCATAATAACTATCGGCTCTCATTACGGCGCAAAGCGCCGGCAATTTCAAAACTGGAGGTTTTGTGTGAACGACACTATGACGGGAGTGAGCCCGCGTCAGGCGGCAATAACCGGAGGTGCCGGATTGCTGCTCATGGCTTTTCTCGCTCCATTTGCGAATTTCTATGTTCTGAAGAAACTGATCGTACCGGGTGATGCCGCCGCAACGGCGGCAGGCATCGGCGCTTCAGCGGGACTTTTCCGCTTGGCGATCGCCGCTTTTCTGATAATTGCGATACTTGATATTGTCGTTGCGTGGGCGCTCAACATCATTCTGCAGTCCGTGAATAAGGAGCTTTCGCGGCTTGCGGCATGGCTGCGGATTATCTACGCCGCAATTCTTCTTATGTGCCTCAATTGTCTTATCAGCGTGCCGCAGGTGATCGCGTCAGCCTCTGCCGACGATCCGCTCCTGTCGGCGCAGCTCTACGCACAGGTAATGACATTATTGAACATCTTTCAAAGCGGGTGGAGCCTCGCACTTTCGGTATTCGGATTGCATCTACTTATTCTCGGCTGGCTGCTGCTCCGTTCAGGGTTTTTTCCGAAATTTCTTGGTGTGCTGGTAGTGATTGCCGGTGCAGGATATTTAATAGACTCGTTCGGTAATATTGCCGTGCCCGGATATTCGTTGAATATTGCGATGTACACCTTTATCGGCGAAGTGCTGATGATTATCTGGTTGTTTATCAGGGGGATAAAGGGTTTTAAAACTGATTGATAAAACAAAACCGGTGTTCATTCGCGTTGAGAACACCGGCTTCATTTTTGGTGAATTTAAGATTTTTTGCGATTACGTCAATTACTACTTTTTCGATGAACCCTTTTTCTCTTCAATAACAATACCCTCTTTATCAAGGATACCAGTTGAACGCCCCATGACCCGGTAAATATCGGTATTGTCGATGAGGGTGACGCCGGCATACTTATCCTCAGGATAATTTTTGCCTTCGTATTCTTTGAAAAGTTCCGCCCCTTTACCCTTCGCATAGATCATGACCGGTTCGTTGGTATGTTCAGATGTAGAATAGACGATCTCAGAGGCATCATATTCATATTCAACGGCGAGATTGGCCCCGCTCGCAAAATTATACATGTTGCCTGCGTAGGTATAGCTTCCCGCGCTGCCGAACTGGTAGGCCTTGTCGCTGAAGTTGCTGTAGACTTTTGTGGTCGCATCCGCATTGTATGCATATTTGCCGCCGCCGTATGATTTCACGTCGCCGTTTAAGAACTGGTATTTGAAGGTGCTGGTCGTGCTGTCGGTGAACTTATAGGTAAGTCCGTCTGCCTGAAGAGTACCGGTTTCTTTTGCGGCAGCGCCTGCAGTTCCTTTTTCGGTGTATTTATTCTGTGCGGGAAGATCGCCCTTGGCAAGATCCTTCTTCAGCCGTATGTAGCTGTTTGAGTGGTCAGAGGTAACGATGATGAGAGTGTTCTCCCACGTCATCTCATCCCCCTCTTTATCAACGTAGGCAACGGCGCTCTTGACCGCTTCATCAAGATCGTAGACACCGCCGACCATCGACGCATAATTGTTTGCGTGATCAGCCCAGTCGATATCGCCCTGTTCGAACATCACAAAGAAGCCGTCTTCGTCGGTGGCGAGAACATCGAGCGATGAGGTCACAATATCTTTAAGCCAGGGATTCTCAGAGCTGCCCTGCGTCACCGAAGGTGAGCCCGGAGTGTCGGAAACCGTATGATATTCGAACTGGCCGCTGGTGCCGTCGCCGTAGAGACCGAGAAGTTTTTTGCCGTTTTTTGCCGCATCAGCGGCAGCCGAGGCAAGTGACTCTTTTCCCGAAATGCCGGCAGCTCTTGTCGCCGTCACATATTCACTGTCGGCCTTTACCGTTTCAAGAAGTGAAGCGGTCATGTATGAAGTTGAGTTGTATCCCGCGCCAATGACAACTTCAGGTTTGGTCAGCGTAAGAATCTCTTCGGCGATATTGTATCCGTTTATCGTCGGTGCTGCCGCATCTTTTTTATCATTGGTGTAGTTATTTCTGCTGATGTTGTGCGCCACAAAGCAGGCCGGTGTCGCGTGATTGAAAGGGACAGTAGAGGCCACACCTATTGAGAATTTTTTCATTTCGCGCAGGGTTTCGGCGATGGTTTTGAGCGATCCGAAGCTTCCGTCGCCCGACTGCCACGCCACGTTACCGTCGTCGGTCTTTACCCCGCAGGCCATAGCGGTCCCGGCAGAGGCCGAGTCGGTCGAGTATTTTTTAGACGATGCGTAACTGAGTGAGTTTTTCCCCCAGGGTGTATCCGCACCGCTGACCTGATAATAATTTTTCATTGCGAGCTCATCGACAGATTTGTCGAGCGGCCAGGGGAGCTTTCCACCCTTGAGGGGGTCATATCCCTTGTACCCGTTAAATGAAGAGAGCTGATATGACTGACCCGCGAACTCTTTTGCGGGGGCGTCGACCTTGCTCACGCCGTCGCTTTTCGTCACCTGTGTGGTGTAGTCAAAGGCATAGTTGTTGTATGCGGAAACATCCCAGGTGGTTACTGAGCCTTTGTACTCGTCGTCAGCGCTTCCCCATTTCTGGAAAGAGAGTCCGTTATCGACGCCGGTAAGGTAAAAGCTTGCGCCGCGTTCGGCCTCAAGCGGCATTCCGTCACCGATGAACAGCATGACGTACTTCGCCTCGGTAATTGTCTCTTCCTCTTTTTCGTCGCTTCCCTTTTTCTTGTCGTCACTTCCTCCCGCGTCGCATCCGCCGATAAGACTTATGACGGCCGTAAGCGATACTGCCAGACGAAGAAGCGGTTTTAATGAAAAATCCTTCATCACTATGTTTCTCCTTTCGGTTATTGTCTTCCGTAAAGCAGCAATGCGGCGGTACCCGATTTATATGTTTCACGGAACACCCGGATATTGGCATATCGCTATAAAGGAGAGATAAGGAAACAGTCAACAATGTGAGAGTATTATGAATTTGCCTCTTTCCGGCGGCAATATACTAATGAGTCCTCATTCTTTTGAATGATTTGCCATCCGGCGGCGGCGTAAAGCCTGTGCGCGCGATGGCTCATGTCGGGGGATGTCTCAAGCAGAATCGTACGGTGGCCGCAGGCAAAGAGCCGCTGCGAAGCCTCTGCGAGTAGCCTTCGCCCGATTCCTTGTCCCTCATACTCTGGAAGCAGGGCGATCACCCACACCTCGCCGAATTTTTCGTCGACGATGACAAAGCCGCACGGCACCTCTTTGACCACGGCCATCCATCCCCGGTGCGTAGTCGTAAGATACCTTCGTAGAGTCATTTGCGTTATTCCCGCATCTCGAAGCTCTTCAAGGGTGAGCGGGTTCTCACGCGTATGCGTGCGGATATGCAGCAGCGTATCGATATCCTCAGTCGTGAGGGATCTGAGCGAAACAGAAGCCGGCGTCTTCAACAAGGGTGCTCCGTAAGAAAGAGATCCGCAAGCAGGGCGGCCGAGCCGTGACGGGGTATTGCGGCTCGGCCGCCCGATGTGTGCGGAAAAAAATAGCATATTATTCCATAAAAAGTCGATTCTTTTTCGCAGCAGGTTCATATTTCATCGAAGGGCGGCGGAGAATTTGATGCTGAGTTATGATTGCGGAAGTGATCCCCCCGAATTTTTGCCCCTGCTTTGCAAAGGTGCTGAAGTACCCGGTAGGGGGATGGTTGTACAAAATTAATTTGACAATTAGCGGGTACGAATCAAATTCCACCGGATTTTAATAAAGAGGTATAACTGTATGAAAAAGACAATAGTGCTGTTGGCGGCTCTTGCACTCGTCCTTGCATTTGCAGGATGCGGCAAAAAGGCCGAAGTTGCGGACTCAAAGGTTCTTAAAGTAGGTATCGTTCTTTCGATCGGAGGTCTCGGCGATAAATCGTTTAACGACGCGGCTTACCGCGGCCTTGAGATGGCAAAAAAAGATCTCGGTATCGAGTTCAACTATGTTGAGCCGGCCTCTCCCGCAGAGGACGAGCAGTTCCTTCGCCAGTACGCTGAGGCGGGGTACGATGTGGTATTTGCGATCGGCTTTCTTATGCACGACTCGTGCGAAAAAGTAGCGAAAGAGTTTCCGAACGTGAAGTTCGCGATCGTTGACTCTGTCATCGAGCTTCCGAATGTCGCATCGCTCACCTTCAAAGAACATGAGGGCTCTTTCCTTGTCGGCGCCATCGCTGCGATGGTTTCCAAGACCGGTTCCATCGGCTTCATCGGAGGGATGGACGTTCCGCTGATCAGAAAATTTCAGGCCGGTTTCGAACAGGGTGTAAAATATGTGAATCCCGGCGCGAAGGTAATTGCGCTGTATACCACTTCAGCTAATCCCTTTAACGACCCCGTAAAAGGAAAAGAGAACACACTCACCCTCATCAACCAGGGTGCTGATGTGGTCTATCACGCGGCCGGCGCTACCGGTGCGGGCGTATTCGAAGCCTGCAAAGAGATGAACGAGAAGCTCGCAGACGACAAGAAGGTGTGGGCGATCGGCGTTGACTCCAACCAGGACGGCATCGTTCCCGGAACGATTCTTACCTCGATGATGAAGTACGTAGATGTTGCCGTATACAACACCGTTAAAGATGTCAAAGAGGGCAAATTCTCGGGAAAAGTATACTCTTTCGGCGTTGCTGAAGGCGGTGTCGGTACCACTGATTTCGAATTCTCGAAAGACAGAATTCCGGCAGACGCACTTACCAAGCTCAAAGAGATCGAAGAGAAGATCAAATCGGGCGAGATTAAGGTTAAAGAGCAGCTCTGACAGAGCACTTCAAGCAGTTTCAGATTGTACGGAAAAGAGCTCCAATCGGGGCTCTTTTTTTATGCGATGCCCTAAAAGGCGATCATCTCAACAAAACCTCGATAAATTTCACGCAAAAATGCGGTAAAATTCCGGGTGAAGATGATTTACCGTGGCCTCCCTTCGGACGAGACCGGCGAAACACATGCACTAACGGCGATTTGTTCTTGCGAAATTGACGGACGCATGAGAGTTGAACAGGAGATTATCACAAACAGGACAGATGAGGCCATCATGCGGGCGGTAGATATTATACAAAAAAAACGTGACGGTGCCGAACTGACACCCGATGAATTGAAATTCTTTTTACGCGGCTATCTGGCGGGCGATATTCCAGATTACCAGGTGTCGCCCTTTCTTATGGCTGTCTATTTCAACGGCATGAGCGATGCGGAGCTTTCAGTGCTTACCGAGGTGATGATGCACTCGGGCGAGCTTATCGAATTTAGCGGCGTTGAAAAATTTCTGATTGATAAGCATTCCACCGGCGGAGTGGGAGACAAGACGACGCTGGCGCTGGCGCCGCTTTTCGCCGCGCTTGACATCGGCACCGCGAAACTCTCAGGCAGAGGGCTGGGTCATACCGGCGGCACAATAGACAAATTTGAATCAATACCCGGCTTCACCTTTCCCGCTTCGCGTACCGAGCTTGTTGAAATCGTCAACGTCACGGGAATCGGTATCATGGGCTACTCCGACACAATCGTCCCCCTCGACAAAAAGCTCTACGCCCTGCGCGACGTTACGGCGACCGTGCCGAGTATCCCCCTTATCGCAAGTTCGATCATGAGCAAGAAGCTCGCCGTCGCCTCTGACGCGATCATTCTCGATGTCAAGACCGGAAGCGGCGCCTTCATGAAATCGCTCGACGACTCGAAGCTTCTGGCCTCGACGATGATCGCCATCGGCAGAAGTTTCGGACGCACCATCAGCGCGGTGGTATCTGACATGGATCAGCCTCTCGGCTGCGCGGTGGGCAACACCCTCGAGGTGATCGAGGCATGCGAGACGCTCAAAGGCCGCGGCCCCGAAGATTTTACAGAGCTTGTCATCACCCTGGGCGCGCTCGGCCTTTCGATGAAAGAGGGTATCCCTCACGATGAGGCGCGCGCACGCGCACACGAGGCGCTTACCGGCGGGCGCGCGTTTTCGCACTTTGAGGATTTTGTCGCAGCATGCGGCGGCGACTGCGACTCGCTTTCAGAATACAGTAAGCTTCCGATGGCCGATCATGTCTTCGAACTGCATGCAGATACGGGGGGATTCGTAAACGCGATCCATGCCGAATCGGTCGGCGTCGCCGCCATGGTGCTCGGCGCCGGTCGTGAAAAGAAAGATGACCTCATCGATCACGGCGCCGGCGTGGTCCTGCGCAAAAAGTGCGGCGACTCCGTCGAAGCGGGAGAGGTCATCGCCGAATTATATTATAACGAAAAATACTCCGCATCCTTCGAGCGCGCAAAGGAGCTTCTGCGTTCTGCATACAAAATTGAAACAGACCGGCCTGAAAAACGGCCGCTGGTATTTGAAATAATGCGGTAAGTGAGTGTGCAGTCATTTGCACAGGTACACCGCGTTCGCGATAAACTAAAGTGACAGGAGAAGACTATGCTGCTGAATTCTTATATCGATCACACCCTCTTGAAGCCTGACGCCACTACCGATCAGATTGAAAAGCTCTGTCAGGAGGCCGTTGAGAACTCATTTGCCTCGGTCTGCATCAACGGCGTGTGGGTCGCAGAGGCGGCCGCGCTTGTGCGCAGCTCGCAGGTAAAAGTGTGCACCGTTATCGGCTTTCCCCTGGGGGCGATGAGCTCTGAGTCGAAGGCGTACGAAGCCCTCAACGCAGTCGGCAACGGCGCCGAAGAGATCGACATGGTTATTTCGATCGGCCTGCTCAAAAGCGGCCGGGATAAGGATGTGAGAAATGATATCGAACTTGTGCGCAACTCATGCACCGGTAAAGTTCTGAAGGTTATCATCGAGACCTGCCTTCTTACAAATGATGAAAAACGCCGCGCCTGCATCTGTGCGCTGGACGCAGGTGCCGACTTTGTCAAAACCTCGACCGGCTTCAGTTCGGGCGGGGCGACTATTGAGGATGTCCGTCTGATGGCCGAGTGTGCGGGGCAGCGCGCCAGGGTCAAGGCCTCGGGGGGGATACGTACGCGTGAATCCGCCCTGGCAATGATTGAGGCGGGGGCCTCGCGGCTGGGAACCTCGAACGGTGTCGCAATTATCTCCGGCGGCAGTGCGGGAAATACCTATTGATCTCTTCCGGACAGTAACCTATGAGAGAGAGTGTGAGGTTCATCTTGCCCGGCGCGTCCGCCTTGCCGGTGCGCATCTTTTCACGGAGAATACTTATGAAATCATTTCCGTTCAAAAAAATTGACGCCTTTGCCTCTGAAAACTCGGGGGGAAACCCTGCCGGCTGCATCTACCTCTCATCGCCTGATGAAATCAGTGCAGCAGAGAAATTACAGATCGCCGGAGAGCTGAAAGGCTTTGTCAGCGAGGTCGCGTACATCAGCCAAAAGGCCGAAGATTCTTTTGATCTCTCGTATTACTCCTCCGAACGCGAGGTCGAGTTCTGCGGACATGCGACAATTGCGGTCATGTACGATCTGGTCACCGGTGACGCGTCACTGAAAAATCTTGAGACTCTTAAAATCACTACTAGACGCGGGGATCTTCCCGTGCAGAACAGAGTGGCGACAGAAAATGCCGTCTTTATTATGGCGCCTAAACCATTTGAAAAAAAAGAGCTTCCCCCCATGGATGATGTCGCGCGCAGCCTCGGTCTTTCTGAAGATGAGATCTGCGTTACGATGCCGCCTGCGATAATAAACGCCGGTCTATCGACGCTGCTTGTCGAGGTGAAAAATCTCGAGTTGATCCTGGGCCTTCATCCCGAATTCAATTCTTTAAAGAGTTTCTGCGAGCGCTCGGGCATCGATATTATCGAGGTGTTCACCGCCGATGTCGCGGCAAGCACGAGCGATTTCAGAGTCCGTGTCTTCGCCCCGACCTTCGGCTATCTTGAAGATCCCGCGACAGGTTCGGGAAATTCCGCGCTGGGTTATTATCTGACGGCGCACAATATGTTCGATAAGCAGACGCTTGTTATCGAACAGAACTCTCAGAGAGAGAATTACAACATTGTCAAGCTGCAGAAGATGCGCGATGATGAGGGAAACGTGAGAATTCTCTTCGGCGGCGGTGCGGTAAGAAGAATTGAGGGTAAGTATCTGCTGCAATGAACAGGGCGGGTGCGCGACATCAGATCGTTATCATGATGTAGATTCGCTGATTAAATATGGTGCGCTCCCCTGAGAAAAACTATGATGACGGAGAGGCGTGTGAAATTATATGTGGATGCGGATGCCTGCCCGGTTGCAATACGGGAGATTATATACAGGGCGGCCGAGCGGCTGAAAATCGAAACACTTCTCGTGGCGAATAAGACGATAAAAGTTCCCCCGTCCCGATTTGTCGTGATGAGTGTCGTCGAAATGGGATTTGATATTGCTGATGACAGAATCGCAGATGAGGTGGCGGCGGGTGATCTGGTCGTCACGGAAGATATTCCCCTTGCGGATCGGGTAATTGCCAAGGGGGGATTCGTCATTTCGCCGCACGGCGAATTATTTACGGTAGAAAACATAAAACAACGACTGGCGGCCAGGGATTTTTATACCGAGCTGAGAGGTGCGGGTATCGAAAGCGGCGGCCCCGCTCCGTTCAGGCAGAAGGACATCCGCGCCTTTGCCAATCAACTGGATCGTTTTTTTTGTACCAGAAGATAGATCCCTGAATCTACTTATGAGGCCTTTATGAAATACGACCGTGTCATTCTCATCGTTCTGGACTCGGCCGGTGCCGGCTTTCTGCCGGACGCCGCCGATTACGGTGATCTGGGGGCCAACACCCTGGGCCATATCGCCGATGCGGCCTCGCTTATCATGCCCAACTGCGGAGCACTCGGACTGGGAAATATTCTCACCCTGCGGGGAACCCCGCCTGCGGCGCATCCCGCGGGGCGCTACGGCAGAGCGGCTGAAAAATCGAAGGGCAAGGATACGACGACCGGTCACTGGGAGATCGCGGGGCTTGTGCTCAGGGAGCCGTTTCCCGTGTACCCGGAGGGCTTCCCCCCTTATATAATTAAAGAGTTTTCGCGGAAAATAAAAAGCGAGGTGCTCGGCAACTGCGTGGCTTCCGGAACCGAGATTATCGCGCGGCTCGGCGACGAGCATGTGCATACAAAAAAACCTATCGTCTACACCTCTGCCGATTCTGTCTTTCAGATTGCGGCTCATGAGTCGGTGATCCCCCTGCAGGAGCTGTACAAAATGTGCGAGATCGCCCGCTCGTTTCTGCCGGTCGGACGCGTCATCGCGCGCCCCTTTACGGGAATAAGCGGCTCGTATGTGCGCACCGCGCGCCGCCATGATTATTCAATGGAACCCGCCGGCGAGACCATGCTCGACCGCCTCGTCGCTGCCGGTCATCAGGTGCACGGGGTGGGAAAGATAGGCGACATCTTCGCGATGAAGGGGATATCAACGACGCTCAGGTGCGAGGATAACGACGAGGGCGTCGAAAAGCTCTGCGCTATTCTCGATGAGGGGCGCAGGGGGCTGATCTTCGTCAACCTCGTCGACTTCGACATGAAATTCGGCCACCGCAGGGATGTGATCGGTTACAAGAATGCCCTCGAATCATTTGATGCCCGGCTGCCGCGCATCATGAGATCGGCAGGCAAATCGTCACTTCTCATTATAACCGCCGATCACGGCTGTGACCCCATATTCAAGGGAACAGATCACACCCGGGAGTATATTCCGATTCTCGCATGGACCGAAGGTATCACCCCCGGCGATATCGGCACCCGCGAAAGTTTTACCGACATCGCCGCAACGGTCGAGCAGGCTCTGACAGGCAGGGAACTGCCCGGGGCGTTTATCTGATTAATAGACTTGTTGCAGAACTCAATAAAAACGATGCGTTTGCCCCGCCTGAGGCGGGGCAAACGCATCGTTTTTCAGATTCGCAACAAATCTAATATACAAATTCAATAATTAGTAGTAATAATAAAAATTATAAGGCGAGTCACAAAACCAATCTTTTCAACTCGCGGATCCCATAAAACCAATTTTAAATGATATTTAATCTTTACTGGAGGTGGTTTTAGGGACAGCTTTATAATATTACAATTTAGGGGTCAAAAATATGAGATTGCTTTCTACCGTGATTTGTGAACAGAAAGGGGAGGTCGCCCGCTTCAGAGCTCTCGTCGAGTCGCTCTGCAGTGCGAAGATCGCGGGGAGGGAGGAAGTAACCGGCGCTTTGCTCACCGGCAGTGTCGCGCGGGGGGATGCGCGTAACGCGCCGCTCGGCCTTTTTATTGATATTGCCCTTGTGGTGGAAGATCGAACAAAGATTTCACTTGAAGAGATTTTCGGCCCTGATGAGGATCCGTTTATTCCCGCACACTGTGTCACTCTTGAGGGTGCTGTCGGTTTGTCGGTGCGTGTAATCGAAACAAGCGAGCTTTCAGAAATAAGGTCAAGGCCCGAGTCGCAGGTTTTCGCGATGAACGAATCAATTATTCTCTATGACCCCGAGTCTATACTTGCGAAATGGAAAAACTATTATTTCACCATCAGCGATGAACAGGTGAAGCAAAGGGCGCTCGACAATTTTTTCCGCTACAGCTATCTTACCGATGAGTATCACACCGAGAAGTGGTGTCACCGCGAAGCATGGGTGCAGCTGGCGCAGAATAACAATGAGGCCGCGGAGTGCTACTGCAATTTTCTGCATTGCATCAACGGGCGCTTTATACCCCGCAAGGACTGGCTGGTCTACCTGACCTTTGAACTTGAGCAAAGACCCGATTCGCATGACAGTTTTATTGAAACACTGTATACCTCTACCCCCGAAAAAGATGCTCTTCTGATGAAGAACAGCGTGATGCTTGAGATCAGGGGGTGGATGGAAGGGGTGATTCGCGAAAGAAGATGGCTCTGAATTTTTTGCAGATGTTTGATTAAAAGAGATTCTTCCGGATGTAAAAAAGCCCGCTTCCTTCGGCGGGCTTTTTTACTGTTTGTGCGGTATTTTATTCGGCGGCGAAAAATACCGGATGGATCGGCGTGAAACAAAAGGATGATGCGGTGTCCGCGCTTACCAGAAGATCGTATTCGACTGACGCGGCACATTTGACACGAACAATCTTTTTTCTGCCATCGTAGAACTGCTCGCTGATTGTTTCTACGCGCACTCCCTCTGCGGTGACCTCGATCTCGTCGGCGCGGAAACCGAGACGCATCTTTCCCTCGGTTACCGGTGCGCTCAAATTATAATCAACCGCAATGCCGTTACTGATATCCACATTGCAGAAGTTCACCGGAAAGTATGAAAGAAGGCGCATCGTATTTTCGCTGCAGGGGTTGCGGTAGACTTCGCTCATCTCACCGGACTGCGCAAGTGATCCCCCCTCGATGATCGTGACGAAATCGGCCAGGCCCGCCGCGTCGCGCACATCGGTGCAGGCAATGACGACTGTCATGCCGTGAATATCGCTCATCGAGCGGATGATCGCCGTGACGTACTTTCGTACATGCGGCTCGATATTCTTGAAGGGGTCATCCAGCAGGAGCACAGAGAACTGCTGCATCTTCTTGCGCACGATCAGCGCGAGCTGGCGTATTCCCGGGGGGATCTGCCGCGCGTCTTTTGTCAGGTCGATATTATCGGGTGAAAGACCGCACTCGGTAAGCATCTGCGAGAGCTCTTCATCCGAGATGGTGTCGCTGGTCTGAAAGGTTATATTTTTTTTGCCGCTCACATAGGGAAAGAGCCGCTGATTCTGAAAAAGAAAACCGATGCGGCGCTTTTTGGTATCTATTGACTGAACATCCTCGCCGCCGAGCAGAATCTCGCCCGTGTAATCCTGAAGACCGGCGATGCAGCGCAGAAGCGTGGTCTTTCCGCTTGCGCACTCGCCGATGACCGCATTGATCTTTCCGCCCCTGAAAGCGGCGGTGAACGCCTTGAGCTGAAAATCGCCGACGTTTGCGGTGACTCCCGTGAGAAGCAGTTCATCACTTCCTACCGGCTGCTCGCCGCGCGCCTTGAAGCTGGTTTTCTGCGCGTTGACATAGCGCGACAGGTCAGAGAAAAGAATTCGCACGGCACTGCCGATTTTGAAGGCTTCGATCTCCTCCGCTTTGATGAGGTTGTACACCATCTGATTGGATATATTCAAAAATTCAGCGACCTCTTTTATGGTCAGTGCACGGTCTTTCTGTTCGCTCATCATCTCCTCCGCATGAAAAAAACTGTAGGGCACTCACAGAAACCTTGAAAACGGAGTATTCTTTTTCTTGATGCGGTCTCCGGAAGTGCCCTCTGAATCTGAATTATTGAGACTGCGTTTGCAGCTCTTTTTTCTGCCGGCCGCCGGCTGTTCGTCTGAACAATACTGAGATAAGCATCATCTGACGCCGGAGCTTTCCACTCTTTTTTTTGTCCGCGCGTCGAAAACAAAAGTTTTGGCGGGGGCGAATGAGACACTGTCTCCCCTTGAAAATGCGTTGTGCCCCGTCACCACTGCGGTGAGGCTGTCGCCGCTGAAATCCAGGGTGAGCACAAGGTCATCTGAAAAGGGACTTTTTTCGGCGAGGGTCACGATCGCTTTGAGAGGGTGGGCGGCGGCATCTTTATCGATATTGACATTCTGCGGTCGGAAACCGATTAAGGTACCGGCCTTATCCGGCGAAACTCTCTCACCGGGAATTATATTTACGGCGGTAACCCCGTGAAGAGGATTCAAAAATGAAGCGACAAAAACGGACGCAGGATTTTTGTAGAGCTCTTCGAACGTCCCGCACTGCTCAATAATGCCGCTGTTCATAATCGCGATTTTGTCTGCGAGAAGAAGCGCCTCGTGCTGATCGTGGGTTACGTACACGGTGGTGATCGAAAATTCGCGCAGAAGAAGTTTCAGGTGTTCGCGGTATTTCTGCCTGAGTATCTGATCGAGATTAGAGAATGGCTCATCCATCAGAAACAGTGCGGGGGTGCGGGTGATGCAGCGTCCCAGCGCAACCCGCTGTTTTTCACCGCCGGAGAGCTGTCGGGGCATTCTGTTGTAAAGGTGTTCGATTGAAACATCCAGCAGCTTGGCCGTTTTTTCCAGTTTGTCGCGCGCCTCTTCGTCCACCTCCAGTTTCTTTTCGCCTTTCTTGAAGAGGAACCAGGTGAGCATATTCTTTTTAGCGGTAAAATTGGGATACAGGGCATAATTCTGAAAAACCATACCGATGCGCCGCTCGCGTATCGGAATCTCTTCAAGGGGGACGTCATCGTAGGTGATAAATCCCTTATCGGGGGGGATGAGTCCCGCTATAAGCCGCAGCAGGGTGGTCTTGCCGCATCCGGATGGGCCGAGTATCACCATTGTCTTGCCGTCTTCTATCGTGAGCGTGAGATTGTCGATCTGGACCCGTTTGGGCGAACCGGGGAGTTTTGCTCTGGGAAGAAGCGTCATCGGTTCCGGAAAACTTTTTGTCAGGTTTTTTACCTCGATCTTTGCCATGTTGGCCTCCTTTTGTGTGACTCACGCTTTTTGAGGGGTGCGCGAGTGGCCTCGAATATCATTGGATAGTGATAACATACAATGATTTCCCTTATATGTCAACACATTATAATGTGTTATAACAGAAAATAATAATAAATAACAAAATATGGAGCGTCTGACCGCCAGAAACCAGATTTTACCGATAGTTAGCGGTAAAAATCACTGATCCACATGGATATTAGGCTAAACGATGGTGGGAATAATATAAAAATGCAGATTTGTCGTAAGCTAACTATCGGCATGAGAAATTCACGTCCAATCTCACACAATGAAAATTCTGCAAGTTATGAGAATTTGTTCAGAAATCCCCCCTTGCGGCAAAATGAAAAAGAACGATACTCTGAAACAGCAAGCGCGCAATAGAGTTGACTTCGCGGTAATTTTCGCGAAAATAGTCCCCATGAGTTCACTGTATATTATACAATACATCTCCCAGTTTCTTGTGGTATTCTCTATCGGAAGCACCCTCGGATGGGTACTCGAATTCTTCTACCGCAATTTAACCTTAAAAAACGATGATATTATCAATCCCGGTTTTCTCGGGGGGCCCTATCTGCCTATTTACGGCTTTGGTCTGTACCTGGTCTATCTCACCGGCTCACTGGCACTCAACTTCTGGCTTGCGGTTCTTATCTTTGCCGTCTGCGCGACGATGCTCGAACTGGTGACGGGAGTGTTTTTTTTCAAGGTTTATAACCTCAGGCTGTGGGACTACACCGGGGAGCATCTGAACCTGCACGGGTATATCTGTCTCAGGTTCAGCCTCTATTGGGCGGCGATCGGCGCGTTCGCGCTGCGATTTCTCTACACGGTCACGCAAAGCGCCGTTATGTGGATGAACTCGAACATACACTACACTTTTTTTCTGGGACTGTTTTACGGAGTGGTGCTGAGTGATATTGTGAACTCGTTCAACATCGCCTCCACGCTTTCCGTGGGGCTGCGTGAGCTCAAACGCAAGGGGCTGCCGTACATTCTTGATTACGGCAACTTCGGGCTGCATCTGCGTGATATGCAGAAGAAGCTCAAAGAGCGCTCAATATTGACGCGCTTTCTTCTTCCTTTCGGAAATGTCAGTAAGATGCAGATGAACCTTCATCTGGAAGATTTCTTTGAAAAACTGCGCTCGCGTTTAAAACAGGCGGGCGAGTGATTTATTGCGTCTGATAACATCATTCTTCCCGAAGTCGTCCTGCTCTCCATCAATCAGTATCTTACGCACCCTACTTCAGAAACTCACTCCTGTCATCCATGAATCTCTTATAAATGCGGTAGTGTGAAGTCTGTTCGTACTGTATCTGACGAATCGCCGTTTCATCAAACGTGTAGATTACCGCCTTCGGACAGGCCAGAAGAATCGGTGAGTGGGTAGCGATGATGAATTGTGCACCTTCACAGCGGCCTTTCGTCAGAACATCGAGCAGCTCAAGCTGCGTCAGGGGGGAGAGTCCGGTCTCCGGCTCATCGAGAAAATACAGTCCGCTGATCTTATAACGGTTTTTGAAAAATGACATCAGCGACTGACCGTGGGACTGGGTGATAAGGGATTTACCGCCGAAATACTCCAGCTGGCCGGGGTCGGCAGAGGCCCACTCGTCGAGCATATCGGCGAAATGCTGAAAAATACTTGCGCCGAAAAAAGAACCGCAGACCGGTCCGTTTGTCCATTCAAGCGCAAGGTGCTCGTGCAGTCTGTCTTCATAGGGGCTGTGTCTGACACGACTTCGTGCGGAATCCCTCCAGATGTGCACGCCGCATTTCCTTGTCAGGGCTTCAAGAAAAGTGGATTTCCCCGTACCGTTTTCTCCACAGAAAATCGTTACCGGGGTATCAAAGGTTATTTTTCTGTAATCCTGAAGTACCCGAAGATTAAAAGGGTAAAGATCAAGAGATGGGAAATTCTCCGGATCAAGGGTGACACTTTTGAGGTGCGCCGCGCAATCTGTTATGTGCCTGCTCATAGATGAATCCCGTACATAAAATAAAAGCCGCTTCACGCAAGTACTGCTGTATATTTCTGCGCGCGCAATATTAAAGAACACCCAAATTTTTTTCTGTGGTTCTCATATGTCAATTTATATTTTTTGCATCAATCCCTCAGATTTCGCAACAACATGAAAATGCCGCCATTCAGGTGGAAACAGAGTCAGTGCCGTCGGAGAATTGCGCCTGATAGAGCTCGGAGTAAAACCCTTTTTCTGATAAAAGCGATTTGTGCGTGCCCTGTTCGATGATCGCGCCGTTATTTATCACCAGTATAAGATCCGCGTCACGGATCGTCGAGAGGCGGTGCGCGATGACGAAACAGGTACGTCCCCGCATCAGCTCGCGCATCGCGTGCTGAACGAGCAGTTCCGTGCGTGTGTCCACCGAGCTTGTCGCCTCATCCAGGATCAGAAGCCGGGGGTTTGCGAGAATCGCGCGCGCGATCGTCAGCAGCTGTTTTTCTCCCTGAGAAATATTTGAGGCCTCGTCATTGAGCATAGTATCATAGCCGTCGCTCAGAAGGCAGATGAAGTGGTGCGCGTGCGCGGCCTTCGCGGCAGTGATGACTTCATCCAAAGAGCAGTTCTCTTTCGCGTAGGCGATATTATCCCGCACGGTGCCGCGAAACAGCCATGTCTCCTGAAGCACCATGCCGAAGTTTCTGCGGAGTGTTCCGCGTCGCATGTTCCTGATATCGGTGCCCTCGAGCGCTAGCGAGCCTTGCGAAATTTCATAAAAACGCATCAGAAGATTTACGAGTGTCGTCTTGCCGGCACCCGTAGGGCCGACAATGGCCACAGTCTGGCCGGGCTGTGCGGCAAACGAGAGGTTTTTAAAAAGTGCTTTTTCGCCGTAGCCGAAAGTGACATTGTGAAAGGCGACGGCGGCCGTATGATTCTCATTCGGGGGGATCTCTGTCGCGGTATCCCCGCACTGTTCGGCCTCGTCTTCAAGTTCGAAGATACGCTCGGCAGAGGCGATTGCCGACTGAAGAATATTGATAATACTCGCGCTCTCCATGACCGGCTGCGTGAACATACGGATGTACTGCAGAAAGGCCTGAATATCGCCGATGCCGAGCGCCCTGCGCGCCACCATAACACCGCCCGCAACGCATACCGCCACGTAGCCGAGATTGGAGATAAAACCCAGCGAAGGGAAAATAATGCCGGTTATGAACTGTGATTTCCACCCCGTCATATACAGCTCATTATTGAGCGCAGAGAAGTGGGCAATAGATTTATTTTCATACCCGAAGAGTTTGACGACCGTGTGCCCCGAGAACATCTCCTCGATGTGGCCGTTGAGTTCGCCCAGGTAGCGCTGCTGCTTTTTGTAAAACTGCTGTGATTTTTTTGCGATCGCCATGGTCAGCATGAACGACATCGGCAGCGTGAGTATCGTGATGATCGTCAGAAGAGGGCTGATCACCAGCATCATCACCGCTGCGCCGAAAATTCCGATAAGAGATGTGATCAGACGCGGCAGACTCTGATGCAGCGCGTTGGATATGTTGTCGACATCATTGGTGAGGCGGCTCATGATCTCGCCGTGGGTGCGGCCGTCAAAAAACGAGAGGGGAAGCCGCGTCAGTTTTTCATCCATATCCCTGCGCATCCTGAGGACGCTCTTCTGCGCTATCAGAGCCATGTTCTTTTGAACAATAAAGTTGAGTACACTATTGATAAGAAAACATCCCGTCAGGATAGCACATATTTTCCGCACCGGCACGTAATTCATCTTGCCCGCTTTCATGCTTTCGTACATCACGCTTATCGATTTTCCGATAAGCCAGGGGACAGCGGTGTTCAGCAGCGATATCACTATCATGATCGCCGCCAGCACGATGATACTCAGCCGGTACTCGTGAAGCACCTTCAACAGGCGCTTCAGCGTTTCACCGGGATGTTTCGCCTTCTCAAAACTTGTGACTAGTCCGTGGGCGGGTCCGCCCGCGCCGCCCTGACGCGGCGCGAAAGTTCTGCCGTGCTGCTGCGCTGATCCGCTCATGCGATCTCCTCCTCTGACAGCTGAGAGAGTGCGATCTCGCGGTATATAGAAGAGCTCTTCAGCAGTTCTCTGTGCGTGCCGATTGCCGCGAGTGCGCCGTCATCAAGGACAAGAATTCTGTCGGCAGACATCACCGTCGAGATGCGCTGGGCAATGATTATTGTGATGCACTCACGCGCGGACTTCGACAGCGCACCGCGCAGGGCGGCGTCCGTCTTGAAATCGAGTGCCGAGAAACTGTCGTCAAATATCAGAATTTCGGGTTTTCGTATCAGCGCGCGTGCGATCGAGAGGCGCTGTTTCTGCCCTCCCGAAAGGGTAGTCCCTCCCTGCGAGAGCATTGCATCCAGGGCGCCCTCACGGGATTGCACGAACTCGGATGCCTGTGCTGTCTGCAGCGCCTCAAGAATCTTCTCTCTGTCGAAGGATCCGTGTCCGAAGGCAATATTCTCGGCGATCGTTCCCGAGAAGAGCAGCGACTTTTGCGGCACGAAACCGATCGCCCCGCGCAGTGTATCGATCGGGATATTGCGGTGATCCTCGCCGTTGATGAGAATTGTTCCGAAAGAGGCGTCATAAAGGCGGGGGATGAGGTTGACAAGAGTCGACTTCCCCGAGCCGGTAGAGCCGATTATCGCGAGCACCTCTCCTTTTTTTACGTGAAAAGATATCTTCGCCAGTGCGGGATTGTGCGATCCGGGATAGGTAAATGAGATATCCCTGAATTCGAGAGAATTTACCGGGGTCTTTTCCCCCCGCACCGGGTCTGTAAAAAATGCAGTGCTCACGGATGGCGGCGGGAGCATCTCTGCCGCAGCATCGAAAGCTGATTCAGTGATCTGGGGAACCTGTAGCGTTGATGAAAAATTGAGTACCTCCTGAATCCGCTGCGCCGATACCTCCCCGCGTGGCAGCAGCACAAAGAGCATCGTAAGCATCATCAGTGAAAAAAGGATCATCTGCGCGTACTGAGTGAAGGCCATGACGTCGCCGATCGCTAGCGCACCCGCGTCGACACGAACTGCGCCGAAGTAGAGAAGGGCGACGATACTTGAGTTCATGATAAACAGCATAATGGGCATGCCCGCCGACATGATCGTCGCCACTCGAATCGCCGTGTGCGCGAGATCCTCATTTGCGCGTGCGAACCGCTCACACTCGTAGCGGTCCTTATCGAAGGCCCTTATTTCGCGTATACCCGTCAGCTTCTCTCTGATGATCAGTGTGAGCTTTTCAAGCTTCAGCTGTACCATCGAAAACAGGGGAAACGCCTGTTTCATGATGATCACGATGGTCAGCACCAGCGCGGGTATAGTCACCGTAAAGACGAGTGAAAGAGGAACGTCGTGGGAGAGCGCCATGAAGATTCCCCCGATGCACATGACCGGGGCGCGAAGCATCATCGTGAGCATGACCCCGACAATCTGCTGAACCTGAACGACATCGCTGGTGGTTCTTGTGATAAGTGATGCGCTGCCGAAATGATCAAATTCGCTTGCCGAAAAATTCTCGGCACGTGAGAAGAGCAGTTCCCGCACCCTGCGGCTGAATCCGCTCTGGGTGCGCGACGAGAAAAACTGTGCAATGATTGCGCAAACTACACTCGCGCCGGCAATGGCCAGCATGATCGCCCCCTTGTGCAGAATCAGTGAGGTGTTGCCGCCGAGTATTCCCTCGTTGACCATTTCGGCCATCAGCGACGGCAGGTAGAGATCCGCAAGCGAGTGCAGCGTCATGAGGATGAGAACTGTAATGATTGCGGCGGTGTATGGTTTCAGATAGCGGAATAATTTGGTCATTGTTATCTCCGGATAAAAAATACCAGGGGGTATAGAAGAATAATATCAATAAGAATATGAACACTTCTTCGCATGGATTTATCAGAAGAACCTATCGATAGGCTGCGCCGCCAATAAATAACGGCTGCGCCGCCAATAATAATAAGAGGTATATTTGACTTGCTGCAAATCTGATACTCGAGCGCAATTCATTTATGCTAAAGGTCTAATTTTTGATGTTTCCTGCGGTATAAGACGTGTCAGTGATGAATTTATTGCATATGCTTTGTTTAAAATAAACCTTATTTCGGCTGGGACGCCAATATGAGGGGTAATATTAGCGGCAGATTTTATCCGGTTGTCTGCAGTGCGGGATTCGTGATGGTGATTTCGCAGTCTTCTAATTGGAACCGCCCTGTTTTTGGACTGCTGATGAAAGAAATCTGATCCTGCCCGCTTCAGAGAAGTCAGCTTGTGCCTGTATTTTCAGCGTAAAGTAGAAGTAATTTTCTTTGGGAATCTCCACATTCGCAATTACAGTAATGTTTCCGTTTTTATCAATTTTGATATCTGAGTAGCTTATAACAATCCTTTTTGAGTATTTTGAATAACCTGCCGCATATTCTTTCTTCAAAAAAGATCTCACCTCCAGTTCAAGCGCGCTCAGCATACCGAAGCGGACAGCGCTTCCGTTTTCGGAAATTCTGTACACATCGACAAATTCGCTCTTCCATTTTGACGAGAGTCCGAAAACGAGAAGTCTTGAATCTTCGCTCCATGCGTGAAGAAGGGCAAAATGATTCATCTCAAGCCGGTCCATATATGGAAAGTCCGGATTGGAGAGTTTACATACTATTTTACGCGAGGATATTTCTATGATATAATTTTCAATATTTTCTCTGTCGATTGATTCAACGATATCCTCAAAGTCCCCATCGGCCGAATTTTTTTTCTTTACCCCTTCGGAAACTTTAGAAGGCTGCCCGTAGCCCCAGGCAATCGCATATCTGCCGTCAGGCGATTCGGTGCCTGAGAAGAGAAAATAGCCGTCTGCGGCGATTACTGAATCTGCCGACAAAAGAACGGCAAGAAACATGACGGCGGCCGCGGCTTTGATTTTTACAGGCAGCATAGTCTCTCTCATATACGGGACCTTTATATTATTCCCAAGGGTATCAGTGTTACCAGCAGAAGGATATCAAGACCGATCAGGCCGTACAGAAAAATCTTCTGAAACTTCGTATGTGCGTCCGGTGTGAAATTTGCCGCAAGAAAGAAGGGAATATAGGTCGTGACAAATACCGGAGCGGCTCCCCACCACGGATATACCCAGATGAAGGCGGGGGTCCACGCCAGAAATATTTCGAACACCGAAAAAAGCAGCGCCATGCTCAATGCCCCCGTCAGTTTACAGGGAAGCCCCAGCAGTTTTCGGCTCCTGTCCTGCGGCAGCATCTTGAACGAAATGATTCCGGCGATGGCGAACATCATTGACAGTTCCCACGAAACGCCGATAAGAAGCACAAACGATGAGCTTTCGTTAGAGACGGTCCATAGCGCGTAACCGGTGAAATGGGCGATCAGCGCATTAACGATCTCGTAGAACCAGTGAACTGCATACAAAGATAAGCCGGCGATAACGGCTTTGAAGTTTCTGTTCCCGATCTCAGTCCAGTAGACATAAAAGACGAAGGCAAGCAGCGCGATGAAGCTCCAATTAAAATACGATGGATCCCGCACTAAAACTGCATCAGCAAAAATCCTGTTAGTGTCCTTTCCCCACAGCATAAATACCCCCGTATCAATTATTCTCTTTTCTCTCGTCAGTTAATAAATGACGAATGATTGCAATACCACACCGCACTAAAGATCATTCAAGAATCTTACTGTATGTAACCTTCGGATAAAATAGACAATATTTTGTGATTATTTAAGCTGATCAATTGTCCAGGATAATGCATCCTGCAGTATGCAAAGCGGCACTTTGCGGATAAAATTATCATCCATAGCCATCTGATACAGCGCCTTCGTTTCGGCGATATCCCTCATCGCGCAATCATATGCCTCCTGGCGGCTCATCTGTACCCGGGCAATTCCCTCACTTACGGCCTGTTCTGCAACCGCCGCCACTTCATGAGCGAACACTTCGGTATCGTTCATTTTCGGCATAATATTATCCGGATCCATCCCCTTCTTTTCCGCGAAATCAGCGAGAGCGTGCGCGGCGCAGATCGCCATCGAATCGGTGATTTTTCTCGCTCTTATCAGCAGGGCTCCCTTAAGTATGCCGGGGAAGCATACAGAGTTATTGACCTGATTGGGAAAATCGCCCCGCCCCGTACCGACGATGAAAGCCCCGGCCTCTTTTGCCGCGTAGGGGTAAATCTCCGGCACCGGATTGGCACAGGCGAAGACGATGGATTTCGGGGCCATCGAGCTGACCCACTCGGATTTTACCGTATCAGGGCCGGGAACCGAAGCGGCAAGGAGCACATCGGCACCCTTCAACGCTGCCGCTTCGTCTATGAAGTGCCCGGGATTTGTCTGTATGCAGAGTTCCCATTTCCGGTAGAAGCGGGCGTCCGCCCTGATGTCCTCACGACGCGCATGAAGCGACCCCTTCGAATCGAAAAGAACAAGCTTTTGCGGATCAGCGCCGTCGGCAATCAGCAGCCGCGCGATAGTCGTCATCGCCGCACCTGCTCCCAGCATTACTATGCGGACATCCGCAAGTTTTTTTCCCGCCAGTTTCAGCGCGTTGAGGGTTCCCGCCAGTGTGACGCATGCGGTCCCCTGGGCATCATCATGCCATACGGGAATGTCACAGCTTTCACGAAGATCGTCGAGCACTTTAAAGCAGTTCGGCTGCGAGATATCCTCGAGATTGATCGCACCGAATGAGTGCTGTACCATTTTTACAAATTCTATGATCTTCTGCGGATCGTTTTTCCCGTCCGGGCCGCGCGAGTCGATGCAGAGGGGAACCGCGTCGACTCCGCCGAGATATTTCATCAAAAAAGCCTTTCCCTCCATAACGCCGAGCCCTCCGGCGGGAGTGCAGTCCCCGTCACCCAGAACGCGCGTTGAGTCAGATACCACCGCAACCATATTACCGCGGCAGGTCAGATCGAACGAGGCATCGTTATCGTCGCGAATCTTTGTGGAAATTGCGGAAACTCCAGGGGTATACCAGACATTGAACCAGTTAAATCCGTAGAGCCCCGCGCGGGGCAGTGTCTGAATTTTTCCCTTGTAAAACCGGTGTGCCTCGAGAGCCAGTTTTTTTAAAAACAGGGTCTGCGCCTTGGCGCGCTGCTGCGGCGAAAATGAATCGGGAAAGGATTCGGATAAATTCGAAAGATCCAGCCTGAGTTCTTTCATGATAAAGGCTTCCTTGGTTATAGCACATCAGAGCGATTTGCAAGTCATAATAAATGTAATGAATACTCGTGCTGATTTCCATTTTTGTGATGTTAACAAATAGCGTCGGATAAAATATTGGATTTGCCGCATAATTTGACAGCCGGCTGGATTCCTGCACCTCCTTCCCGGGGGCGGTAACATTCAACTTTCTGATTTGCGGCGAGTCTGTTTTAAGTTATGCTCATGAAAGAAGGATTGTCGAATCGATAATATTTTGTACTTGAAAAGCGGAGTATTGTTTCTCATTCATTATGCGGAACTTGAAAAATTGCCTCAAATCACCATCATCTCAACTTCAACCGCAGTTGTGCAGGGGGGGATGAGAGCGGCACGTTGCAGAGATCGTGTTTTTGTGAATTCCAGAAATGTATAATCTACAGGATATCAAATGAATATAAATAGCACTCATTACCGGACCATCTGGCTCAACAGCGACGACTCAGTGTCGATAATCGATCAGGAAGTGCTTCCCTTCGAGTTCAAAATTGTGACACTGAAAAATTGCGCCGATTTCTGCCGCGCAATAAAAACCATGCAGCTTCGCGGCGCCGGCCTTATCGGAGCCGCCGCCGCTTACGGCCTTTTCGTTTCAGCACTTGACGCTCCCGAAAATTCTCCGCAGGAATACCTGCGTGAGTGCGCGGCAGCTCTTCTTTCGACGAGGCCCACCGCCAAAAATCTTGAATGGGCTCTGAATCGAATGCTCGCGAAGTTCGAGCCGCTGAAAAATAAAAGTGAGATCGTCACCGCAGCACGTGCAGAGGCCTGCTTGATTGCCGACGAAGATGCGGCATGCTGCCGGAAAATAGGCGAGCACGGAGCCGGATTGCTGCGCGCGCTTCACGAGAGAACCCGCCGCCCGGTCTCGATTCTGACCCACTGTAACGCGGGGTGGCTTGCCTTTGTCGATTACGGATCCGCCCTCGCTCCCGTGTACGAGGCCTTTGATTCGGGCATTCCCTTACATGTCTATGTCGATGAGACCCGCCCGAGAAATCAGGGCGCCTCGCTTACCGCGTGGGAGCTCGCCAATCACGGCGTTCCCCATACTCTTGTATGTGACAATACCGGCGGACATCTTATGCAGCATCATCTGGTTGATATCGTGATAACCGGTGCCGACCGTGTCACCCGCACGGGGGATGCCGCAAACAAAATCGGAACCTACCTGAAGGCGCTTGCCGCCCGTGATAACAATATTCCCTTTTATGTGGCCTTTCCTTCGTCGACCTTCGACTGGTCCATCCGCGACGGTATTGCCGGGATTCCCATTGAGCAGCGGGGAATGGACGAGGTGAAATATGTCAGCGGTGAATACCAGGGGGAAAGAATCAGTGTCCGCATCTGTCCCGAAGAGACTCCCGCCGCTAACTATGGATTCGATGTGACTCCTTCGCGTCTCGTCAACGGGCTGATAACCGAGCGGGGAATAATTCAAGCCTCTGAAGATGATATACTATCCTGTTATCCAGAGAGGCGCTGATAACTCTCATACCGCCCGACAGCGCCGCAACGGGATTTCTGCTTGATAATATCCCGCAATCATTATATCTGACGTTAGACATTCCTGAAAATTGTACCGGTTTTTTTGGAACTTCTTCAAAAAAATAGGTACTTTCATTCAGTGTTTCTTACAGAAGGGGGCCTCGAACAATCACCCTCAATTATGCTTTTAACTCGTTCTCCCTTGGAGTTTTCCGAGATCCGAGTTGAAAGGGTTAATTTTTTTTTGAGATTCCCTGAAGTGACATGTCGTATGAATGTACGCAAATAGAATTAAACCGTACGCGCAAAGCTCTTGTCGGGAGGGAACGCTGGCAGTGACACGGAAAACGAGAGTCCTTTCACAATCTTTAATCGCGTCCGGAATATAAACCAGGAGAAGATTATGTATATAGAAGATGTACACGCAAGAGAGATTCTGGATTCCCGCGGAAATCCGACTGTTGAGGTCGATGTAGTTCTTTCTTCCGGCGCGATGGGGCGAGCTGCAGTTCCCTCCGGCGCATCAACCGGCGCGCATGAGGCGGTAGAGCTTCGCGACGGTGATAAGGGCCGCTATCTCGGAAGAGGTGTGCGCAATGCTGTACAGAATGTAAACGAGCTGATTGCCGACCATATTTGCGGAATGATTGCGACAGAGCAGGTCATGATCGACTCTGAGATGATCGCGCTCGACGGAACCCCCAACAAGGGCAAGCTCGGCGCCAATGCGATCCTTGGTGTGTCGCTGGCAATTGCCAAAGCTGCGGCCGAGGCCTCTGACATGCCGCTGTACCGCTACATCGGCGGCTGCAACGCCTGCGAACTTCCCGTGCCCATGGCCAATATCATGAATGGCGGCGCTCATTCTGACGCGCCCATCGATATTCAGGAGTACATGGTAATGCCGATCGGAGCCAAATCCTTCTCTGAAGGTATTCGTATGGTGGCCGAAGTATTTCATGCGCTTAAAAAGATCCTGAAAGAGATGAAGCTTTCAACTGCCGTCGGCGATGAGGGGGGATACGCTCCCAACCTGGACGACAACGAGCACCCCTTGAAAGTAATCGTTGAAGCGATCAAAGCTGCCGGCTACACTCCCGGTATTGATAAGGATATTGCAATCGCACTGGATCCGGCTGCGACCGAGTTCTATGATACGAAAGAGAAGGTCTATCATTTCAAGAAATCTGACGGACGTAAGCTTAGCTCAGCACAGATGGTCGATTTCTGGGAGAATCTTGTAAACCGTTACCCTATCATTTCAATTGAAGACGGGATGGCCGAGGACGACTGGGATGGATGGAAACTTCTCACCGACAGAATAGGACAGCGATGTCAGCTGGTCGGCGATGATCTGTTCGTAACCAATACGGAACGACTCAAGAAGGGTATTGATTTGGGTGTCGCCAATGCCATCCTCATCAAGGTCAATCAGATCGGTTCTCTTTCAGAGACACTGGATGCAATCGAGATGGCGAAACGCGCCGGATACACGGCAATCGTTTCACACCGTTCAGGCGAGACCGAGGACAGCACAATCGCCGATATCGCTGTTGCGACAAACGCAGGGCAGATCAAAACCGGCTCCGCCTCACGAACGGATCGTATCGCGAAATACAATCAGCTTCTCCGAATTGAAGAGCAGCTTGATACGATGGCAAAATACCGCGGCAGAGAGGTCTTTTACAACCTTGCTAAGTGAGAACAGAAAGGCTTCACTGATAATACTTATCATCGTCCTGTTCGGAGTGTACTGCTTTGTCTTCGGGCAAAGCGGTGTTCTCGAGAGAATGGTGCTTGTCCAGGAAAAGTCGCTCATCGATGAAGAGATTCTCGGCGTTGAGCGTGAAAACCAGCGCCTGCTCGCTCTCTACGACAGCTATGCGACAGGCGCGGCGTTTTCTTCCACCGCAGAATCGCTCGGATTTATTCTTCCAGGGCAGAAAGTGATTGTTTTTGCGCCAAAAAGAGCAAAATTGAGCGAAAAAACCGAAATTCTCGCAAAAAAAAGCCTGCCTCAGGTGCCGATTACCCGTCATCTTCGTACATTATGGGTGCTCTTGAGTATTTTTATCGTTGTTTTGTACTTGGTGCATTTCCGACCCGAAAAAAGTGACAGGTAAATATGGATATACCATTTGAGCGTCCAACGGACGAAGAGGTTCGTGTTGTGCACGCGCAGCTATCGGCCAAGCACCAAAAAAAAATCTTCGGTATCGCAAAGTACTGCCCGTTCGGATTCCCTTCTGTGGTGATGCTTGATCCCCTGAGCTCGGGAAAGGTGAACTATGATTCACTTTCATCCCCGTTGTGGCTGACTTGCCCCTGGCTTAACAGAGAGATCCATGAATTCGAGAACAGGGGGTATATAAAAAAAATAAACCACCTCATAGTTAATAACCGTGATTTACTATGCAAAATGATGGAATCACATGCCCATTTCTATTTTTTTCGCAAGAGCCTTTGTGTAAAGGCCGGTTGTTCCGATTTTTTTGAAAAATCCGCAGATTTTTTCGACAGGGGTATTGGCGGAATTCAAAATATTATGTATATCAAGTGTATGCATCTCCATTTTGCGCACTATTGCGTTAACAATCTGAATGTGGTCGGTCGAATAACTTTTGGATTGCTTGATAAAAAAATATCTTGTGAGGACGGGTACTGTGTATGCTTGAAAAACTCATAGCAAGGACAGACAAACGGGGAAAAGTATCGAGGGATGTTCATATTTATCTTCTTGAGAGGCTGATGTCCGATGAACCCGTCATAATGCCGGTCGATGGCATTTATTGTACGGTTGGGGTCCTCTCTGATCGCAACCTGAAGCTCTTTCAGTCGGTGGGATTTGACAGTCTTTTTCTTATGGTTCGTGATTATCGTGATCTTGAAAAGTACTCAAAAATAAGTAAAAGGGAATATGACTTTTTGCACCGTCTTTGGCCTGACGACGTCTATGTTAAACTGCACTCAAACACTGAATATCTGCCCTCAACTGAGTTTTACTATTATATTCCGAAGATAGCCTACATGCAGAATCTCCTCTCGGCGCTGAAGACGCCGTTGCTGTTTTCATTCAAAAGGAATGGGAACTATAAGCCGTATTATAAGCCGGACGAGCTGGACCGGAATTATTGTTCAATTGCAAAATCAATTCTGATTCTGCGGGAATATTGCAAAGAGCATCTGACACCGACCTTTATCGACATCCGTCATGAAGAGATCATGATTGACAATAAAGGGCGCGTCTCGGTAGAAGACATAAAATCGCTCTACTATCTCTGATGAATGGCATTAATAGTATAAAAATTGGTGGGGTCCCGCAGATGCCCCTCTTTCCCTTTTTCAACCGATAGTCAGCGGTAATTTGTCTTTCGCGGAAGTTATGTTTTGCAGCCTAAAACCGTCGCACTTATACACCCGCCCGTCGAGGATTTCTATTACACTTCTGTCCGGCGCCAGCCGCTCGGGCTGCTTTATATCGCTTCTGTTCTGAAATCACAATATCAGATAGAATTTATTAATGGCCACTCTTCAAAATCGGAAACTCTTGCACTTCCAGAACATTTCAGCTATCTGGAAGAATTCATGCGGAGTGATGATCCCATGTTCCGTTTCCCTTTCCCCTCTTACCGTCATTACGGAAAAAGCTTTAAGTGGTTTCGTGAGCAGATAATGCACAGCCGGGCTTTTGTTTTCATGATAAGCGCGATGTTCACCCCGTATCATCAGGAGTCGAAAAAGATAATCGCGATTATCCGCGAGCTTAAACCGGATGCGGTAATAGTTGCAGGCGGGGCACACGCGTCACTGTATCCCGAAGATCTGCTGTGCGGGGGAGCGGATTATGTTATTACTGGAGAGGGGGAGGCCGCTGCATTGGCACTGGTCAACGCCATTGCGTCGAATGGCTGCATTGATAATATTCCAGGGCTCGCGTATTTTTGCGGCGGAGTACTTCATCGGACGAAAGTGCTTCAGATGAGCTCGATTGATGATCTTTATCCTGACAGGTCGCTTTTGAAAAAGGGGGATACAAAATTCAGGGATAAAGAGATTATAGCTGTTCTCTCATCGCGCGGGTGCGTTCATGCGTGCGCCTTCTGTTCGGGGCGTGAATTGTGGAAGGGGAGACGGGCGAGATCCATCGCTTCGGTAGATCGCGAATTATCCCAGTTGTGTCGGGGATCAGGAAATCTTATTATCAATTTTGAAGATGAAAATCTTTTTTCCGAATATGATGCGGCAGTTGAATTGCTGGAGTTGCTTCACAGCTACCATCAGACCTTCGGATGTGAGTTTACCGCATGGAACGGCCTGTCGATCGAGAATGTTGATGAGACGATAGTTGAGAAAATGAAAGCTGCCGGATTCAATGAATTGAATCTGTCATTAGTGACAGATTCAAAGGAGCTTCAGCAGCACTATTTTCGTCCCTTTGACAGTGAACACTTTCTTTCTGTTGCAAGGAAGGCAAAGGCCCTTGACATGGCTGTGCGGGCCTATTTTATTCTGGGATTGCCGGGCCAGGACGAGTCTTCGGTTGAACAGACCATCGATTTTTTATCCAGGAGCGGGAGCGATTTTTACCCCTCTGTCTTTTATAATGTGTACGACTCTGCAGAAAACTGGAAAATGCAGCGTTCCTCTGCGTTTTTTAATGAGACGGCTGTTTCGCGCCGGGCACAGATCTATTTTTTTAATGTGTGTATGCGGAAGATGCATAATGATCTTCGCAGAAATCCCCCCGTCAAAACGGGTTACTGAAAATAAATTGACAATACCTGCTCATGTTTTAACCATGCCTCAGTTTTCTGTATTACTTTCGGCACTAACAGATCTAATTACACCGGTAAGTCAAATAAATCGATTTTCTGCAAATATTGTGCCCCCGGTGCTTTTTGCCCTGTGTAAGAGTGTGCTGCAAACGGTGTATTGCGGCATGTCTGTTTTATAGTGACTGGTGAGGATTCACCTGCGAAGCAGGTTATACTATTATTTTGGAGATTTTCATGCCACTTACAAAATTGAGAAACATTGGTATCGCCGCCCATATCGATGCCGGCAAAACGACTACGACAGAAAGAATTCTTTTCTATACAGGCGTTAACAGAAAAATGGGTGAGGTTCATGACGGCCAGGCCACGATGGACTTTATGAAGCAGGAGCAGGAGCGTGGTATTACGATCGCCTCTGCTGCTATCACCACCCAGTGGAACAAACATCAAATCAATATCATTGATACTCCCGGTCACGTGGATTTCACCATTGAGGTTGAGCGTTCGATGCGTGTCATTGACGGTCTTATCGGACTTTTCTGTTCAGTCGGCGGTGTACAGCCTCAGTCAGAGACTGTATGGAACCAGGCTGACCGTTATCGTGTTCCCCGAATTGCATGCGTAAACAAGATGGACCGTATCGGGGCCGATTTCTTTGAGGTAATCAGTCAGGTTGAGAAATATCTGGATGCGAATCCGGTTGCCTTTCAGATCCCGATTGGTGCCGAAGACAAGTTTGAGGGTGTCATCAATATAATCGATCAGAAGGCGGTATTTTATCCTGCCGAGCTTGACCGTGAAGAGCGTGAAATTCCCGCTGAGTATGTCGAACAGACGAAGAGCCTGCGTGCCACTTTGATTGAGAAGATCGCCGATTATGATGAAGAGGTGATGGAGCTGTATTTGGCTGAGAAAGAGGTTCCTGTTGAGCTCATAAAGAAAGCTGCCCGCCATGCAACAATCAGCCGCTGTATTACTCCCGTGTTTTGCATGTCTGCGTACAAGAACAAGGGTGTGCAGGATCTTCTGAATGCAGTCGTAGACTTCCTGCCTTCGCCCATTGATGTGGGTGCCGTTGTCGGTACTGATTTGGATGATGTAGCAAAGACTCATACACGTCATCCGAGTGAAGCTGATCCCTTTTGCGCGCTCGCTTTTAAACTTATCAATGACCCGTATGTGGGGCAGCAGACATTCATCCGTGTTTATTCCGGTAAAGTTGAAAGTGGAATGCAGGTTTTAAATTCTACGAAGGGTAAAAAAGAGCGTATCGGTCGAATCTTGCGCATTCACGCCAAGGATCGAGAGGAACTTGAAAGTGCGGGTCCCGGTGAGATCGTAGCCCTTATCGGAATGAAGGACACGAAAACCGGAGACACTCTTTGTGATGTGGTCAACCCGGTTATGCTTGAACGTATCCATATACCTCCGTCGGTTATTGAGATTAAGATTTCAGTTAATACAAAAAAAGAGGAGGAGAAGCTTGGTTTTGCTCTTAACAAGCTTATGACAGAGGATCCTTCCTTTCATACCCGTGTCGACGAAGAAACGAATGAGACTATTATAGCCGGTATGGGTGAGCTTCATCTTGAGATCATGGTTGACCGGTTGAAAGAGGAGTTCGGCATTGAAGTTGTAGTCGGAGAGCCTTCAGTTGCGTTCCGAGAGTCCATTACACAGACAAGCGAGCAGGACTATAAATTTGCCAAGCAGACCGGCGGTAAGGGTATGTTTGCACAGTGCACGTTGCGTTTTGAACCCAATCCCGGAAAAGGTTTTGAGTTTGTTGATATGATCAAAGGCGGATCGATACCGAATGAATATATACCTTCGGTCAGAAAGGGTCTCGAAAAGACAGTTGCCGATGGAATACTTGCCGGTTATGAGATTCTTGATGTAAAAGCGGTTCTTCTTGATGGTAATTTCCATCCGGTTGACTCGTCGGATATGGCTTTCCAGTTGTGTGCGGCAATGTGTTTCAAAAAGGCGTTCCCGAATTGCGGCGGAAAGATTCTTGAGCCGGTCATGAAGGTCGAAGTGAATACGCCGGATGATTATGTCGGAGATGTAATCGGTGACCTCAACAAGCGCCGTGGGAAAATCGGTGATATGCGCAGATTCAGAAAGGGTTCCCAGAAGGTTGATGCCCGTGTTCCTTTGATGGAAATGTTCGGTTATTCGACGACGCTGCGTTCGCTCTCATCAGGTCGCGCCAACTTTTCGATGGAGTTTGAGTCGTATGAACCGGTTCCTCCATTTATTCAGGAAAAAGTCATTAAGGCCGCTGAAGAGAAACGCCGTAAAGAGCACGAGTAGTTCGTTGCTGTCTTTCATGTTGTTTATTTTTTATAAAATATTTGTGTGACTTCATAAACCCCGGTTTAAACGCCGGGTTTTTTTTGTAATCGTTTTCACCCCCTCCCCGTAAATCCTTAAATTCCTGATTGATGACGATATGATGATACCGTAAAATACGAAGGTGTTAAGTATCGTTATCAATTGCTGTTTTGCTTACTCATTTTTTAACAATTGTATCACTGGAGCCCGTCCTTGATCATGGATTATGCCAATAAAGTGTTTGACAAATGAAACTGAGCTATTGTGATTGAGCCTTACGCATAATTGATGGCAAGTTTTTTGATTGTGTGCGTAAATATTTGTTTACTAAAACGCGTCAAATGAGGTGTCATGAGATTTTATATTATATGCTTTTTTGTTTTTTTCCTTCTTTTTACAATGAATTGCGCCTCTCAGCAGCCGCAGATTGTACATGAAGTCATAATTGATCCGGATACGCCATTCCAGTGTGAGGGGTACAAAGATGCGGCACTATCGGAGTATATTCTCCCTTTTCCTGTGGGGGGCACATATATCCTGTATCAGGGAAATTGTGAACGTTACTCTCACAAGGGAACTTCCCGGTATGCTTATGATTTCGCAATGCCAATTAATTCTGATATAATTGCCGCCCGGGGCGGCGTGGTGATTCGTATAGATGCATCTTGGCCCGATCATTCGCGCCGTGGTCCTCGTGCTTATCGGAAAACAGGGAACAATGCGGGTAATCTGGTTTCCATTCTGCATGATGACGGTTCTGTCGGATCTTATCTGCACTTGAAACAGGGCGGCGTACTTGTGAAAATTGGTGAAAGAGTCGAACAGAGTCAGCTGATCGCAAAATCAGGCGCTAGCGGGTTTGTTACCGGTTCTCATCTGCATTTCGAAGTTGAGCGATCCGAGAATGATCGTCAGTCTATACCGGTAACCTTTCGAAACGCCTCCCCGACCGAGAAGTACAATCTTCAGTCAAAACAGTCGTACACTGCATTGAGTATTTCGCCAGTAATTAAATAAGCGACTCTTTCCTTCCAACCGTACGCTGTAATACTTGACTTCAAAATGGCCGGTATTTTTTAGATTATGAAGAAATCCCGGTTTTTGTTTTTTCGATATGAAATATTTCTTTTTATGCGGTATGGTGCGAAAAATCATTGCTACTTTTTTATCATTGAGATACACTAACGTTGTTGTTGTTTTTTTTGAAGACTGCAGGAGGTAGTCTTCTGTTGATTGTGATAAGATAGTGTCCAGGATGATAATGATGAAAAAAGAGCTGTGTGCTGTTGTGTTGTTCTTTCAATTTATTTTTCTTATTTCTTGTACTTCAACTCCCTCTGCAGGAACACCAGGTGCCGAGAGCGAGGAACCGATTCGTGTCGTGACCCTTTCATATCCTGACGGTTCAACATATACCGGTGGATACCGTAATAACAAACGAAACGGGTCAGGCACTCATCTTTTTCCTGATAGCAGCAATTATCAAGGACAATACCTTGATGACCGGAGAGAGGGCAGGGGGACATTTAAGGCTGCCAATGGCGACAGTTACGAGGGGGAGTGGCGTAACGACCTCCGTGACGGACGAGGCCGGCAGACAATGAGTAACGGTATCATCTACGAGGGATCATTCAAGAGTGATTTTCGTCATGGTGAGGGAATTGTGTATTATCCTGATACCACACAGATTGAAACAACGTTTGTTTCGGGAGTCCAGTCGGGCAGAGCAAAAATTCGTTTTTCAGATGGAAAGCATTATGAAGGCGAGATTAAAGATTACCGGATGAACGGCTCGGGAGTCCTGATTTACGTTGACGGAGCAAAATTCGAGGGAAATTTCTTGAATGGAGAAATGCATGGGGCCGGAGTGATGACCTTTCGTAACGGTACAACAGTCCGCGGAGTATTTGAAAAAGGTATTGTTCAAGGGGAGGGGGAACTCAAATCGACAGACGGACGTATTTTTATTGGAACATTCAAAAATGGCGAAATGCATGGTCGGGGAACGATGACTTTTTCGAATGGATCGAAATATACCGGTGAGTTCAAAAACAATCAGATCGATGGTTATGGCACAATGTTGTATTCCGATGGTTCTATGTACCAGGGATATTTTAAAAACAATGAGCTGCATGGTCGGGGTGTAATGATTGATAAAAATGGAAGAAGGCGTGCCGGAACCTGGGTTAATGGAAAAATATCCAGGTAGCTGAGTTTTTGCAAAGGATATAGCAGACTCCATTTATACGAGTAATTGGTAAGAAATAATTATCACAGGTAATCATATGAGTTGTACTGTTCGCGAATCTGAACTCCATCAGTCTGTGCATGAATTGATTTTTTACGGACACCGGACGTTAAGACGCGAGGCGGAACCCGTCAGGGAGATTGTTCCGGAGTTGCATGATCTGGTGAAATCGATGTTCGGGATCATGAAAGACAATAATGGTATTGGACTTGCCGCGCCGCAAATCAATATAGCACAGATGATTGTGACGATTGATCTCGAATCATATGAATTGGGAAAATTCGAAATTCTGAATCCTCGGATTGTACACCTTTCTGAAATGAAAGAGCCCTACGATGAAGGATGCCTCTCTATCCCCGGAATTTTCGAGAGTGTTGTCCGCCCGGTCCAGATCACAATTGAGGCCCTTAATCTCGATGGGAAGGAGATCGAACTTACTGCGGATGGTATTCTAGCCAGGGTATTGCAGCATGAGATTGATCACCTTCATGGAATCCTTTTTGTAGACCATCTCGATGAACAAGTTCGTCATGAATATAAAAAAGAGTTTAAGCGGATTAGAAAGCTGAACAAAATAAATTCGTAGAGCTCTCTTTATTTTTAAAATAATATTAAGGCTTTCCGCGCAATGAAAATCATATACTTCGGTTCGCCTGATGAATCGGCTCGTATTCTGGTTCAGCTGATCGCAATGCATGAAGTCGCAGCAGTTGTGACTAACACCGATTCTCCGCAGAAAAGAAGCGCCCGGCTTCTTCCTACTCCCGTCGCTAGTGCGGCTGAGGAAAATCATATTCCAGTATACAAGTTCAATTCTTTAAAAAAAGAAAACGCCGCAGAGGTGCTGAAGACACATAATGCTGAGATATTTGTGGTTTTTTCGTATGGGCATATCATTCCCCGTGAAGTCTTTACCCTGCCCGGACTTGGGACTATTAATCTTCATCCCTCTCTTCTTCCCGAGTATAGAGGTGCTTCCCCCCTTCAGTCGGCTATTATTGACGGAATTTGTCACAGCGGTATCAGTGTACAGACAATAACTGAAGCCCTTGATGCGGGAGATATTGTAGTGCAGGAACCGCTAACTATTGGCAGCGATTCGACATCAAGAGACATAATGGCAGAGGTTATCACGCGGGGGGGCAGTCTGCTTGATAAGGCTATTACCCTTCTTGCTGAGGGATTTGTACCAAAAGCGCAAGATGAAGCGGCTGCAAGTTACTGTTCAAAGATAACCCGTGAATCCTCCCGAATAGACTGGCAGAGTAATCCTGAGAATCTGCATAACCTGATTCGTGCTCTTAATCCCAAGCCTTATGCATGGACTACTCTTGGGGGTAAGGAGATAAAAATAATGAAATCCCTGCGATTTAGTGAAGGGCTGGATGTATCATCTTTGTCTCATGGAGGCTTTGTTCGTTTTCAGAAAAAAAGGCTTGTCGCCCGCTGCGGTGACGGAGCTATTGAAATACTGCAGTTGCATCCCGACGGAAAGAAAGTGTTGGATGCACCGGCTTTTCTAAACGGATTTCGGGATTTGCAGGGAATATTTGAGTAAGAATACCTCTAAATTCGAGGTATAACAAGAGAGTATAATGACACCAAAAGAGAGAAAAACCCTTCGCGAAGCGGCGCATAATTTACAGCCAGCTGTTATGATTGGCAAAAACGGTCTGACGCAAGAGGTTGTTAATGCTGCAGAATGTGCCCTGACTGCATCGGGGCTTGTAAAGGTTCGTTTTATCGGATTCAAGGATCAGCGCCGAGAAATTTCCGCCCAACTTGCGGAGAAGACCTTATCGGAAATTGTTGATATTATTGGAAATGTAGTAATTATTTATCGCGAAATTGAAGAAGATTAGGGAGATATGAGTTTCCCGCCGGAAGCGTGAGCGGGAAACTTGTGAGAGTTAGGCAATCGTCACAGATTTTCCGTGATAAGAGTTCCCATCTCTTCTGTTCCTAATTTTTTACAACCTTCAGAGTAGATATCTGCCGTACGTGCACCGCTTTCCAGAACCTTAACTGCGCTATCGAAGATCATCCGATATCCTTCATCGAGACCGAAACTGTACTTGAGCATCATTGCAGCAGAAAGAATCTGGGCGATAGGATTTGCAATCCCCTTTCCTGCGATATCAGGTGCTGAGCCGCCGGCCGGTTCATACAGACCGAAGCTTCCGTCAGAAAGTGATGCGGATGGAAGCATGCCGATCGACCCCGTTATCATCGATGCTTCATCAGAGAGGATATCTCCGAACATATTTTCGCAAAGTACCACATCAAACTGCCGGGGATTTCGTACCAGCTGCATCGCAGCATTATCAACATACATATGATTCAGGGCAATATCGGGATACTCTTTTGCTATTTCAGTGACGACCTCACGCCACATTACCATTGAGGTGAGTACATTTGCTTTGTCTATTGATGTTACTTTTTTATTCCGTTTACGTGCCGCTTCGAATGCCACGCGAGCAATGCGCTCTATTTCCATCTTTGTATAGACAAGTGTGTCAAATGCTTTATCCCCTTCGCGCCCCTTCGGCTCGCCGAAATAGATGCCGCCCGTCAGCTCACGCAGAATTAGAACATCAAATCCGGATCCTACAATCTCACTTTTTAGAGGCGATGCATCTTTCAATGCTTCAAATATTATTGCAGGCCGCAAATTTGCGTAAAGGTTGAAAATTTTTCGAAGCGGAAGAAGGGCTCCTCTTTCCGGCTGCTCGGCGGGAGGGAGTTTCTCCCATTTCGGGCCGCCCACCGATCCGAAAAGTATGGCATCACTCGATTTACAGCACTCTATAGTCGATTCGGGGAGTGCTTTTCCATGGTTGTCTATCGCCGCTCCACCCACATCTGCGAAAGTGTACTCGAGTTTTATATTTAGCCTCGGTGTTAGTCTGTCTAGTACTTTGATTGCCTCTCGCATCACTTCAGGGCCTATTCCATCGCCGGGAAGGACAGCTATCTTAAATTCCTTCATATTTTATTACCTCTCACATATTTAATCTCAGAAGACACGATAGTTAGCGGTAAAGAAGTGTCAATAAATTAGTATTATTAAAGCATATTAAGTATTGATTAAGTTGGCGCAATTAGAATTTTGTTGGCAATAAGTAAATATGAGGGTGATTTGTTGCCAAAATCCTTATCGCGGCGATAAATCATTATTTAGCCATTTTGCATTGTGAATATTTTCGTGATATTGTTGCGATTATTCATTTTTCAAATCTCTATGATTGATTTCATACCAGAATGCATGAATATATTTGATTTTACAAAAAATTGTTTTTACTGATTTGATTTGTCAGACAATAATGTCACGCGAGGTTCATATATGATAGGATTGATTGGCGGCAGTGGTCTGGATAACCCTGATATTTTGCAGAATGCATCGGATATTGAACGTTCAACCTCTTACGGGATCCCCTCATCGCCCATTAAAGTCGGGACTATCGCAGGCAATGAAGTAGCAATTATTGCCCGGCATGGGCGTGAACACACAATTCCCCCCTCAAGAGTTAATAACCGCGCCAACATCATGGCGCTCAAACAGATCGGTTGTGACGTAATATTGGCCACAACCGCAGTCGGATCACTTCGGGAGGAGATCAAAAGAGGAGATCTGGTGATAGTTGACCAGTTTATCGATTTCACGCGTCGGCGTGACCTCACATTTTATGACTCGTTTAATCCTCATTCACCAGTTCATATCGCCATGGCAGAACCTTTTGATGTAGAACTCCGTGAGAAATTGATCTCCGGGTGTCGCAAGTTAATGTTGCCTTATCATGAACGGGGAACTGTTATCACTATTGAGGGGCCTCGCTTTTCAACAAGGGCCGAATCGAAAATGTTCCGGTTATGGGGAGCCGATATTATTAATATGTCAATTGCTCCCGAAACAATACTTGCAAATGAAGTCGGGATCAAGTATGCTGCAGTGGCAATGAGTACCGATTATGATTGCTGGAAACTCGATGAAGTTCCCGTAAGCTGGGAGGAGGTGTTGCACGTGTTTTCAACCAATGCGGGAAATGTGACAAAGTTACTTTGTGAAGTTATCAAAAGCATCCAATAAGCCGAATATATCGGGATTAGAACTATGAAATATGTACTGTATGTTCTGTGTGTTTTTACAATTTTTTCTCTTTCAGCTTCTCCGGTGATAGTCTTTGAAAACCCGAGAGAGGGGTTTTCTTCCTCCCGCATACAAATTGTTAAGGGAAATATAAGCGGTTTTGCCGGTGACAGAGCTATCGCAATAATAAACGGTGTTCCTCAAACTGTTCCATTAAATGGGGGATTATTTTCTTTCAGCATGGTTCCATCTCCCGGTTTGAATCTCATCGAAATGCAGGCAGGTTCTGTAAAGAAGGCAGTTTCTTTTTATGCACAGGTCCCTAAACGTGATATAAAAATATTATTGGTATGGGATACTCCCACAGATGTTGATTTGTGGGTAATTGATCCGAATGGCGAACGTTGTTATTATGCCGCCAATTCGACTTCCTCCGGCGGTAATCTTGATGTGGATGTGACTACCGGATACGGCCCTGAGACATTTACAATGGCCAGCGCAGTACCTGGGACATATTCAGTTCAATGTCAGTATTATAGCTCTCAAGATTCCCCGGTTACACGGGGAAAAGTTTATATTATCTTATTTGAGGGGTCTTCCAAAGAGTCGCGCAAGGATTTCTCTTTTGTAATGACTAAACAATGCGACGTATTCGATATAGGCTCGTTTATAATAGATGGCGAGTAACCAATAGTTAGCGGTAAATTGATCATGATTTGTTTACATGACTATTTTTTAAAACAATAACGGCTGAATGCTCAAGTTCCTCTATAGAATGAATTGAAAAACCTTGGTTATCTGCGTCTCTTTGAATTTTTTCGACCGGATGGTTATAGTATTCTATCGTGAAATCGCCCTTTTTATCGAAAAGCTTTGGCGCGCGTCTTTGAGGAATTGTATTTAACACCAAAACACCTTCTTGTTTAATCACCTTGCGGATATTTAAAAAAAACAATGAGGGTGTTTGGATATGAACAAGAAGAAACAAAGCGACAATAACATCAAATCCCTCTGATGGATACGAAAATGCGGGAGGATCTAAACATACATCGTGTTTAACCAGTTTGACTATTCCCTTTGTTCTTCTGGAAGCAACTGCCAGCATCTTTTCGGATATATCCCATCCCCACAGTTGTGTATCAGGAAATTTTCTAATTAGGCGAACAAGAACTCGTCCATCACCACATCCCGCGTCAAGAAGTGATACGTTTTTTCTTGTTTTCAATATCTCCCAAAGGGTAGTTTGACAGCAGTTCCAGTCAAAACTGTCGAGATGATCGTAGTCTTTACGGTAATTTGTCGCATATCTGTTATATCCATTTTCGGGGTCTATCAGTGGCATCGCTTTTTCCTCTGTTTATTGATGCAAATTACGCGGAGGATGATAAATAAATATCAAAAATTTTACAACTTCATTTTTTCCCCCGTTTAATAGATAGAGGTAAATAAATGAAATTGATTGAAACAAGCATAAGCATAGAAGCTGAACGGAGAAAAAAATTGTTGAACGCTGCCGATGAACTCGGGGTGACTCTCACAGAAATATTCTCATGTCTGTTGGAAAAAGCTCGGTTTTTATTTGATAACAATGCAACAATAATGCATACCGCAAAATATCAAAAGAGTAATTGCGCTGAGTACTTATGCATACAGAATATTTTATTGTTGCCGAGTGACTATGAGATTGCAATAGGAATGAGGATGATTTCAAAGCGTTCGCTAAGTCTTATTGTCCGATTGGTTATAGACAAGTTTCTTGATGACATTATACGCGAAAAACTTGAGCATAATGGAGATTTTTGTTTGGAAAATGATTCATGTAGAACTAGCGGCGCTAACTATTTCCATGAATTTTATTTCATTGCTAATATGTGTTTCGATGATGTTGAGTTTTGGCTTTTTCCTTGGCCGAGAAACGGTGCTTATAAAACAGGTCAAGAGAGCAAATTAAAGTTACAAAATAGATTCAATCAATGGAGGCAACAGTGTTGCTTGACATATTTATAGCCGATGCAATGGCTGCCCCCTTTGAGTCCCTTTCTGAAGGACATATTCGGGCTGCAAAACACAGTTTCGATTCGTACTTTGATTCACGCAATTTATTGAAGGATAATCCTGGAAAATGGGTAAAACCCGGTTTATACTCATCATTAAGCCTCGGGCTACTTGCTGTTGCTGCATTGCTGCGTATGGGGAAAGATTTAGCTGGTCTGGCATCAATTGCATTTGCGGGAAAGGTGGAAAAGAAGGATTTAAGAAACCCGGACTCAGTTTTGATGAAATATATTGGTGAAGCAGTTAATATTCCGACCGCTAACTATCCTCCAGTATATGCAGCCGTTTTTTCAAATTTCACACAAAATTGTAATTTGTCAAATATACTAACGTTTGCATCATCAATCACCCAAGTGCCTGAAATTATCGCTTCATCTTTAGTCGCGTCAAGTCTTGCGATGAATAAGCCAAATACATTTTCCGATGCTTATGCAGTTGTTCAAGAGTGTGCGAAATGGGCTAAATTGAGTCAACCATTGCTGTTCAAGATCGGATTGAACCCGGATGTTGTAGTTAATTCGATTGATGATCATTTGACTATTTTGTTGATTGTAAAAAAGGGGGATGGGGATAAAGAGTCTTGGCTTGAAGCATTGTCATTTGCTTCAAAGAAGATTAATCGTGACGTAGTACGTCCAACTCTTTTCCCTCTTACTTTGGTATTATATTCCTTGTGTGTATCATTAAAATACCGCGAGGGAATATTTCTACTCAAAAATGCAATTTCTCCAGGAGGATCAGTAAGGGCAAGTGCTATATTGGCTTCAATTTTTTCTCAGGTTTCCTTTTCGTCAGAAAATCCACAATTACTGGATGATCTTGTTAACAAACGGAAGGCAATAGAAATTTGCTCTCTTGTTGAAAGCGGTAAAGTTACTGAATCGGTTTTAGATGATTTTATTAAATCTGAAGCTTCATTGACTAGAAAGGAGACTGAAGAACGCTGTGCACTAATGAAGCATTTCAAGAAAAAGAATACTTCAAAAAAAAGTAAAGCTAAAAAAACGGATGAGCTAACTCATCATGTTGTTGAAAGCTGGACAAAAGTTGATAAGGCGCGTTTCAAGAAGGAACGGCAAAAGGAAATTGATATTGACCTCTAAATTTTGTTGTGTCTCGGTTCACAATCGTGCAGCAATATTACCGCTAACTATGGGATTAATTATGGATATCCGAGAAGATTGAGGCGTGATCCATCAATCCAAAAATATTTGACAAAAGTACTCAATATCTGTACCATCAAAGCCGATATGAACAATAGGGGAAAAAAGGACGTTTTACCGTATCAAACCATAACAGGGAGGATTTCATGCGGGTCAAGGTTTTGCTTGTTTTTTGCGTTGTAATTTTATCGGCAGTTGCTGCTTTTTCGCAGGATAAAAACCATGAGTTTAAATATATCACTCTTGATCAGGTATCCCGATACCGTGAAGATCGTGTTGCATTTCAACATGTTGATGTTTTCGAGAACCCTTCTGTAGACAACTCTCTTGAGTGCCTTTTGATTATCCGAGACAGTAAAATGACTTTGCTGATGGATGGGTATGACAATCCATCTGTTGTTTATGAGAACCGTCTGGTTAATGATATGGAAAGACGCCTTTATGATGAAGAGTCTATGTGGGAAAATAGATTGAACGGGAAGCCGGACGCCTTACAGGTGACAGACAGACGGGTTGACCTTCTTAAGAATTTTGATGAGCAGTTTGTATCTGAGAAATTTGGTGATTACTACAAAAGCATTCGAGACAAATTTGTTCAGAAACATGCGGATACATTCCGTGCCTTGATGAGTAATCGTAAGGATTCCGGATTGGTCGTTGTTCATGATGTGCTGCCTCGTCCCTTTTATTTAAATGCTCCCGAAAACCCTGAAAAGAAATACTTCACATCAGCGACAGGGAAAACTTCTGACGGGCGTCGGTACTATTGTGAAGATAGCGATGGTGACGGCGTTACAGAGACGTTTACCGTTTCTCTTGCTGACGGCTTCAATTGGGGGTATCATTCTGGTCCTAATATTATTTTTATTTACCAAAATAAAGGGGATGATTTGAAAGGAATAATCGGCTCGCTTGCTGAAGAAGCCCTTAATGGAACTGCTACAGAAAAACAAAAAATTGAGGAAAATATCCCCTCTCAGAAAGATGAATTGATGGAGTGGATCGAGAACGACCTTATTAAACAAGAAAGGTTTTATGATTAATCATGTAATCGAATTACTATGATACCTTGAGCAGTTGGCCAGGAAATTAATGCTGAAACGCTTTATTCAATTATTGTTTTTGGGTTTTTTTCTCTGTCTGTTATTTCTTTCATGGACTAAAAGCGGTTTGGTTTACGGGACTTTAATTCGCCTCTGGTATACTCGACCGGGGGCGCCTGCGGTCGAAAAACTGGTTGAGAGGGTTGAATCTCAACCAGTTTCATCTGTGTCCTACCTTCGTGAATCTGCAGCTTTGTATCTCGCATTTCCAGAGAACCGTGATGTTAAATTGTTGTATTCCCGTTCGCTTATTCGGCAAGGTGCAAATTTGGCGACTGCGTTAAGTATTCTCCATAATATGGCGAATGAATATCCCGCGGATAAGGATGTTCTTAATGAACTCATGAATGCAATGTATGAAGAGGGATTTTATTCCGATCTTGTCAACTTTGTTGAAACATATAAGGGGTCAGTTGATGACCCCTCTATCATGAAAATATATGGAATATCACTCTATAAGGTTAATAAATTTGAGAAGTCATTAGTCCAGCTTTATTCTGTGATGCGCATTTCGGAGAAGGATATTGAAGCGGCATATTATACTGCATTATGTTATGAAAAGCTTGGAGATGAACGGCCGCAAAAAAAGAATGAGTATTTTAAAAAATCCATGTTTTATATTGAAATGAGTAAATCCTATAACGGTTTTAAAACGTCTGATTACATCCGGATAATGAGAAAAGCAGGGCGAAGTGATGCAATTGATAGGTTTCTTAGGGGAGAGCTATAAATAATCGCATAGATTGTTATTCCAAGGTTTCTTCGTAAAAATGAGTTATGCGTATTGTAGAGCTCTCAATCAATCTTGACGCATTCCGATTCCATTACAAGGCCTCAACTGAAAAATACTTGTTGCTGATTTGTGTTCTGTTATCGGATATAGTTTCATCGGATGAAACGGGGATGATGCATTAAGATGAATATATCTGAATTAAAACTCGGAATTACCAATAAAATTACACTCCCTCTACTTCTTCTAATTGTGATCTTTATCTATCCTCCTCTCCTCAATGCCGAAGAAAAAAAACATGTACTGGTAATCCACTCGTATCACAAACCTTTTCGCTGGACAAATGAAATTGATACAGAGATTTTCAGGTCATTAGAGTCAAGCGGTTTGAAATATGAACTTTATGTCGAATTCATGGATACTAAGCATTTTTCAGGGGATGAATACTTTAATCAACTGTATGATTTGTATTCTTCCAAGTATTCTAATATTAAATTTGATATTATTATTTGTTCTGATAATGCAGCATTTGATTTTTTAAAAAAAAATCGTGACGGATTGTTCGGTGTTGTACCAGTCGTTTTTTGCGGTGTTAATAATTTCAAGTTCAGTGATCTGAATGGTTTTGACAAGATTACTGGAGTTAGCGAGTGGATTGATTTTGATTCAACACTTTCAATAATAAGCAAACTACAGCCCGAAGTTAAAAAAATCTTTGTAATTAATGAACAAACTGATACCGGAATTTCGTTGAATAATGATTTCATGCCTTTGATAAAAAAATACTCAAACCGGTTTGTTTTTGATTATCATGATGATTATTCGCTTGAAGACTTACTCACCGCAGTATCTCTGCTTCAGAAGGATACTGCAGTCTTATATTTAGCCTTTTATAAGGACATTAACGGTCGTGTCTATGAGTACGACGTTATTCGAAAGGTATCAGAGGCTTCTGCGGTACCTGTCTACTGCGGTCTCGATTTTTATCTGGGTTATGGCAGTGTTGGCGGGGTTCTGGTAAGCGGAGTATCTCAGGGACAGCGTGCTGCGGATCTGGCTCTTGCAATTCTGAACGGTAATGATCCTTCAAACCTCTCTGTTGTGCTTAATGCCCCGAATGTCCTGATGTTCGACAACAGACAGATTGAAAGGTTTTCCCTGAACCTTGATCGGATAAATGAGAAATACATTGTCATCAATAAAGAACCGGGATTTTATGAAGAATACAAGGAAATTGTATTAGGTACTCTTGCATTGTTTTTTTCAATGACCATATTTATTCTTATTCTTGTCCTCAATATTATTCGCCGCAGAAAAGTTGAAGCTGAACTGACCGAAAGCCGTAATATGCTTTCCTGGGCTCACAGTCTTGCCCGAATTGCCCACTGGTCGATTAATCTCAAAACATATGACTTTATCCCATCGTCCGAAATGAACACGATGTTCGGGCAGTCTCTCGATGGTTGCACATTGCTGCAGATTGTCGAGAAGTTTGTTCATGAGGATGATCGTGATTATGTTCTTAAATATATCAAAAGATCTGACTCATACGAGGAAATATCTCCGATTGAATATCGTGTTCGCACGAGCCGAGGGCTTCGATGGTTTTTTTCCCCCCCACCGCATGTAATTAAGCGTGCAATGTCCGGGGAAAAGCTGATTTTGATGGGGACGATACAGGACATTACTGATCGTCATGAATTTGAAGAAAAGCTGAAAGAAGTCAACAGCGAACTTTTCCATAAGAATGAAGAGATGCAAGCCATTATGGAGGAGCTTGAGGCGACCAATGAAGAGTATGAGGCGCAGAATGAAGCCCTGCTTTTGATCCAGCGTGAGCTTGTGGAAAGTGAGCAGAAATTCCGCCTTATTGCAGAGACTATTTCTGATGTTATCTGGATTATCGATGCGAATGAGAGAATTCAGTATATCAGTCCTCCTGTTGAAAAGATGATGCATTATTCAATTCCGGAAATTATGCAGCTTCCAATTGATGAATTATTTACTGAGCTGTCAGTTGAGCTGCTTCGAAAGACCTTTTCTGATGCGCTTACATCAAATCCACTCAAGACTCTTTCTGTACAGCTTGAACAAAAACGGAAGGATCAGGTAAGCATCTGGACGGAGACATATGTGACCCCCTTTGTCAGTGATGCCTCACCATCTGCAATGTTTGTATGCGTTACACGGGACTTAACCGAGCGTTTCAAGACTCAGGAGTACATGATACAAACTGAAAAGATGAGCACAATTGCCGGGCTTGCTGCGGGGATGGCCCATGAGATTAATAATCCCCTGAGTATAATTGTTAACTCGGCCGATACGCTTCAGATGAGATCAGGAGAATTTTACCTCAAAAAAAGGGGAGGGTTTTCGACTGAGCAGATTAAGATTGTAATTGCAGGACTAACCGCAATTAAATTCCAGGAATATGTGGAGCATATTCTATCAGCGGGCAAAAGGGCCGCTCAAATTATCATGAACATGCTGGCGTTCAGCCGGAAAAGCCAATCGGTAAAAATCTCAACAAATGTTAACGATCTTCTGAATCAGACTCTTGAACTTGCCTCTAAAGAATACAGTGTTAATGCTGATTACGATTTTAACATGATTGCGATCGAGAGAAGATATTCTCCTGTTCCTGATATTCTTTGTGTGCCGTCAGAAATTGAGCAGGTTTTCCTGAATATTATCAAGAATGCGTTTCAGGCTTTGAGTGCCTCTGCTGACAGGCTTGAGCGAAAGATAGTTATTGAAACTGGACTTGACAATGAATGCGTCTCCGTGAGAATTGCCGACAACGGGCCGGGGATCGCTCAGGAGTACCTGAAGAACATTTTTGACCCATTCTTTACAACGAAATCAGGAACCGGTACGGGATTGGGCCTTTCCATTTCATATTTCATTATTACACAAAATCATGGCGGAACAATCGGTGTTGAAAGCGACAGCAATGGGGCAGTGTTTACTGTGAAGCTGCCAGTGGTGAGGGATTATGAATGATGTACGCTTGCTGATTATTGATGACGAAGAGATAATCATATCTGTCCTGAGGGATTTTTTTACCGATATGGGATTTGCGGTGTCATCCGCATCATCGGGAAAGACTGGACTGGAAATATTGTCTGCAAATGATTTTGATGCGGTAATTGTTGATATGCGCTTACCCGATATGAGCGGCAACGAATTGTTGGAAAAAGCGATTGGGTTAAATTGCAGACCGGTTTACTTTGTTCATACGGGGTCAATTGATTATGAACTGCCGCAGTCATTGCGCAAGGCGGGGATCACTGAAGAAAATATTATTTTTAAGCCCATAACAGATTTGTTCGGATTACTGACAATTTTGAAAGAAAAAATCGGAGCGAGAGATAAATGAAGAAAAAGACAAAAATCGTTGCGACCATTTCCGATAGAAAGTGCGACCCTCAATTTCTTTCTTCTTTATATGCAGCCGGAATGAATGTCGTACGTTTAAATACTGCGCATCAATCTTTTCAGGAGAGTTTGCAGGTCATTGAAAACGTACGGAAGGTTTCGGATAAGATTGCGATTCTCGTTGATACAAAGGGGCCTGAAATACGCACTCTTCCGATGGATCCTATTGAACTTGCTGAACAGGAAATGGTTAAGATTACGTCGAAGCCGGTTATCGGTGAGAAATTTTTTATGACGAGCTGTGATCACTTTGTTACTGATGTTCCTGTCGGCAAGACTATTCTGATCGATGACGGTGATATTGCTCTTGAAGTTATTTCAAAAGATCAGGAATCGCTTTGCTGCAAAACCCTTAATGCCGGAAAAATTAAAGGCAAAAAAAGCATAAACGTCCCCGGTGTCGCTATATCACTGCCTGCATTGTCAGGAAAAGACATAGAATATATTCACTTTGCGGTGGATAATAATATTGACTTCATAGCTCATTCGTTTGTGCGCTCAAAAGATGACCTGCTCGCAATCAAGTCGATTCTCGACAGCAGGAATAGTTCAATTAAATTGATAGCAAAAATCGAGAATCAGCAGGGAGTTGATAATATTGAAGAGATTCTTGATCACTGCTACGGAGTGATGGTGGCCAGGGGAGATCTCGCCATTGAGATATCTTCAGAAAAAATCCCTTCAATTCAAAAATCCATAATAATCAAGTGTATTGAACGGCGCAGAGCCGTTATTACCGCTACGCAGATGCTGCATACGATGATTGAGAATCCCCGTCCGACGCGCGCAGAAATATCTGATGTCGCAAACGCGGTGTATGACGGAACCGATGCAGTCATGCTCTCCGGTGAAACCGCATATGGTAAATATCCCCTTGAAGCTGTATCGCTCATGAGTAAGATCATCACGGATGTCGAGTCTCATATCGCACATTACCGGGCCACTACAATCAATGTACTCAACACAGAGATAACCGCGTTTCTCTGCTTTTCCGCGGTTCAGGCCGCTGAAAAACTGAATGCTGAAGTAATCGTCATCGATACAGAGTCGGGCAGAACCGCGCGTGCGCTGGCAGCATACAGGGGGATAACACCGGTCTTTGCCGAATGCTATAATGAGCGGACTATGCGTGAACTTGCACTGTCATACGGAATATATCCCTCATTCATGGTTATGCAGAAGACAGAACACGAGTTCATTCAGCGATCGCTTGCAAAGATGATTGAGAGTAAGCATATTGATTCATCGAGCCGGGTTGTTATACTTGCCGGTAATTTCGGACCTTCGAGAGGCGCTTCATTTATCGAGATCGGTTCCGTTGAAGAGATGATGATGCGTTAGAAGTTATCATCATCTCTTTAGATAGAGTTCTGGGGGGTCTCACAGGTAGAGTTATGATTCCACGAATAGCGATATTCATTTCTGGCCGCGGCACCAATATGCAGGCGATCCTCTCCCAATGGCAAAGCGGTATTCTAAAGGGAGTGTGTGATATCGTGCTGGTCTTTTCAAATCATCCGGATGCTGCCGGCCTTGAAATAGCGCGTGAAGCCGGTGTTCCTGTTCTCGCGTGTGACTCACGCGGAAGAAAGCGCGAAGATTTTGACAGAGAACTCTGTGAGTTGATCGCACCGTATAAATTAGATTACATTATACTCGCAGGATATATGCGGGTCGTTTCCCCCCCCCTTATTCAGGCCTACCGCAGAAGAATAATAAATATTCACCCGGCAGATACCTCGCAGTTTAAGGGAATCGGCGCGTATAAATGGGTTTACGAAAGCGGGCAGACAAAGAATGCAGTCACTGTGCATTTTGTTGATGAAGGCGTGGATACCGGAGAAGTTATCGCTAAACGGGAGTATTCCTTTGAGGGCGTATCGTCGCTCCATGAACTCGAGCAGCGGGGTCTGGCAGTTGAGCATTCATTTTATAGTGAAGTTTTACGTTCAATTTTTGATCTGTTTATTCATAATGGAGGCAATTGATGTGCGGACTCGTCGGTTTTTACGGTCCACCTAACCGCAGCGCGTTTTACGATACAATATCAGGTCTTCTCTCTCTGCAGCATCGGGGGCAGGATTCTGTCGGGGTGGTGACTTTCAAAGATACCTTTCATATTAGGAAAGGGCTTGGGCTTGTCACATCGGTTTTTGAGGGAATTGATCCGGCAAAATTCCCCGGGAACATGAGTCTCGGCCATGTACGTTATACGACGCAGGGCTCTAACGAGCTGATAAATGTCCAGCCGTTTACTGTGAATTACCCGTTCGGATTATCGATGGTGCATAACGGCAATGTCATCAACTTCGTTGAACTTCGCCAGCATCTTTTTGAGGAACATCACCGGCTTCTTGAAACATCAAATGATCTCGAGCTTCTGCTGTATACGCTCGCGTGCGAACTGGAACAGAAAGACCTGAAAAATCTCTCTGTTGAAGATATTTTCGATTGTGTCGGCGAGACACAGCAGAAGGTGGAGGGCGCATACAGCACAATTACCATAATCGCAAACAAGGGCATGCTTGTTTTTACTGACCCCAACGGAATCCGTCCGCTTGTTATGGGTAAGAAGGATACGCCTGAGGGGCCGGTGTACGGATTCGCCTCTGAATCAACCTGTTTCGATTATCTGGGGTATGAAGTTGTCGGCGATATCAGAGGCGGCGAAGCTGTCTTCATCGATGCGCAGATGAATGTGCATCGCCGTGTCTGTCACCGCCATACTGATTCATTTTGTGTATTTGAATATATCTATTTTGCCCGTGAGGACTCGATCATCAACAAACACCTGGTGGCTGAGATGCGCGTAAAGATGGGAAAACGCCTGGCTGCTCAGGTTCGTGCGGCAGGGCTTGAGCCGGATATCGTTATTGATGTGCCCTCGTCTGCGTATTTCTTCGCTTCGGGTCTTTCAGAGGCGCTTGGTATACCCTACCGCAGAGGACTTGCCAAGAATAATCATATCGGCCGAAGTTTTATTTCACCGACACAAGTCGAACGTGAGAAGATAGTAAAAAACAAACTTAATCCGATAAGGAAAATTATAGCGGGCAGAAAGGTCGCAGTGGTTGACGATTCAGTGGTGAGGGGGACAACATCACGGCATATCGTGAAGCTGCTCAGGGATGCCGGTGCGGCAAAGGTCTATTTTATCTCAGCCGCACCTCCTATTATCAATCCCTGCATCTATGGAATTGATATGGCGACAAAAACAGAACTTGTTGCTCATAACAACAGCGTTGACCGGATTGCGGAGAAGATCGGTGCCGATGCCCTGATCTTTCAGTCTCTGTCGGATATGCGGGCGGTCTTTGATGAGGTGGGACTGCCATTGTGTGATGCCTGTTTTTCAGGTCAGTATCCAACCGGAAACGCCGATTCGATATTCAAAGACATTGAGCAGGAACGTCTTTCGTCCAGAAAATGAAACTTCACCCATGTCGAGCGCCGAATAACCGTTAGATCCGGGAGTCTGCGCCTCTTGGCATGCTCACGGGAGCGCCGGAATGGTGTTCCCGTGGTTTTCCCTCCTTGACGTACTGATAACGGGCGTCTGCAGTAATTGACGACCGGTCTGCGTGTGTGCATCAAATGAGAATTGAACCAGGGTTATGTAAGCCAATTATTTCTTTGAAAGCGGGAGGATGAGCTGTGCGACAGTCTTATGCTTCATGTCCGAGCTTACAGTAAAAAGATCGGGATCCAGCCCCATCCCTTTCAGCATGAGTATAACAAGCGATAGACCCAGTCCCATTCCCTCTGCAAGGGGGTCGGGATTTTCTATGTAGAAGTGCGCAAGATTATCGTATGCTCGTGCGGTCTCGATTTTCTGAAGTATGCGGTAATAGAGTCGCTGCGTAAGGGGGAGGGGATTGATGATCCTGATGACGAGGGAATTTTTTTCACGCCGCATGTAGACGCGCACCGAAAGTCCCTGCTCTTTGGCTTTTATTCCATATTCAAGAATAGCGTCCTCTTTGAACTTTGATTTCAGAAGCGCGAGCGCTTTTTCGCTGTCATACGGTTCGGGAAGAATCCTTTCGATTTTCAGCAGTTCCTTGAAATTCGCCTTAATCGCATTTGTGGTCAGCTCTTTTATGCACGAGAAGAATGTTGCGGAGAGATCTTTACCGCAGGCTCCATCAAGAAGATAACGTATGCTCTCTTCTGTTTTTTCAAGAAACGACCATGCGACAAATACTATCTCGCCGTTCTGCTGCCATATCGCATCTATCTTTTCTTTTGTTTTTTGCGTAATCTGCATGACCCAAGCGTAATGTATCCCCCCGCAAATAGCAAAGATTTTTTTGTTTTGTCAGTATATGTCTCGGGGTTTTGCGGCGTTTTTATGAGAGGTCACAGCCCTCGCGAAAGATCTTTTCTGCAGATATGCTGATGAGCAGAAAACCTACCGGGAGGGCTGTTTTTAATTAATTATTTCTTCGGCTCTTCCTCACCCTTGAGGGCCTTGTTGTTGTAGACGATCTGGCTGTCTTCAATCAATTGCTGAATGAATTCATAGGTCTTCATCTGAAGTTTCTGCTGAAGTATCATCGGTTTCAAATAACGCTCAATATCCGTAGCGGGGATATTCTGATAGCGGTCTTTATTAGCCTGATAAACCGAATCAATCTCTTCCAGGGTCGGCTCCAGTTCCTTTTCATGCTTCTTCTTGATATACTGTGTTACGGATATTATGTTCTGCTGAGTAGCAATGAGGTATTCAAGATCTTTGTCATTTTTGATATCGAACTCTTTGCTTTCTATAGCCTCTTTATAGACAAGTTTCTGGCGCAGTAATTCATCAACGAAAACCTGTTTGTCAAGGAGCGGGTTCTGCTTAACTGACTGTTCGTCGGCCGCGACCTTGTCAATCTCTTCATTGCTGATGTTGTACACCGCGCGCATCTGCGCATAATAGATCGCTTCAAAGTCTTTTACCGAGAGGCTCTGGTCGCCTTCTATGGAAAGAACATTTCCTTCTTTCGGACGTTTTGCAGCATCGGGATCTTTCAATGCGGTAACAAGAGCATCGTCTTTGGTTGTTTTGTTTTTCTGTTTGAGTTCAGTAATCGTTGCGTCGGCGAGAGCGACAAATTTTTTACCTTGAAGGTTCTGGCGAATAATTGATTCCACCTGAAGGGGGGGGAACTGGGCATAGTAGTCTTTATTTGCAACAAACTCGCTGTTAACCTCTTCAGGAGAGACATCCAGTTTCCCGGCAAATTTCTTTTTCGCGTAGTAGCTGACCGTGATAGTTTCGCGCTGAATCTGTGTGATCAGTTTGAATTCAGGGTCATCCTTAAGAATGGCCTCCTGGTCGATCTTCTTCATCGCAAGTTTCTGTCTGATCAGCTGTTCGAGGTACTGCTGTTTTTTTAGGTAAGGATTCTGCTGGAGGGCTTGCGGGTCCTGAGCAATTTTGTCTATCTCATCATTGCTCTTATCGTAGATAGACCTTTGATTTGCGTAATAGTAGCTATTGAACTCTTTAAGAGTTATCTTCTCTCCATTTATCTGAGCAACCCACACATCGCCGCAGCCGGCCAGCATGAGCAGAATGAAGACAAGAAAGACGGATCGTTTTTTGAGCATTGTTGTTATCCTTTATTTTAATCGATTTTGTCAGTCTGCTGAAGGCAATACACATCTTCTGGTTAAAAATGGAACTGCCGTCAGGTCAGTCAAAATCCTTGTTTCCGATAAATACGTAACAGCTGCTGCACCAACTTATGTCACAATTTTTAGTGCTCTTGCAGAAATCACCACGGGTTAAGTTTTAACGCGTTTTACATTCGCTATTTTCAGCAGCAGAAGTTGTAACGATTGATATTATGACTCCCCGTATGAGATGATGTGCCTTATTATCTGCGACTATATCAGCTGAACTGGAACCCCAACTTGAAAGAATACGGCTGTTGTGCCCTAAAGTCCATGCTGTCAGAAGTCCAAAAAGGATTTGCCTGCAATTAATATGCTTTTCTCTGACAGGAGAGTGCAAAATTTGTTACTATGTGTTTTCAACAAATTACGACACAGGCAAATTTTACCGCGCTACCGGGGAACAAAATGTATTAAAATTTCCACTCGTTATAAGACCACCTCTGAATAGTTAGCTATTCCATTGACTGCAACCATTTTTTTAGCTCCTCAAGCTTTTTTTCCTGCTCGGGAAATGAGGGATAAAATACAATTGTATCCCTGTTTTGCGGATCGGCGACAAAGCGCTTATCTTTCTTTATCAGGCCGATCAGCTTTTCGGGGGCAATCGTACAGTACTGACCCGGCTTTATCCGTATTGAGCGCTCTCCCTCAAGGATCTCCTCAATACAAAATTGTGAAGCCATCGCCCTGACCCGTTCAAGATTGATGAGAAGTGCAACCTGATCGGGGTATGCCCCGAACCGGTCACGCATCTCGTTTTCGAGGGTTTCGATCTCTTCAGTGGTTTCGCACGATTCAAAGCGTTTATAGAACTCAATCTTCTGCTTCTGGTCGGGAATATAGCTTTCGGGAATATAAATATCGGTTTTAAGAAAAAGGGCGGTGCGGGTGTATTCCCGGTTCTTGTCGCCTTTGAGCCGCGTGACGGCATCGTCGAGCATGCGGCAGTAAAGATCAAATCCGACATCCATAATATTGCCGGACTGCTCGCGACCGAGGACGTTTCCCGCGCCGCGGATCTCAAGATCTTTCATGGCGATTTTGAAGCCGCTTCCAAGCTCCGTATGTTCCGACAGTACGCGCAGCCGTTTCTCGGCAATTTCGTTAAGCGCCACATGATGGGGATAAAAGAAATATGCGTAGGCCTTGAGCGAAGAGCGTCCGACGCGTCCTTTGAGCTGATAGAGCTGTGAAAGACCGAGGGTGTCGGCCCGGTCGATGATGATGGTGTTGACATGCGGCATGTCGATTCCCGACTCGATGATCGTTGTTGCGAGCAGTATATCGTATTTACCGTCAATAAAATCTACGAGCACCTCTTCAAGTTCATGTTCGAGCATCTGTCCGTGGGCAACCGCGACTGACGCCTCGGGAACAAGATCGTGCAGCATCTCCGCCCTGGCATCGATTGTCTGGACGCGGTTGTGCACAAAGAAGATCTGCCCCTTGCGCTCCAGCTCCTGTCTGACGGCCATTTGCAGAATATCGGGATTCTCTTCGAGAACAAAGGTCTCAATCGACTGCCGGTTTTCAGGCGGTGTCATAATAATCGAAAGATCGCGGATTCCCGCCATCGACATATGCAGGGTGCGGGGGATGGGGGTCGCCGACATAGCCAGAACATCGACCTGGGTGCGCATCTTTTTGAGCTTCTCTTTGTGCTTCACTCCGAATCGCTGTTCCTCATCGATGATGACCAGGCCGAGATTTTTGAAGGTGATATCCTGCGCCAGAAGCGCGTGGGTGCCGACGACAATATCGACCTCTCCTGCGCTCAGGCGGGCCTTTGTCTGTTTGTTTTCGGCGGCCGATTTGAAACGGGAGAGCATCTCAATTTTGAATGGGTACTCCGTAAAACGCTTCCTGAATGTGTTGAAGTGCTGCATTGCGAGAACCGTCGTCGGCACAAGTATCGCCGTCTGTCGTCCCGCCATCGCCGCCTTGAAAGCCGCGCGAATCGCCACCTCCGTCTTTCCGAAACCGACGTCGCCGCAGATGAGGCGGTCCATGGGCTGTGCGGACTCCATGTCATCCTTGACGTCCTCGATTGCACTCAGCTGATCGGGGGTCTCCTCGTACTCGAAGTTCGCCTCGAACTCCTCCTGCCAGGCGGTGTCGGGGGGATATTGAAATCCCTTGAGGGCCTTCCGTTTCGCATAAATCTCGATAAGCTCCCCGGCAAGTTCTTCTATCGAACGCTGCACCCGCTCGCGGATGCGGTTCCATGCGCTCTTTCTTCCGAGAGAGTCGATACGCGGTGTTGTCGCACTGTCGGCTCCGACGAATTTCTGCACCATGTTGAGCTGATCCAGCGCAACGAACAGGCGGTCGCCGTCGGCATACTCAAGAAGGAGAAAATCGCGTTCGAATCCCCCCGCGCTCATACGTTCAATCTTTCTGAAAATGCCGATGCCGTGGTTAATGTGCACGACGTAGTCGCCCGGCTGAAGATCGAGAAATGAGGTGAGCGCGCGCGAGGCCTTTTTTCTGAACGACTTCTTCTGACGGTATGACTTGCCGAAGATATCATGGTCGGTCAGAAGCAGTGTCTTCGTCGCTTCAATCTCGATACCGGCACTGTACGACGAGAGCAGAATGCGGACCTTGTTGCCGGTTCGCGATTCAGTGGCGGGATTGAACTCTTTGAGCATATCGGTGAGGCGGCGCTGCTGCCCCTCGAAGGCGGTGGCGATGACTATCTGCCAGCCCTCATTTGTGCGCTTATCAATCTCTTCACGCAGAGCGGTGATGCGGCCCTGAAATGAGTTGAGACTCTTGAGCGCGAAGCGCAGTGACTTGGGCGTGGTGCTGAATGTCTGAAAAATTGCGGCGCGGGAGATGAATTTTTTCAGAGTCTCTGAATCAATCAGCTTATCAACCGGGACGCAGAACTCTGTTCTGGATTTTCTTGCGTACAGCTCATGAAAGGTGTGTTCGACGCTCTCCCGTTTTGATGAGATATCACTCAGATCCAGGGCGATGAGATGCATCCCGGGGGTGATGTAGTCCATGATCGTCGCAGACTGCATGCACAGGGTGAAAAACTCCTCAGCGCCGTGAAGCTCTTCAGGAAGAGTGCCCGAGCTGACATGTGTCTGCAGCTGCTCGGGCAGGCGGCTTCCCCCTATCAGCGCCGTTCTGAATGTGCTGATCAGCGCCGTTTGCTGTGATTCATCAAATGTTATCTCTTTACGGGGGATGATGACAACCTGCTGCGGGCGTTCAGTTGAGAGCTGTGTGTCAATGTCAAACTCGCGTATCGATTCAAGAGTGTCGCCGAAAAAATCGAGTCGAACAGGGCTTGTGCTTCCGGTGGGGAAAAGATCAATTATCCCCCCCTTAATAGAATACTCTCCGTAGCTTTCGATACGGTCAACACGCTCGTAGCCGTACTGCCGCAGCATCACCGTAAATTCATCAAATGGTATTTCTTCACCCGCGCGGCAGGTAAGAAATTTAGCGCTGAGAATCTCAAGCGAGGGAATCCTGCGCATCATGGATTCGGTATCCGTGATTATGATTGACGGCCGGTTCGTGATGATGCGGTGAAACGCGGCAAGGCGTTCGCGGATAATCGAGTCGGAGGGCGAGACATACTCGTAGGGCAGCACATTCCATGAGGGGAGTGTGCAGACCTCGTCGGGGTCGATGAGCGCGCTGCAGTTTGCGGCGAGCTCCTGCGCACGCTGTGGATTGGGCGCGAGCACGACAGTTGTAGTTTTTTTCTTTCGGTAGTCGGCACAGATTAAAAGGGCGAACGAAGAGGGAGCGATACCCTCTACGTGGGGGGGTGCCGATTGATCGTACTCAAGAAGAGCTCTGAACTCATCAGACTCTTCATAACTGTCAGTAATAAAATCGAGTACCATAATTCTGTCGGCAATATTTTTTTATTATGTTCCATTGGCAATACTTTTTTGACTGAGGCTGAAAAATCATTTATACTGCAGAGTTCCGGATATGATTGAATCTTCCCCTTTCGAGCGGCAATCGTTGTCTGTATGCTGCCTGCAACGCTCCGTGTTGACAATTTACTTTCATCTGTGTTGACAATTTACTTTCATCTGTGTTGACAATTTACTTTCATCTGTGTTGACAATTTACTTCCATCATTGTTGACAAAAGGATTCGTTTCTCCAGTGTAGCCGTTTGTATTGCAGAGCGGATCCGCTCTTTGATAACGGTCAAAAAAATACCTTGTGTAATGATATGCTCTTTGTAATCTCTGTCATCATTTTATCGTGAGTGATCAAACAGGGTCTGCAGCATGGCTTTTGATTGTGGGAATCTCTAAAAATTAATCTTCGCAACTCGAACCTCGAATAATTCCAATAAAAACCGAGGTAAAATCATTGCGGGTGGTAATTATTCGAGGTTCCCTTGTGAAAGAAAGAGGGGGAAGTTTTTTTCCCGCCCGGTCATTTAAAAGTACAATAATGGAGATATTTCAGATGAAAGAGCAGTTTTACTACGGAAAGCTACCCGACCGCATTACCGGCATTCGACGCTCGTTTATTTCTTTTTTATCCCGTAAGGCGGATATCGATGGGGAAAGCGTTAAGCTTCTCACTGAGCACCGCGAAAAAGGAGCGGTCGTTTTTGCAACCTTCCAGACTTCAGATGTGGCTCTCGCATTCTTATATAATCTGCTTGAAAAATACCGTTTCGGGCTTCTCTCCTATGCGTTTGATTATAATCCGCTTATTCTGCAGAAGAGCGTATATTTTTTCAAGAAACTCTTCACGAGTCCCTATTTGAGCAAGAGAAGCGCATTTTTCGATGTGCCCCTGGTCGGGAGTATCCTCGAGCGCGGCGAGATGATCGCATTTTCGCTTCTTTCCGGTACGCATTTTCTTCAGCGTTTCATGGATCCGATGTACGACTCACTTTACAATTTCATTGAGTTGCAGAGAAATTCGACCAAGCCAATAATCATTATTCCCCAGATGGTCTTCTGGCATCGCAAACCCGAAAAGAAATCCGGCTTTTTTATTCCCAGTGCGACGGGAAGACGCAACCTGATCAGTGCTCTTCTTTCGACCTTTTCTCCGACCTACCTTCATTTTCTGAGACCGGTCTATCTGAATGATTTTATCGCCGCGCATCCCGGCGAGAGTTCTGAACAGCTGGCGATCAGACTGCGTGAAGAGCTTCTCGAGGCGCATGACCGTGAGAAGCGTCTTGTTCTGGGGCCGGTGATCACTCCCAAACAGGAGATGATGGAGCAGATTCTTTACCATGAGAACGTGCAGTCGGTTATCAAAGAACTCTCATCCGAAAAGGGGCAGTCCGTCCGTTCTTTGAAAAAAGAGTCATATAAAATCTACCGTGAGATCGCTTCCGACTACAAGATGTCCTATGTACTTGTCTTCGAAAAGGTTCTCGACTGGATGTTCAAGAAAATATTCCGCGGCATCCGCCCGTCGGACGAGTTTATCCGTACCATGAGGGATGCGGCAGAGAAGGGGCCGGTGATAATCGTGCCCAACCACCGCAGTCATATGGATTACCTGATAATTACATATGTCCTCTACAAGAACCGCATCATGCCGCCGCATATCGCCGCGGGAGTTAATCTGTCTTTTTTTCCTTTGGGAAATATTTTCAGGCACTGCGGTGCCTTTTTTATCAGGCGCTCGTTTAAAAACATGGTGCTGTATCCTGCGATCTTCAAACAGTATCTAAAAACAATCATTAATAAAAATTATCATATTGAATATTTTCTTGAGGGAACGCGTTCCCGTACCGGAAGGCTTATGTACCCCAAGCCGGGGCTTACGAGTTTCATAATCGAGGCGGTAGAGGAGGGATATGCCAAGGATGTCACGTTCATCCCCATATCTATCTGTTATGACCGTATTCTTGAAGAGAAATCGTATGTGAAGGAGATGAAAGGCCATACAAAAGAAAAAGAGACGGTCTCGGGAGTTCTTCGTGCGCGCAAAACGCTGCAGAAGGAGTACGGACAGGTGTACGTCAATAACGGAAAGCCCTTTACTCTTTCGATGATAAATGAGAGCGCCCCCGACAAATCTGATCGTGTTATGATGATTGGTAAGCGGATAATGAGCGAAATATCTTCTGTGGTGACGATCACTCAGTTCAATCTCGTTTCTGCCGCAATTCTCTGTCAGAGCAGCCGCGGCATCAAACGTGAGCTGCTCCAGGCTGATTTTGCTTTTCTGTATAAGTTTGTACAGTTTCAGAAATTGCCGCTCTCCGGGTCATTTTCTGAGAAAGACCCCGGCGATATTCTGGAGGGGGTTATCGAGCAGTTAACGAATGAAAACTTCTCTGAGAAGGTGGATGATGCGGATACACTGACCTATCTGGTGCACGAACCGGGACGAATGCTTCTGTCATATTATAAGAATCCCGTAATTCATTATCTTTTGCCGCTGATTCTGGCAGCCAACGTCATTTACAGAAAGAAAAGTGTCCAGATTGAAGAGCTTTCAATCGATGTAAACGCGGCTCTGCAGTTTTTGACGCAGGAGTTTCCGGTTGCGGTGATGAATCCTTCGCTGGAGCCGGTCATATCTTTCCTCTGCGCGGAAAATATCTGTGTGCAGGGCAGGGATACTATCCAGATGAACGAATCCTGCTCTGATATTCTGCATCGAATTGCGGGCATGGCTCAGGATATGTTTGAGTCCTATTATATAGTCTGCAATACGATTGAGATTTCCGGGAAAAAATCTTCGGACAGTTCTGCTCTTCTTCGCGCATCATACGAGCGGGGACGCGCGCTTTTTTACTCTGAAAAATTGCGCTTTGCTGAATCGCTCTCGCAGCCCTCATTCAGTAATGCGATACGCTTTCTGGGACAGCGCGGGCTCATCGAAGAGAGCGAGGCTTCCCGCAAAAAGAGAGTCGTCAAAATCATCAATCTTAAAGGGGTTGTTTCACTGAAAAAGGAGCTGGCTGACTGGTTTGTGTGAGGCTCGAGCCGGGCACTTCAGATCGCCATCAGAATGCCGATGTTGATTTTGTGCTCACGCAGTTCGCTGTTTTTTTCGATAAGCGAGACATCATAGAGGTATTCGATAAACGCGTGAACCTCTATGACCGGCATGGGGACGATCGGGTAAGAAAATCCCGCCCCCAGGTAGTAGGCTTTAAACTTGAACTCTTCAACCTTGGTGACCGCGACATTGCTGGAATCTATCAGCGATGTCTCGGCTTTGTCGAAGACCGCAATACCGTAGCGCACGTACGGATGAATGTCTATGTTAGGATAATTCAGCCTGGCAAAGGTGTCTATGCCGACCGAAAATTTTGTCAGGGCGTATTTGCGGTCATCAAGTTTGTATGACATAGGCGTATACTGGAAATATCCCCCCGCACCCGCATCAAAATAATCAAAACGGTAAAGATAATCATACCTCAATCCGAAATTCATGCCGGTAACAGAGTCGGTGCTCGCAAGTCCCGGAATTTTGCCGCCGAAGGCGTAACCTGTGTACGCCTCGATATTCATCAGTGCAAAAAGATTTGAACTTGCAGTGAGCAGTAAAAAAAAGATCAGGGTTTGCGTCAGAGGCAGTTTGCATGATGTTTTTGCAAACGCAGAGATACGGCGCGACAGAGGTGTTCCCCGGAGCAAAGCCGGACTGAGAGCCGGCATTCTGCGACAGAGACGATTAAGTGATTTCTCATCTGCGTTCATGGTAGAATTGTTAACAAAACATCTTTATTTGTCAATTCTTTCCCTGTACGTAATGAAAAAATCACCTTTTGCTTGACGCATTTTAGCGATAAATAATGATCTATGTATGCATTGCTAATCTGTGTATATTTGCTCATATCGGGGTGAAACTTACAGGATGAAATTCAATCTGAATTCAATTTGCGATAAACGTCGTTGGGTGTTACTTGCGGCAATCCTGTTTACCCTGCTTATCAGGCTCCTGACAGTTCAGCCGCTCGATGATGCCGGCGATTCCAAGATGTATATGGATCATGTCCGGCAGCTGCTTATCGATCCATCGGAATATCATTTTGATCACTGGGCTTCGAGGTTCGGGATAATCGTACCTGTGTGGCTGATCCGGATCATCACCGCAGGCAGCGCAGCCGGCGCCTATGTTCTGCCGCTGGTACTCTCACTGGTGATTTCCGTTCTGCTTATTCTTGTCGCTGAACGGCTTTACCGGATCGAAGCGGGATTTCTCGCAGCGCTTGTTCTCGCCGTCTACCCGGAAATGGTGCGGGAGGGAAGTCAGATTCTTCCCGGCATATTTTCGATGGTATATCTGTTATCGTCGCTGTATTTTATGAGTTCGTACATCAAAGGCGGCCGCCTGCACAATGTGCTGCTCAGCGCGCTGTTCATGTTTTTTGCATACGAGACCCATCTGATAAATCTTTTTTTCGCGCCAGGTATCGCCTTTTATCTTATTCTGACGCAGCTGAGACAGAAACGGACACTGCAGGCGCTGTTTCTCTTCGGGGGGACACTGCTGATTCTTTTTATTATAGAAACTCTGTTCTATTCAAATTTTACTGAGTATTCCCTGGGGCAGCTTGATATCGCTCGTTCCTCCCATCTTGAGGGAAACAGCAGCCTCGTTCCCCTCAAGCCATGGCAGCTGTTCTACCGCTTTCTCCGCCCCGGCCCTTTGTTTGTCATACTGCTTGGCCTTTCGATCGGTTTTTCAGTGGACAGTTTTAAAAGACGGGATTACCTGCCGCTGGTTCCCTTTTTTGCGGCCTGCTCCTATTTTCTGTTTCTGCTGATAGCGGTCAAGAGCATCAACCCGCTGGTGCCCGCGCTGCCAATGAACGTGCGCTATCTCGACGCTTCGATTCCCTTCATGCTGCTTTTTCTCTCATTCGCCGCGGTCTCTATTTTTGAGCGCCGCGGCCATATCGCGCTGCTGCGGAAATTTCTTTTTGCCGCTGCTCCCGCCCTGGTTATCGTTTTTATGATCGCAAATTTCCATAATATTGTGCGAAACAATATCATGCTTACGGTTTTAAACGACACTGCGATCGATTCGGCTGTTCAACAGCGTCTCCCGATGGTATATGTTTCCTCGGATGCCTATTCTGTCAGTGTTGCAGAGGATAGTGCTCTTCTTGCAGCCCATACTGATGCTGAGCAGTTTTTCTTCACCGAAGAGAGCGGCCGAATAAAAAAAAATGTGAAATATCTCAACGCCTTCTATATCAATACCATACCGCGTTTCAATCGTGTGCTGCTGCATGCGAAAAACGGGGTGCCGGTGCTGGCCTGTCTTTCGCATGCTTCATTGTCAAAAGATCAATTCGCCGGGTATCTGAATACTGAAAATAACGAACTGCTTCTGATTTCAAGAAGGCCTCTTGCCGTAAGAAAAATAAGTGTCGGCGAGTACTTTGCGATGTATGACTCCTATGAAAAATCTGTCCTGAAATAGATGCCGGTGGTGAGGTATTCTCTTGTGTCCGGGCGATCTTGATCTGTCCGGGATTCATCAAGGCTTTTAACGGTTTATAATGGAATTTCCTGAATATAACGAATGCATATTATGCCCGCGCCGCTGCGGGGCCCGTCGTAACGACGGGCAAAGGGGATACTGCGGGGAAAGTTCGACTCTTCGAATCGCGTGGATCGGCCCTCACTTCGGCGAGGAGCCTCCGGTAAGTGCAGCGAGGGGGTCCGGAACTGTTTTTTTCTGCGGGTGTACCCTTCGCTGCCGGTTTTGCCAGAACCATCAGATTTCACTTGAACCGTCGGGAAGTGAGTACGGACTCGAAGAAGCCGTTGACGAAATACTTGCGATGGTACGTGCGCACGCCGTTCATAATGTAAATTTCGTCACTCCCGATCACTACTCACCGCATGTCGCGCAGATTTGCCGGCTGCTTCGAGAGGCAGGTGTCACGATACCATTTCTCGCCAATGTGTCGGGCTATGAGGGCGGGGGGATGCTCGATCTTCTTGCTTCCCACTTTCAGATCTGGCTTCCCGATTTTAAATACTCGGATCGCTCACTTGCAAAACAGCTCAGCAATGCCGCCGATTATCCCGCTGTCGCGATTGCGGCAATCGAAAAGATGGTTATGAAGAACGGATTTCTTCAGTGCGACGCCGAAGGGGTTGCACTGAAGGGGGTGCTTGTGCGCCATCTTATCCTGCCCGGCTGCGTCAGCAATTCGTGCGATGCTCTGTCGACCCTCTTTCTTGAATTCGGAAAAGATCTCCCCATAAGCCTGATGTCGCAGTACTGGCCTGCGCAGCCGCTCGAAACGCCGTTTGACAGAAGTCTGCGCAGAGAGGAATTTTACGAGGTGCTTGATTTCGCCTCATCTCTTGGCTTCACGCAGATGTTTGTGCAGTACCCCGAAGAAAATTCCGAAGATAAACCCTTTGCTCCCGATTTTTCAATGAACACTCCATTTAAAGGAAATATAAAATGAAATTCTCATCACTGATGCAGACAAAGAGTTCCGGAGAACTGCTCCGTCTGATGCAGCTCGCGGAGGCTCCTGATATAATCTCCTTCGGCGGCGGCTTTCCCGGTCCGGAAATATTCCCCTCCGAGGAGCTCGAAGTCTGTGCGGCGCACATTATCGGCGGGCGCAAATCATGCCTGCAGTACGCCTCGACATCAGGGTACGCCCCCCTGCGCGAGAAGATCGCAGAGCGCGCGAGCCGTTACGGGGCATATTTCAGCGCGAAAGACGTGATGATCTCCGCGGGATCGCAGCAGGCAATCGACCTTTCCGCCCGCATCTTCTGTGATCCGGGTGATCTTGTACTCGTTGAGACGCCGACCTATATCGGGGCGCTCAATGCCTTCTCAAATTACGGGGTGCGCTACATCGAGATGCCGACCGATGAGGAGGGGGTGATCACCGATGCCCTCGATGAACTTCTTTCGGCCTGCGGGCGTATATCGTGCACCTATGTCATTCCCGATTTTCAGAATCCCACGGGACGGCGCTGGTCGATTGCCCGCCGCAATGCCTTTCTCGAAATCATGGCACGTCATGATATTCCGGTTATAGAAGACGGCGCCTACCGCGAGCTTTCGTTTGAGGATGATCCCTATCCCCCGCTTCTGGCCCTCGCCGATGCGAGCGGTGCCGATGTCGTGCATCTGGGCAGCTTCTCAAAGATTTTCTGTCCCGGCTTCAGGGTGGGATGGGTGATCACTAAAAATGAAATACTCTCGAAATATACCTCCGTTAAGCCGGATCTTGATTTGTCCGCATCCTCTTTCGGCCAGCAGATCATCGATGAATATCTTGAACGGTATAATCTTAATTTGCATATTAGCAGAGCGATTTGCGCGTACCGGCAGAAGAGGGACATGGCGGCGCAAGCGCTGCGCGAGAATCTGCCGGAAACAGAATTTTCACTTCCGCGCGGTGGGCTTTTTATCTGGCTTGAACTTCCGCAGAGGGTGGATGCGACACTGCTGCTTGAGGAATCCCTGAAGAGAAATGTCGCTTTTGTTCCCGGTACGCAGTTTTTCGCATCATCCGGACGCAACCACTACGCCCGCATCAATTACTCAAATATTTCCGAAGAGCTGATTGCCCCCGGTATCGTCGAGATCGGCGAGGCGATGCGCCGCCTTTTGCAGGGCGCGTAACAACCATCAGAGGCGGACTACTGTAACCCCATCCCCCCCCTCATGCTGCTCGCCGGGGCGGAAAGAGTGCGCGTAGGATGAGAATTTCAGACGTTCGCGCACTGCGCTTTTCAGCGCGCCGGTACCGTGGCCGTGAATGATGATGGCCGCAGGTATCCCGTCTCGAACCATTCTGTCGAGACTCTCGTCGGTAAGCGCGAGCGCCTCATCGGCCCGCATACCCCGAAGATCGATGGTGTTGTACGATGTCTGCAGCGTCAACGGAGCCTGTTCCTGATCGCTTCGAATTGCGGCGCTTCTCACCACAACCTTTTCACCGGTGCCGCCGCCGCGTTCAATAACCTTCAACTGCGAGAAGGCAAAGCGCGAGCGCATCGTCTTGCCCAGAAGAACAAGTGCCTCCTGTTTCTTGGGGTATATCTCGACAAGCTCGCCGCTCGTTTCAAGGGGAACGACAAAAACAGTGTCGCCGGGGCGCGCGAGATCGGGAACAAAAGCATCATATTTTTTACTGAATGTGTGTTCTTTGAATGCGGAGAGCCTTTCTGTCGCGCTTTCGATCTGTTTGGCAAGCTCATCCTGAATATCAACCGCGCCCTTCATGTCGGTGTTCTGCAGTTCGCGGATCTTCTGCTGCGCCTTTTCTTTGAGGTCGTCGAGCATCGCGATATAATCGATTGTCCTGTCCTCTTTGAGCTTCTCGATGCGTTCGCGCAGCTTTTCGTTGAGCTCTGTGTAATTCTCCTTCTGCCGCGCAAGCTGTGCCTTCAGCTTATCCAGCTCATCTTTCTGCCGGGCAAGCTCTCCCTCTGTTTTGTGCGCATTTGCCAGCGCGCGCTCAGTGTCGAGCTCATGTGAGGTGAGATACTCTTTTGCCGCGTCGACAATGGCAGTGCTGAGTCCGTAAACTTGCGCGATTTCAAAGGCGTACGAGACGCCGGCTATCCCCTGAATAAGGCGGTAGGTCGGTGTGAGATTTTCAAGATCGAAGGCCACGGATGCATTCT
>Ga0209467_1000100_pt1 | contig 153167 bp, 154 predicted proteins | sample Higcelwee11metaG_FD_187175 | JGI IMG/M metagenome (GOLD analysis project Ga0209467, IMG submission 187175) | Freshwater pond sediment microbial communities from the University of Edinburgh, under environmental carbon perturbations - High... | ecosystem: Environmental > Aquatic > Freshwater >...
CGGAGGCGATTTCAATGGCTGCGGCACTACGGGTGAAGGCGCGCTCACCCCTGACAAGAACAACGGTGTCAAGTCGCGAAGTGTTGATACCGAAATGGCTGAGTAACGAAGCTCCAAGAGGAGACTGTGCCAGCGTGAAAGAAAAATGCCCGGCGGTATCGTGCTCAAAAATAAAATTCACCGAAAATTCGCACAGATTGCATACACCGTCAAAAATGACAATGTTTTCAGGAAGAGCGGCAAAGGACTTATGCATCCGGTTTCAATGTAACGTTCACGATTGCATTGATGACTTCCTGACACAGGGTACGTCGCAACATGCATCCACCGGGCCCATCAAGCAAGGAGTTCCGGATAGCAGATATTCAGGTTTTCAGGAAGCTGACTGAGGCCAAAACAACCCGAAAACCGGTGAAGAAGTTCCTTATGCCGGGGTTGTCGGGGTAGCGATCAACACATCGCAAATACAAGGTATCGCTCAATCAGGAGCTCCGGCGCAGCGCATGGAAATCCTTGTCATCATCGTACCGATTCTCATGCCAATCCGTGTCATCAAGTCTTTCTGTTTATACAGCCAACCGCTCACAGTCCACAGCCCACAATCTTGACATGATGCACCTTCTCCCGACGTATCCAGTCTCGTACCTCGCGGAATTGTTCACGCCCCTTTCTCGTTGAGTTCTGCGAATATGCTCGTCCTCAAGTCCCCCGAAACAAAAAAAAATGTATTACACGCATTACAATATTTCACTATTATTGTACAATACGTTATACGATCTTACAATATAACACGCGAGAAACACATGGAACGATTTCAACAGGAGCAGTTGCGGCTGATCGAGTCGGTAAGCACTAAAAAGCGGTACCTCCATGACCTGATCGACTGGAATGAACGCTGCATCGGCATCCTTGGCGCACGCGGAACCGGCAAAACCACCATGATGCTGCAGCATGTCAGGGACCGATACGGCAATTCGGAAAAAGCCCTGTATGTCTCGGTTGACAGTCCATATTTTCTTGCTCACAATCTTTTTGAAGTTGCAAGTGAATTTCATGAACTTGGCGGCGAGCTCCTGCTGCTCGATGAAATCCACAAATATCCCGACTGGGCGAGTCACATCAAATCGATGTACGACTCCCTCCCGGAGCTGCGTATTGTTTTTTCAGGATCCAGCCTCCTGCAGATTTCCAAAGAGAAAGCCGACCTGAGCCGAAGGGCAATTATCTTCAACCTTCATGGACTCTCGCTCCGTGAGTATATCAACTTTGTCCATGAAACCGATTATCCTGTTCATCCGCTCGATGCAATTCTCCACAACCACAGAGATATTGCCGAAACCATCAGCAAGGAGATTACAATACGCAAGGAACTGCGTGATTACCTGAAATACGGTTACTACCCCTTCTTTCTCGAAAGCAGCGGAACGTATCCTTTCCGGTTACGCGAGGTTATAAACCACATTCTTGAAGTTGATCTCCCCTATATAAACCGCATCGAAACGCGACAGCTTTCGAAGCTTAAAAAACTGCTCTACCTGCTTGCCACATCGGTACCGTTCACACCCAATATCACAAAACTGGCCGAAGCAACGGACATCTCCAGAGCACGCCTGTACGAGTACCTTGAAAACCTTCAGAATGCGAGGCTGCTGAATCTCGTCCGTTCCCAGGGAAGAGGTTATGAAGTCCTGAGCAAGCCGGAAAAGATATTTCTTGAAAACAGTAACCTGATGTATGCAATTACTGAGAACATCAACACCGGAACGCTACGGGAACAGTTTTTTGTAAACCAGATTCGAAACGCCGGTACCCTGCACCCCGGCATTCTCGACACATCAGTGGAAGTATCAACCAAGGGTGATTTTTTCGTCAACAACATGTACACATTCGAAATCGGTGGTAAAAGCAAGGGATTCCGGCAGATCGGCGGCATCGAAAACAGCTTCGTCGTTGCTGACGACCTTGAAATCGGCTCCCGCAACACCATTCCCCTCTGGCTTTTCGGTTTTCTTTACTGACAAACCGATTAGAATTCCAGCAGTAACGCCCCTGATAATTCTGCTTGACAATACGGTACTGCGGATGACAATGAGAATCAATGGAATTAGCTGATGCAGTTCGCGACATGAAGAATAACGGTTCGCCGAACCCGGACCCCTTCCCTGCCATCATCAGAAATCACAAGGCCTCATTGCGGCTTGAGCATATAGCTCACGGCATTGGCAGTCACGCCGAGCTGTCTTGCTGTTTCGGCAAGAGAAAAGCCGTACTCCAGCAGCGCTTTCCTTGCAAGCTCTTTTCTCAGCGTCGGCAGCTTCCCGGCCTTGCTTCCGGAGCGGAGAAAAACCGGGGTGACGCCGGCATCCCTGCAAGCACGATCGATATCATCATCGAGCAAGCGAAGCCGCTCGTATTCCGGCAGCAGCACATCCCTGCGCTCTTCGGCCTCCTTCAGCAACTCCTTCACGAACGCATCTCCGCCGAGAATCCTTTCGTCACCAAGCGCATTCTCGCCCCGCCGGCGCATGGACTGCACCTTCGACCATCCGCCCTGCGAGCGCACGAGTCCGCCTCCCGACAGCTCCTTTTCCCGATCGATACCAAGTTCCTCTTCGAGAAACTTCAGATACGCCTTCCGTGCCGGCCCTTTCTTTTGACCGAAAAACTGCAGCACGTAGTCCCGATCCATCCAGTCGTACCGGACCCTGTTCAGCAGCACGGCATGGCCGCTCCAGGGGTACCGTGCAAGCTCTTCGAGCGATTCGACCAGTCCTGCCCGTAACGGATTGAGATGGATGTACGCCACCAGCTTGTCGAAGTACGATTCCTCTTCGCAGATAATGGATTTGTAGCGATTCTGGAACAGGTGCCCGACCCGCGTATGTCGGCGGTTGAAATACTGGGCATAACCGCTCAGCAGGCGGCGCATGAAGGTGGAGATGCCATCCGGACCGCTTTTCAGGAGAATGTGCACATGGTTCGTCATGAGAGCGAAAGCGTAGATGCAGGTACCCGAGCCCCTGGCCTGCTGTCCCATGCGGTCGAGAAACGTTTTCCGGTCCGTATCGTCACGAACAATATTGCCCCGCTCTATCCCCCGGATAATCACATGATGCAGGGTTCCCGGCGCGTCAAGTCTCGGTCCTCGCGGCATCGCACTCTCCCCTTTTATTTTGCCCGTCAATCGGGTTTTCTCCTGATTTCAAGATACCAGATCACAGCATTTTTGGCAACGGATCAACGTCCCGAAGTATTGCGCACAGGTCGTCTCAAACGCGCAGTCGGTGTGCTTGAACGGATAGCGAGAGCAAAGCCGTCAGCGTTTGTGCATTGGAAATTGGGGTACATCCCCAAAGGCTGGATAATGGGAGCCGGATGAGCGGAGACGTTCACGTCCGGTTCTGCGAGAGGCTGGGGGTGAAATTCCCCCGGCCTACTTACCCCAAGTACGATTCCAACCAAGTGGTATAGTTACATAGGATTACGTCCGCTTCATGCTGTTACTCTATCCCAAAATATTACCTATTTTTCTCTTATCATTGCTTGGCAAACTTCTCCCCAACAGCCATTTACTGTAACAATCGTAATTCCTCCAATAGGAGCCCAGCCATCATCAATCATATTATTGACTTTATTGCTGTGCACATTCATTATGATATGCACATCTGACATTATTCGTTCTTTGCAATATGCTTCTTTTCTTTCAGTGACAACAATCGTGTATTCCATAATTTTTTCTCCATTATTTTATGGGACTATTCCATTTTTTATTGACGGCTGAGTTTACCGGTGAATGTGTACCACTAATTCCGGGTGAAAGTGTGCCACCTATTCCGGGGCAAACTGTACCACCGGCGCTTTATGTCAATAGAGATGGCGCTTTTTTTGAAAAAAATATTCACTTTTCGTCCGGGTTCAGCACCACTTCCCGGTTAATGTTCCATGCTCTTGCCGGTCTTGATCCCCAACGTTCAGGATGTATGTCCCGAGCAAGTTGTAATACCTTATTTCGCTGCTCAAAGATTGCTTTAGCCTGACCATATCGCATCTGATGCGGCGTTACATACCCAATCGAAGAATGCAGGTGTTCGGTGTTGTACCAGTTCACAAACGCTCCCATCCATTGCCGTGCATCCTCCAGTGTTTCAAAGGCTTTCGGATAGGTGACGTGGTACTTCATCGTCTTGAACAGCGATTCGATGTACGGATTGTCATTACTGGTCCGTGGTCTGCTGTGCGAGACAGCTACTTTCAGGTCTACCAGGAGCGCCATAAGCGAAACCCCTTTCATCGGGTGTCCGTTATCGGCATGGAGCGCTTTCAGGCTTATACGACGCCCTTTCAGGATCCGCTCGAACAGTGCCCGGCTGTGTGTTTCACTCTCTTCTGCATGCACAGCCCATCCAACGATGGACTTGTCAAAGATGTCCGTCACGACGTAAGCGTAATAGTAGAGACCTCTTATTGTACGGCCCATGTAGGTGATGTCCCACGTGTACACCTGATCCGACCCTGTCGCCCGTCGTTCCGGCGGCTTGGAGTGGCGATGGCGCACGCGCAGTTCGCTCCTATGGTGCAGCAGGTACCTTTCCCTCAGGATACGGTAGATCGTGCTTTCTGAGGCCAGATACCGGCCTTCGGTCAGGAGTTGCGGGACGATTTCATACGGCGTCTGATCCCGGAATCGCTGTTCATTGCAGACTGCGACGATCTCTTCCCTGATTTCCTCTGGCACTTTTCTCGGAACGGTTTTCTTTGAGCCTTTTCGCCGGTCGTTCAGGCAACCGCTTTTCCAGCGCTGCAGGGTTCGAAGAGATATCCCGACAACCGCACAGGCCTTGCTGTAGCGCGCTCCGTTTTTATGTGCTTCTTCTATCAGCATAATGACTTCAGCCTTGTGATCCTCAAGAATCAGTCGTCCTCGTGCTCCCTCAAAAGAGTATGGAGCTTTTTTTTTAAAATCAGGAGCGCTGCTGCTTCGGCAAGCGCTTTTTCCTTGCGCTGCAGCTCACTCTCAAGTTCTTTGACCTTTTTCTTAAGTGCTTTATTCTCTTTGTCTTGTTGGTCGTTTTTGTTGTCGATCATGTCCCGAAGCTCCTGGTCCCAGATGGTGATATGTTCTGAATGCAGTCCGCGTTCCCTGAGAAACTCCCCCAGTTGCTCATCATCGATTCCGGAGGCCTCAACGACCAACTGGTACTTCTCTTTGGGTGACAGGAAACGGGGACAACTGTCTTGATTGCCATCAGCCAAGATACCCGTTTTACTTCGTTTGATCCAATTCCGGATTGTTTGCTCGTTGACACCGGTTTCCCGGCTCACTTCACTGATGCTTCTGCCTTCTGGCGGCAGCACTTTCTTCAGAACACTCTGCCTTACTGCATGCGAATAACCCATAGATCGCCTCCTTTTAGGACACGCCATCTATATTAACACATAGGGTCCCCCTTTTATTTTGCCCGGCAATCGGGTTTTCTCCTGATTTCAAGATACCAGATCACAGCATTTTTGGCAACGGATCAACGTCCAGAAGTATTACCCCAGCATCAGTCGCTGGGGTATCAGACACCGAATACGGTCTATGATTCGGGAGTCGGCGGCGGAGCCAGAATCGTTGATAAGTTTGTTGAAGTGGGGCAGCGCCAATCAGCTGCATGAACTGTGAGTTGCTAGTTTAAATTCGCCCGGTTTTTGTCTACTGAACCGGGTCCACGTCACCGCCCTACCAACGTATTGTCCGGTAATCAAATAAAGTCAACAGTTATTTAAACAGTATAACTTCGCATCTACTCATTTGATCATCAAAAATCACCCCATCAGCTGTAGGATATTTTTGTTTTACTTGTGCCAATGTATTTTCAAGGTTATCGCTAAAGCTTATAATTCCTGCCAAGCTTTTAATGGCAGAGTGTATATTTTGCCGATCTAAATCGGTAAGCCGATCATACCACTTAAGCTCAATAGATCCTAAATATTCATATCTATTTATGGGCTTACTTTTTATAAAAACGTAAATACCATTCATCGCCTCTACTGTTGAATTGGCTTTATTTTCTATGGCTGCATTTTTATTGCAACTCATCAGCATCAAAGCACATACAGATATAGCAAAAATCTGTCTCACTTCTTTTTAATTTTAATATTTTTAAATCTGTTCTGAAAAATATTACCAACAGCTTGAATAAAAGCATATTTCCTTTTATTTTTTTTTGGTTTTTGAATATCCTCATCTTTTCCCATAATATACAACGAATCCATTAAAGGACTTTTTTTCTTTATTTTCTCAGCTTCTATTTTCAGCAATTCTTTTTCTTTGTCCAATAGATCACTAAGAGAATGAACAAGATTATCAATATCGCTATTCAATAAATTTAATTTCTCTTCATATCCTTCATCAATTATCTTATCTAAATCACCCTTTTTATTTTTCATCTTATAAACTATTTATAAATGAATTAAATCTTGCAATAGCTTTAGAAGTTGTTAAAACATACAACTGCCTCAACATTATCAAATATTCAGCATGTCTATTCTTCATATCTGCATCTTTAATATCTAAAATTTTTTTGTTTATATTTTCAAATATTCTTGAAGCCTTAAGCCTGTTTTTTTCGATATTCTCAATAAATATAATTGCAGATTTTGTCAAATTATCAAGTCGCTTTGCCCTTAATACTGCCTCAGCTTCAAATATTTTATTATCAATCATCGAAGTATCATAAAGCCTTTTAAGCGCCGCTCTTTCCGCATTTTGCTCTATCTCAACTCTATACTCCTCAGTTTCTAAATATTCATCATATTGTCCACGTTTAGTAGCAGCCTTCCAAGCAACAGGCAATATATCTACAAATACAAAAAACAAAATAATAAACCATTTATCTCTTTTTACAGGGGAATTATGCTCATTTTCCATCTGTGTCAAAGCATGATCTCGTGCTGTATAATCGTATGCAAAGACATCATTTGAAGTTTTTATTTTTTCTTGCTTACCATTATTAATTTGCTGTATAAGTGGCTTATTACGATTAGACAAATTGACAATTTCCGCATTTATTTTATTTATTTGTATTCTTAGCTCCTTTGCTTTACCACCATCACCAGACTTATCAGAAGTTGCACCACAAGGCGTTGTTATTTGTATTCCATTAAGTTCGTAAGTTAATAACTTATTTAAACAGTCTCGCAATTCCTCTTTTTTATTTATTTCATTTCTTAATTCACTAATTCGCTTATCATATTCATTAGAGATAGTACTTTCTTCTTTGTTTTTATTATCATTAAGTTTCTTAATAATACTGTTCTGAAAATGTAATAAAACTAAAGGATGTCCAACAGTGATTCCAATAAAAGTCGCGAAAATAAATCTGCTTATAAATACAAATGAAAAAATATCTTTAATAACACTTTTAGATTTTCGAAAAGTAGAAACGATAAATCGATCAAAAAAAAGAACAATTATAGACCAAACAACACCTGCAGGCACATAAATATACCAAAACCCTGTAAAAGTTGATATGGCATAGGTCATAGCAAATAATGCAAGTGTTGCAGGAACCAAAACTAATACTCCATAAAGCGCATGTTTTATTTGTTCCGATTTAGGGGATTTATCAAGTATATCATTATCAGAGCCTGACAACCAAATCAGGATATTATAGATAAAATTTTTCATTTACTTATTCTTTATTATAATCACTAATTTTTTGCTCAGTAATATCCATAAAGTTTTTCATTAAAGAATTTAACCAAGTAAAATACTCACTAGTTTCCAACTCGATTTGAGCTTTTAATGGCGCATATACAGCAGGTAAATCCTTATTTTTTTCAAGTGTCTCATATTCTCTTCTAATATCACTTAAAAAAACCGCTCTTTGCTCATAAATTGTTTTACGAAGCTTCTCTTGTCTGTCAGTTACAAACGCAGTAAACTGTTGTCTGTATTCAACTTTAATCACTTTTAACCAATTATCATATTTTTCAGTTAATGCTTGTAATTTAAAATCAGCAGAAAGTGATAATAAGTTATGCCTAAAATCAACTTCCGTTTTTGCTTCTTGCAAATTTGCATTACTCACAAGTTTAGCAAGGTCTCTTTTAGTGAAAAATTTTTCTACAAGTGTAAAGTTTTGTTGCAATAAACCTGTAACCCTTGTGTCTACTATTTGATGGTTTCGTTGTAGTAAATCTTGAAAATCTTTTTCTTGAATTTTATTATCAAGTGAATTGAGACTTGAATTGTTCTGATTTTCCATTGCTAGGTTGTTTTAGTTATTTTAATAGCTTGACTGCATTTTTACCATAATACTCACTTAATCATATTTGAGCAAACAAAGGGACGTTGATCTGTTCCCTAAAAAATCAGCTTATAAGTCATAAATAACATGCTTGTTGCAAAAACATAAAAATTCTGCACCTAAAGGCAGAAAAATAAGGGATGTACTGCTTGAAAGGCTGGTATCGGGGCTGAGTGTAACTGCAAATACTTCGACTGCGGCGTATCGGATCGGCGTAAATCGTAGCTTGCCGTCTGCAAATGGCGGGGAGGATGACGGCTGCTTGCATAATTAATCACTTTATATGTACGAGAAATTCACATTTTTTGCAAGAAAAATCACGCACTTGATACCAAGAAACCAGTGCATCAGCAGCCTGAGCACCGGATCATCGTGTTGACTTGGCAGAGTACTACCCCGCCAACGACTCCGGAATAACAGGCTTTTCCGTTTACTGCGAAGGAGGGATAATGATGGGTTTTTATTGGGAATGCGGGCGGATTCCAATATTGATGAATGACACAAGCAAGTGCTTCCGGAAAAAGAATCTAAGAAGAAATCGAGTATCCGGCGGTAAGCTCGCCAGTAACTCCATGAAGGATCATCACGCTCATGCCTGAACTGCTTTTCAAGGGAAAGGAATTCGTTTTCAACCACCATCTTGCGATGCCGCACAGACCGCTGGTGCCTGATGCCGGCCTTTCGGTAGGAGAGCTGCGGCTCGACGGGAACCTGATCGTCAACGGCGACAACCTGCATGCACTGAAGTCGCTGCTGCCGATGTATGCGGGAAAGATCGACTGCATTTTCATCGATCCTCCATACAACACCGGAAATGAGGGCTGGTGCTACAACGACAACGGGAACAGCCCGATGATGCAGAAGTGGCTGAGCGAGAACCCTGTCGGCATCGAGGACGGATTACGGCACGACAAGTGGTGTGCCACATGATGAGGATGATCTTCGCTCAGTAAGGAGTGACGGATTGTTTTGATCTGGGCTTTTTGGTGCTTTCGAGCTTGGCTTTTTCTTGGAGAATCAGGTTCAGCAGCTCTGCTGCCGGTTCGTCGTTGGGGTCGGGGTCGACGAGTTCGCCTTTGAATGCTTTGGCGAGAACTGACTGTTCGATTTTTTCAACCCGTTGTATGGCTTTTTTGTATTTGGCTTCGAGGTAGTAGGCAAGATCGAAGAGTTTTTCAACTCGTCGAACGATCTCTTGCTGCTCTTCGAGTTGAGGGAGCATGAGGATATCCACAATGTATCCGGTTGTGTGATACACTGTGCTTAATTTGTATTTGTTGGATGATTCAGTTAATCTCTTTATTTCAGAGTAACATCCCTGTAACCACTGAAATATGAGCGAAATAGACAGAAACCGAATTGAATTGCTGATTGCATCCATTCGGGAACTTACTCCGGGTCAGTTTTCATGGCTGGAAAGAACAGTTCAAATATTTCAGTGTGAGCATAGCTACTCAATTTTTCACTCCAATCTCTTTGACGACGAGACTCTGGAGAATTTCGGCGATGCGCTGAGAATTCATCAAAGTTTTTCAGTAGAGCCATTTTCAAAGGATAAATTCGAATATGTTCTTGAACGTGTTGTCAACATCTCTTCAGACCGGGCAAAGCTCGCTCCAAAAGGAAACCGGGGACATGATATAACCATCGACAATACTTGTATTTCATTAAAGACCCAGGCAGATAAAGGAATCAAGGAAGACAAAATATGGATCAGCAAATTCATGGAGCTGGGAAAAGGACACTGGGGCGACAATCCTGCTGATCTTGTTACACTGCTCAATATTTTCATGGCGCACCTTGACAACTATGAGCGAGTACTCATTCTCAGAGCCCTTCAGAAAGCCCCGAACTGGATTTATGAACTGGTGGAGATACCAAAGGCCATTCTGATGCTTGCTGGAAGCGGTAAACTTTTGATGAAAACCGAAAGCAGGCAATTCCCAAAGCCAGGCTACTGCTTTGTCTGTGAAGGTGAAACCGAGTTGTTCCAGCTATACTTTGATGGGGGAAGTGAACGGAAGCTTCAGCTCAAGAATCTTCTGAAAAGTCGCTGCATCGTGCATGCTCGTTGGGAATTCACGATTCCTGAAGTATGAGCGCCCCCTGTACACGAGCATTACGCTTGCCTGAGATATCCACATAATCCGGATTTATCTCAATACCGACACATTTTCTGTTGAGTTCCTGCGAAACAATTCCAACCGTCCCTGCTCCATAGAAAGGATCAAGAATCAGATCATTTTCCTCTGACCCGGCTAAAATACAAGGCCGCACCAAATTTTTCGGAAAAACCGCAAAATGGGCTTCTGCACAAGGTTCAGTATTGATTGACCAAACTGTCCGCTTGTTTTTGAAGCCGTTTCCGTTTGTATACGACTCCTTGATGGCCTCCTGATTGAAATAATACTGCTCGGATTTCGAAAACATGAAGAGGTATTCATGAGCGACTGTCAAACGATCTTTCACACTTTCAGGCTGACAATTCGGCTTATGCCAGATGATGTCATTGCGCAAATACCATCCGTCAAGCTGACAAGCCATCGCCACCATCCATGCTACGCCGATCAGGTCTTTTTTCTTCAGTCCATCAGGTGTCGGAGGACGGTACGACATTGCCCTGCCTTTGTTTTTTGAGTCCTCCTGTCGCCATTTTCTCCCGCCTGAAGTATAGGTATTGCCGATATTCAGCCAGAAGGTTCCGTCAGGTTTCAGGACACGCCGCACTTCAGAGAATATTTCAACAAGAGCCTTGATATAATCCTGAAGATCAGGCTCAGCTCCAATCTGATTTTCAACGCCATAATCCCTTACACCCCAGTAGGGAGGAGAGGTAACAACGCATCTGAAGGTGTTGTCAGGAAGTAGTTTGATAATATCTCTGGTATCGCCATTGATCACCTGAATCCCCTCTTCATCAAGCTGATCTTTGTTGATGAAAGGGTTTGACGCTGATACTCTTTCTGGCTCGACAGTGACAATATCCGTGTTGCCCTTTTCGAGGAAAGGGCGACCGACCTTTTTTCTGCCAAACATGACAAAATCTGAAAGAACAGATTCTTCAATGAGGTGATCTCTGCCGGATTTATCGGTCTGAAGACGCTCTTCGAGAATATACTGCCGGATTCTTGCTGAAGATACGCCCAGATAGAGAGCCGCTTCTTCTGTTGTATAATACTTGCTCATGCGTAAGGTTTTTTACTAATGTAGAAAAACTCTCGCAAAAAGCAATTCGATAATCGAGTAAATTTCGGAATAGTATTCTTTACATGTAATGCAAGCCTGATTAGTGATGAAAGGCATTAATACCTGTTGTATACATGAAACGGCCAGCCTATATAGAGATGCCTCTCACGACAGCAGACGCATGACGCATTCAGTTCAGGCTGCGTGATGACGGGCGGAACTTGAAAAAATGCCGTTTACCGCCGAGACCTTTGAACCTGAAGGAGCCGACCAGCATAACGACAGAGATGGCGAGCCGTTGATGAAAAGCCTCTTCTCGCCGATCTACAAGGGCGATTTTTCAAGCCAGGACGAACGGGATATCGCGGTCTATCTCGACGGCGAACGTGCGCTGAGATGGTGGCACCGCAATGTCGCCCGCTCCCACTACTCGCTGCAGGGGTGGCGCAGGGAGAAGGTCTATCCCGACTTCATCTTTGCCATGAGCCATGGCATAACCGACAACCGGGTGGTAGTGCTCGAAATGAAAGGCAAGCACCTTGCCGGCAACGATGACACCGAATACAAGAAAGCCGTGCTCAGGCTGATGAGCGAGGCGTTTGTCGAGATCACGTCTCGTACGTCGGGGAACTCGATCTGGTCGTGGAAAACGGGATGCGTATGGAGTGCGATCTGGTGCTGATTCCCGAATGGAAAACGAGGTTGCCGGAGCTGATGAAAAGCTTATGAATAACGACTCATTCACACATCACCGGTTTCTTGATGAGGCTGGCGATACAACATTCTATGGGAAAGGCAAGATCACCGTTATCGGTAACGATGGTGCATCACACTGCTTCATTCTCGGAATGTTGAAAATAAATGAACCTCTTGTTGAGGTCAGGCGAAAAGTGCTTGACCTTCAACAAACCATTTCGGAAGACCCTTATTTTACCGGGGTTCCAAGTATCGAAAAGAAAAAAGCTGCCTGTGGCTATTTCCTCCATGCAAAGGATGATCTCCCTGAGATCAGAAAAATGGCTTTCGATTTGATCAAAAACATCGATTGCAGTTTTGAGGCTGTTGTTGGAAGAAAAGTGCCATCTCTTTACGAAAGCAAACACAATGGAAAAGAGGCAGAGTTTTATGCCGATCTGCTCTCTCATCTGCTGAAAAACAAACTCAATGCCTACAGCAAACTCGTTTTAAATATCTCGCATCGAAGCAAATGCACGACACACAGCAATCTTCAGAAAGGGTTGGATAAAGCCATCAACAGGGCGAATTCCAAAAATCCTGAAAAAGCCAATGATTGTAAGGTCGTTTTCAATGTTCAACAGCCAACGACTGAACCTCTATTGAATATCTCCGACTATTTTTGTTGGGCCATTCAACGTGGGAAAACTCGGGGACGTTGATCGGTTCCCCAAAAAACAGTACACAGCACCCTTTCATAACATCCTTATTTACCGGGAAATAAATGCGGCAACTTTCTGAAGATGCCAAGGGGATAACTCTCAATCACACAAACCTTCAGGAAGTAGAGCGGCGTCTTACGAGTCCCCGGAATAAGGCCCGAGAAAACGTTCTCCGTTAAAATGAATCAGATGCGACGGAGCATCCACAACCCACACTTCGGTTTCCCAGGCAATCTCCCCAAGATAACGAGCCATCAGAAGGCGATTCGGGAATGCGGTCACAAACACAAGGCCGGCCTTTGAATCGACAAACAATGCTTTAAGCTCTTCATGCCGTTTGCCATCAACCGGTCCATGACTGGTCACAGACTCAACAAGCAAAAGCCAACTTTTCGATTTGAAATACAGAACGACATCGGGCATTTTGCCGTGCAAATCCACTTCAACTCCAAGTTCCGAGAGGAGCGCAGCATCGAAATATCCCCATTTATCACCGGTATCACCGGCATAAACAAGCACACTGCCCGGCGCAAAACGTGGGGCGAAGTTCTCGATGATTTCACGAATCAACTCGCTATGCTCACCGGGACTCAAGGTTATTTTCCGGCCCGGCATAATCTCAACCGGCACCCGGTTTTGCTCACGCTCATTGGCATAACGTTCGACCAGCGATTCCCTTTTGGCGAGATATTCGGAAAGATTGTCATGCCAGGCTGCTGTATCAAAAGTTCGCAGCAAAGCCAGTGCTGAAGGCTCAATCTGATAAACAGCTTTGGGACTGTTGACCGGACGATCTGGCTGGTCAGGATTGTAAAGAACGATGCCTGCATCGCAAAACTGGTGCATACTTTGACGGCGCACGGTCTCTCGTGTATTGGGCGCATAGTCTTTTTTGAAATGCTCTCGCACCCAATCCATAATCGGCGTGATTCCCATCAGAGGCGCTTCTGCATCTGCCCACGATTTTCCAGGTATAAGGTTCAGCAACGCAAGCAGACTCAACGCTGATCGTTCATTCTGTTGTGCACGGGGAAGCCCCAGCGAAACTATTATTTGCTGAGCTTCCTTTATGTAGCTGCTTCTGCTTTTCATTCAGGTCAGTGATCCAACTTTTTCATCAATTACCGACTGGCTGAGTTCTTCCTGCTGCATCGCCCATTCACCAAGCCCAATCAAAGCTTCCCTGCTCGGATAACTCATCATCCTGAGATCGGTCGCATTGACCTGCGTATGTCCGTTGAAGCGCCGGAATCGTTCATCGACAGCCGTCGTGTTCAGAAATACAGCCATCCCCCATGCGAGTGGTTCGGGTATTCCATTTTTCTTCTCATGAAACAGGTTGAGATGGTTCTCAAAACCCAGAACAGGCACATCGCCAAAAGTTTTCGGATCAACGACACTCGCCACGATCCGTCGTTTTTCCTCCTTTGAGGAGAAGCGACGAACAACACAATAGAAACCGTTCGGGTAGAGCCACTTTTCGGTTTCAGCATTACGCTCTATTGCATTAGGTTTCTTTGAGTCGATCAAAGGCCACATCGTTGCGTATTCCGAGAAATGGCAGGGGTACAGAAGCGGAACCGTATCCCCATCCGGCATGTCGCGGAGATGCGTTTTCAGGCGAAAATCAACGACAGGCCCTGTCGATACCCTGACGCCTATATCGTCCAGAGTGTATCGAATGGCCGGAGACAATTCGAGAGGACTTTGCTCCGGAGAGGTCGGGATATGGATAAAATGTTCTGAATCGCCTGGAAATACGATTCTGTCGAACGGGTGTTCATGCGTAACAAGATCGTTGAACGTGTCATCGGTCGAAGTTGAAACCGTTACCGCACCCTGCTCTGCGCCACATTCGAGACGGATGATAATATTCTCCTGCAACACCTCATCATCCTTGAACGCCTTGTTTCTCGATTCAAAAAGATGCAAATGACGAATAGCCGCACGCCCGGCAATAAACTCCCGGAATGGTCGGTAATACGGACCGTTACAGAAACTACGGGGGATGATTGCCACAATATGGGCGCCCGGCACAGCAAGTGCCACCGCAAGCGCAACAAAGGCTGAATAGAGGTTGACCGTTTCGATGCCAACCTGCCGCAACAGGTAACGATGTGCGGAATGACTATTAATCTTTTTGTAGGGCGGATTCAGGATAGCATGAGTATAACCTTTGAGCGGGGGTGAAAACAGATTGCCTGAAAGCGAATCGACGGCTGCCTGAATGAAATCTGCTTCACGGATATTGACGAAAAGATCACTTTTATGATTGTAAGACGCGAGGGTACCTGACAAATGCCTGATCAACTCGTGATCGAGTTCGAATGCTTCTACATCAACCTGTTGAAACTGAAAGCTGCCTGACCGCCATCGGGCAAGAAAAGCTGCCGACAGAGAGCCAATTCCCGCGCCTGCATCCAGCAAACGGCAGCAACCATTTCCATCAGGAAACAGAGAAGCCATAAATGTCGCCGTACTTTCAGGAGTAAGAAACTGACCGAACTGCGACTTCCTTTTTGCTGGAGTGCTTTTTGAAAGTTGAACTCTCTTTATCTCGACTGCCGATAACAATAGTCTCTCTCCCCTGTTAGCCTTTCTTGACAGAAATGAGGCATTAACGTTGTAATGCTACCATCACAATATCATTGTAAAACAAATCCGGGTATCAAACAAGAAGTCCACCAAGGGAAACCCGGATGAGCAAGGCCGAGGCGCTGTTCCGCTCCGAAGTTGACGCAGGACACATCCAGTTCAGGCTGCGTGCTGACGGCAGGAACTGGAAAATGCCGTTTACCGCCGAAACCTTCGAGCCGGAAGGAGCCGACCAGCTCAACGGCAAGGACGGAGGGACTCTGACGAAAAGCCTCTTCTCGCCGATCTACAAGGGCGACTTTTCAAGCCAGGACGAACGCGATATCGCGGTCTATCTCGACGGCGAACGTGCGCTGAAATGGTGGCACCGCAATGTCGCCCGATCCCACTACTCGCTGCAGGGCTGGCGCAGGGAGAAGGTCTATCCCGACTTCATCTTCGCCATGAGCCACGGCGAAACCGACAACCGGGTGGTCGTGCTCGAAATGAAAGGCAAGCACCTTGCCGGCAACGACGACACCGAATACAAGAAAGCCGTTCTCAGGCTGATGAGCGAAGCGTTTGTCGAAGACCATGTCTCGTACGTCGGGGAACTCGATCTGGTCGTGGAAAACGGGATGCGTATGGAGTGCGATCTGGTGCTGATTCCCGAATGGAAAACGAGGTTGCCGGAGTTGATGCGAAGGTGAGAGGCAGGGCTAAGCAGCAACCGGAGATAGTTCAGGGCACCTCGAAAAAGTTATTCCGCACCCGGATTGCTGCGTTGTCCCGACAAGTCGGGATCGAAATCCTCATCCCGAACGCTTTCGGGACTCCGGTTTTGTAGTTTATCCCGATCTATCGGGGCTCCGTCCGCCTTGCACTCTGGGTGCTCACGACACTTTTTCAAGATACCCTTCATACCTTGCCGTATTGCGATGCCGCTGCAAGGTCACCAGCCAGCAAAGCTTCCCTTACCCTGTCAAGCTTTAACGCATCGTCACGGCTGATATATGGCGAACAGTCGTCTGCTGAGTCGATAATTTCAATGACAACTTCTGCTGCATATTTGCCGGCATGCACCAGTTTCGTGTGTTTTCTCGTATTCATGTTTTCCTCCTCGTAAAATCTTCGTTCCATTTATCCGGATCAGGCCTATACGCAGTTATCAGAACTGCAGGAGAAAATTCGGAAGCATTGATACCTTCGAATGTCATTAGAGCAAATCGATAAATCTGTCAATTATCAATCCGTGCCTGTTTGAGAATATGCGACAGAGTCGAGCGTTTTATCGGTCGATGGGCTGGTATAGTGAGTTTCAGGGTTTCTTCCTCTGTATGTTTTTGAAGCCTTATATGACTCCCTCGTTGGCGCACAACCACCCAGCCATCCCTGCGTAAGGCCTGAATGACTTTATCATAGTTCTCACTCGGAACCTTCGTCATATGGCTACTTCCAGAAATTCAGCCTTCTCGCTGAAATCCATGTCATCTTCGACCGGCTCCAAATACAGTATTATGGCCTCCTGAATATTGTGAAGCGCATCTTCGCGAGTATCTCCCTCGCTTATGCAGCCCGGTAACGAAGGCACGAGCGCAGTATAACCTCCCTCGTCGCTTGGCTCCAGAACAACTCTTAATTGCATAAAAAATTTACGTTTATGATTCTCTGACAGTTCTGACAACAGTCTCGCTGAAGCAATACATAACCTACCTCTTCAACAATTTGCAAATCCTCTGCGTTTCATACATCATATTCACTTCGGATTAGTGTCTGGCACCACAAACAACCTCCCACAGGAAAATCCGGAAATATCCTTTCGCATAAACGAAAGTCAACACTCACCCGAATACCTTCCGTAAAATCAAAGTCGTTCACAACTCCATAACCTTTCCCTGGTAAACGAATTACTGGTTAAAGTTTTTTGCTCGAAAAAAGAAAAAAGCGATGAACTGATCACGCATACTGCCGCACCACTACGGCAGTATCTTTTCAATATCTTCTTTGGAGGTTTTCAGCGTAAGCAAGGATTTCACCAGCAAGTCAAGGGATACTCCAGGGTCTCCCGCTTCCATTTTCGCTACCCGCGACTGACTGGAATGAATCATGCCGGCAAATTCCTTCTGAGTAAGCCGAAGCGACTGACGACGTGTTTTCAGATGCTGGCTCAGGGAAATTTTCAGGGCGATGAAACTTGACTCAACCTGATCAAGTTCGAGAAAATCTTCAGCATTGCCGATTTTCCAGCCTGCTGCTTCAAGTTTCTTTTGTTTCTGTACATCCATCATAGTTCACCAAAACATTTAAAGGGCATCATAAGCGCGGATACGACGTTTACAGGTATCAATCACACTTTTAGGAATTTATTTTGGCTTATCAGTTATTCGCACCATTGCTCAATATATATCAAATCCGACATACTCAACAACAAAAAGCAACCGATTGTTTCAAGCACTGAAAAAATCGCAGATGGAAAGAGTGGCTGGGAACAGACACGTCATCATGACGTCAAGTCATGCAATAATCCTTACAATCGCCGGTTTGCACCCCGCGCTACCGACATGCCATCCCTATCAAGCAAACTCGGGGACATTTATTTGCCTGAAAAACAGCGAATAAAAAAGCACATATCTGCACTGAGAAGGATACCCTTCAACGGCGTAGAGCCGACCTTCATTCTTCGATCCCCTCCAGCAACGCTGTGATATCTTCCGGTTTGGGCAACTGCCCTCTCAGTTCCTTTGGCAACGTTCAGGTGATTTCACAGGTAGCCACACCGATGGGTTTCCCTGCATCGTGCAGGGCATATTCCACTACCGTGCGATTTTTATCCTTGCAGAGAATGATACCAATAGACGGGTTTTCATCCTCCTGTCGTACCTCTCGATCAAGTGCTGTCAGATAAGGGAACCTCTAAAAAGTTATTGCGCAACCAAATTGCAGCGTTGTCCCGACAAGTCGGGATCGAAATCCTCATCCCGAAAGCTTTCGGTACCCCGGTTTTGTAGTTTATCCCGATCTATCGGGACCCCGTCCGCCTTGCTCTTTGACCGCTCATCACACTTTTTAAAGGCTCCCATAAAACTGCATCTTGCCGACAAACTCGGGTATGAATTTGCCGATCTTCAGCTCGATGGCAACCAGTGCCTTGAGTCGCCTGTGAAAAAGAAGCAGATCAATGAAATATTCATCGCCATCAACCTCCAGACGATACTGACTTCCCATAAAGGCGAACATGCCGCCCATGGCTCGCAGAAAATGCTCTACCCTGGCAATAAGCGCCCGCTACAGTTCCCGTTCGCTATGCTCTTCTCCCAGCTCCAGAAAATCGAAGGTATATTCATCCTTCACCGCAAGTTTTGCCTGCGCACGAAGCTCCGGCTTGAGAGCCTGATCGAAATTGGTCTGACCAAGCAGGGATTTCTCATAGCTCTGGTTATCGATCTGATGAATCAGAACCCGGATTGCTCCTGGATAAAAAGAATAACTCACGGCTATATATCCCAACAAAAATGATGGCAACAATTTTGTTGGTAAAATAAATTTTCTTAAAATACCAACGGTACCGTTGGCGACAAAATTGTTGCAACAAAACAAACGTGATCCGTTATGGAGAAAAAGCTCAGGCAGGCACAGGGAAACTGGGTTGATGGCGACCGGTTCTGGGGGCGTGAAAATGATCTCGCGATTCTGACCCGGATGATCGACGAAGGGGCTCACATATCCATTGTCGCCCAGAGGCGAATGGGTAAAACCAGCCTGATGAAAGAACTTGCAGGACGTCTGAGCGACCGTTATATCTGCCTGTATCTTGATTTGCAGGAAGAGAACGCACCAGCCGATGCCGTTGCAGCGCTCGCCATGATTCTCAAGCCACACGAGAGCTTATGGCGAAAAACAAAAGCCCTGTTCTCCAACGTTTTGCATGCGGTTTCAGGAACGGTCGAAGAAATCAGTGTCAGCGACATCGGCATCAAGCTGCGATCCGGTCTCGATGCCGGTAACTGGATGGACAAGGGAGACGAGCTTTTCAGAATTCTCTCGAAGTCGGAAAAACCGGTGCTGCTTATGATCGATGAAATTCCACTGATGGTAAACCGCATGTTGCGGGCCGGCGATGAGGGCATAACAAAAGAGAATATCACGAACGTCGACAGGTTTATGTCGTGGCTCAGAAAAAACAGCATTGAGCATCAGGGAAAAATCAGAATCATGCTCTCCGGGAGCATCGGACTGGAACCGGTACTCCATCAGGCAGGATTGAGCGCGGTGATCAACAACTACCAGCCTTACGATCTCAAGCCCTGGGATTTCGAGACAGCAGCCGATTGCCTCCGGGCGCTTGCAAACAACTATGAGATCGAATACGAAGATGATGCGGAGCTCGTCATGGTTGAAAAACTCGGATGCTGCATTCCCCATCATGTACAGATCTTTTTCAGCAGTGTCTATACCATGTGCATGCACCGCAAGAATATGCGTTTCCGCGCTGACGAGGTACGTGATCTGTATGAAAGGGAGATGCTCGGATTGCGAGGCCATGCCGAACTGACACATTACGAAGAACGCCTTTCGCTGTATTTTTCAAAGGAACGGTTACCGCTTGTCAAGGCCATCCTTACTGAAACAGCCGTTTCTGATATCCTGACCAAACCTGTACTTCTTGTGCTTCGGGACGAATACACTTCTCAGGATGAATGTCCGGATGAAGCACTCGCCGAGATGCTGCGGATTCTTCAGCACGATGGATACCTCGCCAGAAAAAAAGAGGGCTATGTGTACGAATCAGGCCTGCTGAGGGACTGGTGGAAAAAGGCGCATGAAGAATTTTATACAAGGAGAAAATAAACCATGACAAGGCAGTTCGTCAAATACAACCCGGCGTTTCTCGAAAGCACACAGCTTGTCGAGAATTTTGTAGTACGGCAAACCGACCTCTCGGTAATCGTACGAACCGTTAAGGAAAACACATCTGCATCAAACCAGCATCTGCTTGTCGTCGGCCCTCGCGGAAGCGGCAAAACAACGCTGGTACGACGGGTAGCTGCCGAAATTGAGCGTGACGATGCGCTGTGTAACGCCTGGTATCCGCTCGTATTTGCAGAGGAAAGCTACAACGCCCTCTCAGCAGCGGATTTCTGGCTTGAGTCGCTCTTTCATCTTGCCGAACAGACCGGAGAACAGCGATGGATGGACTCGTATCATGAACTTCGTCGCGAGCCGGATGAAAAACGTCTTGCCCAACGCGCGCTCGGACAACTGCTCGATTTTGCCGACCGTATTGGAAAAAGAATCCTGCTGATTGTCGAAAACCTCGATATGCTGCTTTCGGAATTCTCAAGCGAGGACGAAGCCTGGAGTCTTCGGCGTACGCTGATGAATGAACCAAGGCTTATGCTTCTGGCGACGGCAACCGCACGGTTCGAACAGATCGATCACCCTGCCAAAGCCATGTTCGAGATGTTCCGGATTCACGACCTTAAACCGCTGAACGATGAAGAGTGCAACGCGATATGGGCGCTGGTCGCCGGAGAACCTTTACCGGGAATGCAAATTCGGCCTGTCAGGATTCTGACCGGAGGCAATGTGCGTCTTATCGCCCTGATCGCCCGGTTCGGAGCCAAACGTTCCTTCCGTGAACTGCTTGAAGACCTCATCGATCTCATTGACGAACATACCGACTATTTCAAGAGCCATCTCGACAACATGGCTCCAACAGAAAGAAAAGTCTATCTCGCACTTGCAGAGTTATGGAATCCATCAACAGCAAAAGAGATTGCTGAAGTCGCCCGGCTCGACGTCAATACAACGAGCGCCTTGCTGAAGCGCCTTGCAAGCCGCGGAAAAGTGCTCGTCGAAGAAGAAGGGAAACGAAAAAGATGGTATTCGATCTCCGAAGGTATTTATAATATCTACTACCTCATGCGTCGGAGAGGCGGCCCGTCAGCAAGGGTCAAAGCTGCAGTACGATTTATGACCAGTCTTTATGAGGCCGTCCCGGCAGCCAGACTTGTACTCGATGAATCCAACTCGCTGAAACCGGATGAATGCCGTGACCATATAACGGCATTAGCAGAAATCTACCGTTCCGCTGAATCCATACAACGCATCGAAATTGCAAAGTCGATACCATCAGCGGTTTTTGATTCACCGTATCTCGAAAAAGGTATCAGGGAAGAAATGATAGCATATCATACTTCCAGCGACGGTAATAACGAAGAGATAGAACTGATTCTCAACGAAATGCGCACACAATTCGATACAGCTTCCAGGCTTTACCATCAGCATAACTATGTCTCTGCAATAGACATCCTGGCACACCTTATTAAAAAATACGAGCAAAGGCAGGAGACCAAAATCCTTCAAACAGTCGCAGCTGCTATGACCAATACGGGCACTGCATTAAGCTCGATAAATCAGCCTGAGAAAGCAATTGCCGCCTATGATACACTTATTGAACTGTTCGGCCAGCGGCAGGAAACTGAAATACTTCAATATATCGCAACTGCCATGCTTAATAAAGGCACTGTATTTAGCTCGATGAATCAGTCTGAGAAGGAGATTGCTGCCTATGATGCACTTATTGAATTGTTCGGGCAACGGCAGGAAGCTGAAATACTTCAACATGTCGCAACCGCCATGTTTAATAAAGGCACTGTATTTAGCTCGATGAATCAGTCTGAGAAGGAGATTGCTGCCTATGATGCACTTATTGAATTGTTCGGGCAACGGCAGGAAGCTGAAATACTTCAACATGTCGCAACCGCCATGTTTAATAAAGGCACTGTATTTAGCTCGATGAATCAGTCTGAGAAGGAGATTGCTGCCTATGATGCACTTATTGAATTGTTCGGGCAACGGCAGGAAGCTGAAATACTTCAACATGTCGCAACCGCCATGTTTAATAAAGGCACTGTATTTAGCTCGATGAATCAGTCTGAGAAGGAGATTGCTGCCTATGATGCACTAATTAAACAGTTCGGGCAGCGGCAGGAAACTGAAATACTTCAACATGTCGCAGCTGCTATGACCAATAAAGGCACTGCATTAAGCTCGATAAATCAGCCTGAGAAAGCAATTGCCGCCTATGATACACTTATTAAACTGTTCGGCCAGCGACAAGAAACTGAAATACTTCAACATGTCGCAACTGCTATGTTTAATAAAAGCTTTGTATTTGGCTCGATGAATCAGCGTGAGAAGGAGATTACCACCTATGATGCACTTATTGAATTGTTCGGGCAACGGCAGGAAGCTGAAATACTTCAACATGTCGCAACTGCTATATTTAATAAAGGCGTTGTATATAACTCGATAAATCAGCCCGAGAAGGAGATTGCTGCCTATGATGCACTTGTTGAACTGTTCGGGCAGCGGCAGGAAGCTGAAATAGTTCAAAAAATCATAGCGGCACTGAACAATAAAGGCATTGTATTAGGCTCATTAAACCGGCCTAAGGAGGCAATTGCCGTTTTCGATTCGCTTATTAAAAAGTACAGTCATCGGCAAGAAACCGAAATTCTCCAGAAGGTCGTATCAGCGTTGTTCAATAAAGGCAATACATTAAGTAAAATGAACCGACACGAGGAGGCTGTTGCTGCTTATGATTCGCTTATTGAACAGTACGGGCACCAGCAGGATACTCCAATTGTCATGATTAATATGGTTGCGAAAATATTTCGAGCTAAGACATTATTAAAACTTGACAGAAAAAAAGAAGCATTCGCCTCTGTGGTTATGTTCATCGATCATCAAACGTATATTGACGATTCGATTCTCAAACTGATAGTAAATCTATTCGTTGAACTGGCAGCCTATGGCTATGCCGAAAAGGCACTTGAAATACTTGTCAATTCAGAGACACAGCGACATGTTGAACCTCTTGTTGCAGGTTTGCGTCTGTATTGCGGTCAAGTGGTTCGCACCTCCACTGAAATTCTCGAAGTCGCAGAAGACGTAGTAAAGCGAATTGAAGCCCGGAAACAGGAGCTTGACGACTAACGGTTCGAGTCGTCAAGCGTGGATGTACATTGCTGAAATGATCGTATTGGATTGTATCGATGTTTCATGCCGCCTGAACAGGAACCATTCACCCGAACACCTTCCGGTACTCATCCTCCGTACGCTTGTCGGCGCAGGTAACGGTGATGCGTTCGGGAATAGAACCGAACATGGTGCTGAAGTTGTTCACGCAGGAGGGCGAGGCGAAATAGATCTCGTCGATGAAGTCGAAGTCGATGCTCTGCTCCAGTTCCTGCGCGCCGTGCTTGTAAACGCATAGCGGCGTCACCCTGTTGCCGAGCGCCTGCAGCCCGTTTACCAGATACTCGTCGATAAGGTTCGAACCGGGAATCAGGATGCTCTCGGCAGCGATGCCCTGCTCCCTGAACATGCCGACGATATCGCCGCACCCTTCGGGTTCGAGACTCTGATCGGGTATAACCCCGTATTTCTGCAGCTCCGCAGTTGCCGCCCTGCCTGTGGAGATAATGCGGCTTTTGGCGAGATGGCGGACATCCCTGCCGTAATCGAACAACAGCTTGAAAAAGTATTTCACCGAAAACTTGTTCTGAAAGAGCAGCACGCCATATGTTTCGATCTGCCTGAGAGAGTCGTTCACCTTGCTGAGGTCGGCGCCCTCGATCTGCCTGCACGGAAAGTGCACCATGATGTATTCCGTGCTGCTGTACCGTTTGGCCTCGCCGCCGGTAATCAGCACCTTCTTCTTTTTCGAGTGCCAGTTCTCGGCGATGAACTGATTGATGTTGTCGCCGATGATGAGCAGGGCCGGCGAGTAAACCGCCCGTTCGCGCGCTCTGAACTCGTCGAGCGTGCCGGTGAAGATCTGCTGGTTGTAGCGGGTCGCGTTCTGCACAACGGCAACCTTCGTGTTTCCGCTCCGCCCTTTCGCGGCAACGGCGTCGAGCACGTCGTGAACCGTTGAGGCAACCATGTAATACACAAGCGTATCGGCATCGGGCACCTGAATCTTGCTGACGGGATGACCGGTGCAGAAGGCTACGGAAGAGGATATCTTCCGCATGGTGAGGGGGATTTCGGTATAGGCGCTCGCACCGTGGGCTGCCGTGATGCCGGGGATGATTTCATAGCCTATTCCGTTTTTGCGGAGTTCGTCGATCTCTTCGCCTCCCCTGCCGAACACGAAAGGATCGCCGCCTTTCAGCCTTGCGACGGTTTTCCCCTGCCGGGCATGGCGTACGATCTCCTGGTTGATCTCTTCCTGCTCGAAATGATGGCAATCCTTGCGTTTGCCGGTATATATTTTCAAACCGCTGAACTGATCGACCAGTTCAAGCGACACGAGGTCGTCGTAAAGGATCACGTCGGCATCATGCAGTACCCTTTCGGCCTTTACGGTAAGCAGTTCGGGGTCGCCCGGGCCTGCGCCGATGATGTAAACATATCCCTGCTTCTGTGTTTCCGGTATTGGTGCTGTTGCTGTCATGTCTGTGTACTTCTTTATAATTTCACTTCAAGAGAGAGCTGTCTTCACGCATCATCTCCCTTATCCTGTTGCGCCATTCAACCGACTTCTTCACGTTCTCTCCGTTCGAGGAAATAGCGATGGTCATCTCCTCCTGCCTGATGACCGCCGGAGAGATGAAGCTCGACAGTTCGCGATTATCTACCACATTCACAAGAATACCAAGCCGTTCGGCGTCGTCCTTTATCTGCCGGTTAACCTCCCCGTCGTTCGTGCTTGCATAAACGAGAAAGGCCCCTTCGAGATCGGAAGGCTCATACCGCTTGACGATTTCTGTGAACCCTTTTCCTTTCAGGTCCGGATGAATCTCCGGCGCGAGGATGGTGATGTTGCGCGTGTACTGCTCGACCGTCTGTATCTTGTGCATGGCAATCTTGCCCCCACCGACGAACAGGATTTTTTTATTGTCTATCCGGACGTTGAGCGGAAGAAACACTTTTTTCATAGGTGCTTTGTTAGCTGATTAGCTTAAAGGACGGCGGACATTCATCTCCGCCATCAGCAATGTAGATAAACAAATGGCGGGTTGAAAACCCGCCCTCCGTTCAGACGCTTTGAAAGCGGGTATGTTGCATGGAAGATTACGCCTCCTGCTCCTTTTTCACGGTCACGGCAACCTTCAAAAGCAGCGTCAGCACGAGAATGCCCACGGCCCAGATGCCGAGCGTGACGGTGAGCTCCGTCAGGGTAACGCCGTATTCGGTGATCTCTTCGAGCGGCGATGGCACGAATCCGCCAAGCACCAGCCCGACTCCCTTGTCGATCCAGATGGAACTGACCATACCCACACAGGCGGCTACAAGCCATTTCGACGTGTGGCGCAGTTTCGGGTTGAACAGTATCGCGAGAGCGCCGAAACCGAGAAGCAGCGAGAGCCACATCCACGGCACAAGGGCGCTCTTGCCTTCGAGGCCGAAAAAGAGATACTGCAGGCCGTGCATGTGCGCCGGCACGTTGCTGTAGAACGCGGTGAAGAACTCGGTACCGATCATGAAAAAGTTTGCGACGCCTGCGTAGGTGGCAAGTACGGCAAGTTTCTGACGCGCTTCGTTGCCCGCGTCGAAACCGGTGGTCTTTTTCAGGATCAGCGTGACGAGAATGAGCAGCGAGGTTCCCGCGGCAAAGGCCGAAGCGAGAAACCTGGGAGCGAGCACTGCGGTGAGCCAGAGGTGCCGTCCGGGAAGGCCTGCGTAGAGGAAGGCCGTAACGGTGTGTATGCTGAAGGCCCAGGGAATCGAGAGGTAGATGATCGGTTTTACCCAGGCAGGCGGCGGTACCCCCTTGCGCTCCGCGCCAAGTACGGTCCAGGCGCTCACGAGGTTGATGACAAGGTAGCCGTTAAGTACCATAACGTCCCAGAACACCATGGCGTGCGGCGAGGGGTAAAGCAGTACGTTCAGCACGCGGTCGGGACGGCCCATGTCGGCAAGGATGAAGAGCATGCACATGAGCGTGGCCGCTACGGCCATGAACTCTCCGACGATCACGGTTTTGGCGAACGCCTTCTGGTTGTGCAGATAGTAGGGAATCACCACCATCACGGCCGAAGCCGCCACGCCCACAAAAAAGGTGAATTGCGCGATATAAAGGCCCCAGCTCACGTCGCGGCCCATGCCGGTTACGGTAAGCCCTTCCCACATCTGTCGCGAAAAGGCCGAAAATCCTGCGCCTATACACAGCAGCAGGAGTCCTATCCAGAGCCAGTAGTTCCGGCTTCCTTTCAGAGCTTTTTCAATCATGACGATACATTAAATGATATAAAAGACCGAAGGTTTCGTGCCGAGTTCGGGTTTGCGCTGCATGGTTTCGGTGGATTCAAGCAGTTTGCGGATCTCCGAACCGGGATCGTTCAGGTCGCCGAACACCAGCGCCTGCTCCGGACATGCTTCGACGCAGGCCGGATCGAGTCCTTTGACCAGCCGTTCGGAACAGAAGTTGCATTTCTCCACCACACCCTGCATGCGGGTCGGATACTCGGTACTCGCAAGCTTGATGCCCTCTCTCGGATCGCGCCAGTTGAAGCTGCGTGAACCGTAGGGACAGGCAGCCATGCAAAAGCGACAGCCGATGCAGCGGTGGTAGTCCATGGAGACGATACCGTCCCACCGCCTGAAGGTGGCTTCGGTCGGACAGGCTTTCGTGCAGGGAGGCTCGGCGCAGTGGTTGCAGAGAGCGACATAGGGCCTTTCGGTCACCCCGGGACTCTGAAACTGCTGGCTCGCCGTAGGAAACACGTTTTCATAGGAGCTTTTCCATATCCACTTCACCTCGTCCTTGCGATTGCCGAAATCGGGCACGTTGTGCGTGAAGTGGCAGGCGGCAACGCACTCACTGCAGTTGCCGGAGCACTTGCGGGTATCGATAAGCATGCCCCAGCGATGTTTGCCGGGCTCGGGCTTCTCGTCCCATGCCGGAAGCACGGTTTTTTCGAGCGAAAGCGCCGGAAACAGGCCGGCTGCTGATCCGATGCCGGCAAGAATGCCGATACCGGCTTTCTTGATAAATGATCTGCGATCTTCGTTCATCAGGGCGCCTCCATGGGTGAAATATGGCAGTTCCAGCAATTTGGTTTCACATTGGCGTACATGTGGCAGTTGAAACAGAACATCCTGTTGCCGGAATGGCAGTTCAGGCAGGTGTTCAGACTCTTTTCGATTTTTCTGCCGTCGGGAGCCACATGCACCCGGTTTCCGTCACGCACGGATGAGTGGCGCCATTCGTTCAGTACGCGCATATGGTTGGCCCGCATGTACTCCTTCGAGCCGATGCATGCCGAGCTGTCGACGGCTGCAGCTGCAGGAGCGGCTATCTTTTCAGCCTGGCTCTCCTCGTGCCGGAAAGCGTAGACGCCGGCAAGCACCAGTATGAGCACGGCAGCTGCCGTCATAATGAGTTTTTTAGTCAACGTCGCCCTCCTTCTCTTCAATTCCGGTCATGGGATTTTCCCTCAGATCTTCGGTTCGCTTTTTCTCCCCCTCCATAACGAGCGCATTGCCCACCAGTTCGTGCAGGCCGTAAACCGACACGCCGGGGTTCCAGTAGCGCATGAGCGGCGGAAGGCTTGCCCGGTCGATGGCGCAGATGGTCACCAGAGAATCGACCTTGTGCTTCTCCCTGACGTGACGCACGGCATTGGCTCTCGGAAAACCGCCCTTCATGCGCATCGCCATATTCTCTTCGGCGTTGATGCCGCTGCCGGAACCGCAGCAGAAGGTCTGCTCGCGAATGGTATTCTCCGGCATCTCATGAAATGAGTTGCACACCTTGTTGAGAATATAGCGCGGCTCCTCGAACATACCCATCCCCCTTGCAACGTTGCAGGAGTCGTGAAAGGTGGTGCGCAGGTGGTCGTTGCGTTTCGGATCGAGTTTGAGCTTGTTGTGATGGATGAGATCGGCGGTAAACTCCGCGATATGCACCATTTTCGTGACTTTCGCATTGGCGAATTTCGTGCCGGTAACGGGAGAAACCGGTTCCTGCAGAAAATCGGCCGGCCCGTTCATGGTGCTCATGTACTGATGTACCACGCGCCACATGTGTCCGCACTCGCCGCCGAGAATCCATTTCACCCCGAGACGCTCCGCTTCATGGTACATTTTCGCATTCAGCTTCTTCATCATGTCGTTCGAAGTGAAGAAACCGAAATTGCCCCCTTCCGAAGCGTAGGTGCTGATGGTGTAGTCGAGCCCGATGTGCTCGAAAAGAAGCAGATAACCCATCATGGTATAGACTCCGGGATCGCCGAACACATCTCCTGACGGAGTGATGAAAAGAATTTCCGCACCCTTGCGGTTGAAGGTGGGATTCACCGTCACGCCGGTCAGCTCCTCGATGTCGTCCACCAGCGACTCGATATTCTGCACGAAGGTGTGCGGTTCGATGCCGAGGTGGTTGCCCGTACGGTTGCAGTTCGCCACCGGGGCTAATATCCAGTTGTTGTTCAGGCCTATAAGCTGCAGAATCTCGCGCACCATGATGGTAATCTCGGCGGTATCGATCCCCATGGGGCAGAACACCGAGCAGCGGCGGCATTCGGTGCACTGGTAGAAATACATGAACCACTCCTTGAGCACCTCCTTGGTGAGCTTGCGCGAACCGGCAAAGCCTTTCAGGATCTTCTCGACCATGGGAAAATCGCCGCGATAGACCGACCTGACCAGCTCGGCCCTGAGCACCGGCATGTTCTTCGGATCTCCGGTACCGAGAAAGAAGTGGCACTTGTCGGCACAGGCGCCGCAACGGACGCAGGAGTCGAGATAGAGCTTGAGGGAACGGTACTTTTTGATGCGCTCCCTCATGCCGTCCATGAGGGTTTTCTGCCATCCGTCAGGCAGTTTCCAGTCATCATCGGTAACGGCCCACTTGCGCGGGTTCGGAAAGCCGAGTTCTTCGATAACCTCGGGTTTGGCGGGAAAACAGAAGTTCCCCTCGCGGAACTCGTATGGCATCTCCCACCACTCGCGATCAGCGTAATCGCCTTTCAGCGGGCTCGGTTTTTCCTCAAACTCCTTGATGAGATCGGCTTGTTTCGGAAGGTATTTTGACATTTTTACTCCTTTTCAACCGGCAGTTTAGCCTTTTTCATCTTTTCTCGGTATTCATTCTCGTACTCTGCATAGGTACGGAACTTGACAGGGGCGTTCCAGGGATTGACATGCCTCTTTTCACGGGTGTTGTTGAGCATGGTTCGGGTTGGGCTCAGAAAGATTGCCCCCATGTGCATGAGCTTGCTGAACGGAAAATAAAGCAGCAGTACACAGACAAGAAAAAGATGAACATAAAAAAGCGCCCCGATTTCTCCGGGGGCCTCGAAGCTGAAGCTCATCAGCCGCAGCATCTGATCCTTCACCGGCATCACGTCAACCTTGGCGATATAGCGCATCACCACGCCGGCCGCAACAATGCCCCCGAGCAGAAAGAGCGGAAAATAATCGGTCTGCAATGAAATGATCCTGAGCTTCGCATCCATGACCCTGCGTACAAAGAGAAAGGTAATTGCCGAAAGCGCCAGGGCATCGGTTACGTAAAAGGCCGGAAGCGTGACATCCAGAAAACTGTCGGCCTGATCGAGATAATCGGCAAAACCCGGAACCATCACAAAAAAGAAGCGCGCATGACGCAGCACGATAATAAGCAGCGACCAGTGAAAAACCAGTCCGCCCATCCATAGCCACTTGCTCGAAGCGAAGGTGATATCGGGCCCCTTGCGCACCTCGGCCTTGTTGTTGCGGAAAAGCGAGCGGAACAGCAGCACTTCGGAAAGTACGCGCACGGCAGCATGCCATGGTTTCGTCGGGCTCTCGATTTTGTCGTGGTGAATCCAGTCGAGCGTTTTCTGCTGACCGCAGGTCGAAGTTATGTTAAAGGGCAACGGCCTTTTGAGCCAATCGACCATCCTGTAGAGAAAGCCGGCGACGAAAAGCAAAGCTGCGAGGTAAGGAACGATGACCCCGAAGAGATAGCTCAGCCCGGCATATTGAACTCCGATAAAAGGAATGAGAGCAAGAACGGCCACCATTACCAGCGGCATGAGAATTTTTTTCATGTTCCGGCCCTCCTCAAAAGCATATGCATCTGACTGCGGCTCTCTTCGACCTTAAGCTTGTAGATCAGTTCCCGATGTTCCATGAAACTGTCGAACGCATCGAAGGTTATCTGTTCGATACGCTCCCTGCAGAGCTCACGGTCGGCACCCGGAGACGCGCTCTCGAAAAGAATGGTTTGCAGTTCCCGAAAAAGCGACATGGAGCGCGAAGGTCGAAACGGGTGCACGGCAAGAATTCGTGCAAGCCGGTTTACACCCTCCCTGCAGGTTTCGCCTCCATCCCCGAATCCGTCAAGAATCATCCCCATACCGTCGGCAAGCGCCTCGCCTACAGGTGTCCCCGCTGACATTTTTTCCGCAAAAAGTCCGAGACCGCGTTCATGCCATCGTTGAAGAATATCTTTCCGGTTTTCCTGTATCACCCTTTCCCAGGTTTTACTCATTGTGCCTTGATAGAATGGTTTCGTAAGAGGAGCGTCCGGTCTCAGAGCCAGCTGTTTACCTGATGCTCTTCGACAAGATCGACAAATCCTTCGTAATCGACGGTTGCGACTCCGGCGGCAAGCTCTGAAATGCCCCGTGCGTCGAGATCGGGCTTGAGCGCATAAACCGGATTGCTTTGGAGTACCCCGGCAAGAACTTCGGAAAATTTATTGCCGTTCTGAACCGCATAGACTCCGTCTTCTATGAAAAGCACGGGATCGCCCGGCTGAAAAAACCTGATACAGGTATCGAACGTATCGCCTGAAAACGGAGATTTGTTTATGGTATGTAACATGGGTAGAAGTCGGTTATTAATGGTGAATGATCACATCCTGCTCTTTCATAAGCTCGCCGATCCGGGAGGATTCGACCACTTCGACATCCACAACCAGATCATCTTCGCTGAGCCCGCGCTCTTCAAGCGAAATGCGGTCCACATAGAGCTTTTCGACATCGTAGCCGTCAAGCGCCATGAAGGTTTTCGCAAACCCCTTGATGCCGATTCCCGCAGTATCCTGATTTTTTTTCAGGGAGTAGATACCGTCGCCGATAAAGACAACCGAAAGGTCCTGCTCGTAGGCGGCCATGATAAGGATCATTTCAAGACCCTCATAGGTGTAGATCGTACCGTGAGGCGCATGGCGCATCACATGCATGATCTTTTTAACATTTTCGTTTTCCATATTGTTTTCAGTCTCCGAAGGTTAACAATCTGTCGTTGCGGATGGCTATATCGGTAAGCGTGCCGAGGCCGGTGATTTCACCGCCGTCGATAAGCACTTCATCGCTGATGCCGCGCCTTTTTGAGGCGGCAATGCAGGCCAGAATTTCCACCCCGTGCTCCTTATGCAGTTCATTCCACCGGCTTGAAATCTGCCGGTCATCCTGGGGAGGATCCATGAGTTTCGTCACGTTGATGACTCCGTCGTTGTAAAGGAATACGGCATCGACCGTATGTCCTTTGCGGATTGCCGCTTCGGCAAACTTGTAGGCCGTATCGGATGCCTGATGGTTGTACGGCCCTTCCTTGAGCAGGATTCCTATTTTCACCTTTAGTGTGCAGTTAAAAAGTTATGGGAAACATCTACCGTCGTCATACGCTAACAGCAGCTTCCGGCTTCGGCATGCAGCGCATCGTAGAGCGGCAGCCAGGTCCGTGCATATTCCGCAAACGGTTTTTCCATATACTGTGCAAAATACAGGTCATTTACGGCTGACTCGATATTGCCCTGCCTGAGCGCGTCAATGGCCTTTCGTCCATAAACGCTGGTATCTTCAGCAGTAAGTTCTACCTGCCTCCAGTAATTGATGGCCTCCTGCCGAAAAACCGCGTTTTTAGGCAGGGCCTGAGCCTCCTTGAGGGAGGTCACCGCAACATTGCGGAATCCGAACGTTACCGGCCAGCCGGTTTCCGCCCAAGCAGCCGTGCGGGCAAGAGCCTCTTCTATCTGATGTATGAGAGCTTCGTACATTGCTACGCTGTTAATTATTGTTGGTTCTATCGACCCGTCAGCAGTTCAGGGATAAAACGTACCCAACGGACAACCTCCCTTGACTACCGCCTCACCGCAAACCGCCCACGATCTCACATCTTGCCTTCTTCCGCTTACCGCGAACCGCGAACCGCCCACAATCTCACATCTTACCTTCCTCCGGCTCACGGCAAACGGCTCACGGCCCACAATCTACTCCTTCCTCAGCAGCGAAGCTGCGATACTCCCGGCTACTGACTACCGACTACTGACTTACAATCCATCCCCCATGCCCATCTGGATGTAACCCGAAGGACATACCAGCGAACAGATGTGGCAACCGACGCATCTGGAATAATTCGTATAGACCACCTCTCCGGGAGGGTTGTCCCTTAACCGGGTAACCGCTTCCTGAGGGCAGAAAGAGACACACTGCTTGCAGTCGAAACAGAGCCCGCAGCTCATGCAGCGAGCGGATTCGGCCTGGGCCTCCTCTTTCGAGAGCGCCTGAAGCAGTTCGTCGTGATTCCCCACAACCTCTTCGAGTTCGATGTTCTCGCGCTCGGCCTGATCGGAATGAAAAAAGTAGAGAACATCCTGCTTCTGCACTTTCGTCACTTCGCGGTATCCCTGCTCGGGCAGCGGCTCTCCCTTGAGAAACGCGTCGATCGACTCTGCCGCCTTGCGACCGTGACCGACCGCAGTCGTGATGAGATCGACCTTGATGGCGTCTCCGCCTCCGAAAACATTTTCCTTGCCTGAAATGCGGAAATGACGATCGACCTTCAGCCACGGACGACCTCCGGTAATGCTCTCGAAACCCTGCATATCGGTTGTCTGACCTATGGAAGCCACAACCATGTCCCCGTCTATCCCGAAAGTCTCGTCGGAACTCCTGTAACGGAAGAACGGAATGGGAGAATTCCACCCCTCTTCGCCTTTCTCCTTCCTGACCATCCTTGAACAGAGAAGACCCCTGAGGCCCGACTCGGAACCGATGAGCTCAACAGCACCGGCAAGGTAGTGCATAACCGTTCCTTCCCGCTCAGCATCGTCGAATTCATTCTGAAAACAGGCCATCTCTTCTCTCGGCACACCGGAAATCACCACGGCCTCGGAACCGAGACGCAGGGCAAGACGGGCTACGTCCATGGCTACATTACCGTCGCCGATGACGATGACTTTTTTTCCGACCGGAATATCGTCGCCCAGCACCTCATAGTTGCGCAGAAAGTCAATAGCATTGGTCACCCCCGGTATCGTATCGAAACCCGTGACCGGCAGAGCGCGCCCCACCTGTGCGCCGACGCCGACAAATACAGCGTCGTATTCCTTTTCAAGCTGTTCGAGCGTGACATCCTCGCCGATACGCACACCCATTTTCGTCTCGACGCCGAGATCGATGATACGCTGAATTTCGGCCTCCAACACCTTGCGGTCAACCCGGTAACCCATGATACCGTAAAGCACCATACCGCCAAGTTTCTCGTTGGCATCGTAAATCGTGACGGCATGTCCTCTCCGGCGAAGCTGGTAGGCGGCAGAGAGGCCGGCAGGACCGCCGCCGATGACGGCAACGCGTTTTCCCGTGTCGGTTCCGGCAGCCGGAAGCTTCAGACCCGCCTCGATGCCATAGTTGCCTATCGCCTGTTCAACGGCATTGATGGCCACGCTTTCGTCATGGTACTGACGATTGCACGCCTTCTGGCAGGGATGCGGACAGATCCTGCCCATAACGGCAGGAAAAGGGTTGACGTTGACGATAGTCTCCCAGGCCGACTTCCATGCGTCGTCAGACTTGTCGGTTCCGTTCAGAAACCGGTGATAGCCCCTGATATCCTCTCCCGCAGGGCACTCCGCCGTACAGGGCGGAACCTGACGGACATAGATCGGGCACTTGTGACTGCTGTCTCCGAAAGCCACAATCTTGTCGGTTCCCTCGAGCTCGCTGAATTCCGGGAACCGGTAGTTTGTCGCGTAATCGAGAATAGGGTTTGATTCCACCATGATAATGATCTCCTTCGGTTAAAACCGGACGTGTGCCGACTGGTTGAAGGTAGTCCTGGCATGACGATAGCTGTCGATCATATTATCGTCGAACGTCAGGCCGGTTTCTTCGAAAAAGCGTTTCCACCCGATCCGGTTGATCCATTCGCCGACGCGTTCCCACGGACGTCCACCCTCTTTGTAGGCATTCAGGATTTTTCCGACAACCTCGTTGACTTCAGGCCAGCGGGGCGGATTGTTGGGCAGGTTATGAGCCACAATGCTCATGGTCGAAGGTTTGGAACGGGCGTTGCTGTTCTTGCCGCCGACCCAGATCGCAAACTTGGAGTGCTCGGGATGGTTGATCTCCATGGCGGGACAGGCTCCGAAACAGGCGCCGCAGCAGATGCATTTGGCTTCATCCACCATCAGCGAGCGCTTGCCGTTGACCACGGTAGGTCTGATTGCCGCAACCGGACAACGGGCAACGGCTTTCGGCAGTTCGCATACCATGGCAAGATGGTCGTGATTGACGCGGGGAGGACGGGTGTGCTTGACCACGATAGCGATATCGGCCTGGCCGCCGCAGTTGATGGAACAGCAGGAGGTAGAAAGGCGCACCTTGTTGGGCATCTTCATATCCTTGAACTCCTCATAGAGAGAGTCCATCATGGACTTCACAACGCCTGAAGCATCGGTCGCGGGAATATCGCAGTGCAGCCATCCCTGCGTGTGCGATACCGAAGAGACGCACATGCCGGTTCCGCCCACCGGAAATCCGAGAGACTCGAGTTCCTGGATCATCGGTTCTATATTTTCCTTGTTCGGGGTCAGGAACTCGACGTTGTTGCGAACCGTAAAGCGCAGATGTCCATCGGCATATTTATCGGCCACATCGCAAAGAAGCCTGACCATATCCACCGTATCCTGACGGGGCGTGCCGGCCCTGACGGTATAGATGGCATCGCCGCTTTCGGCGACATGCATGAGTACTCCCGGTTTCGGGATCTCATGGTACTTCCACTTTCCATAGTTTTTTCTCACGACCGGATGAAGAGCCTCTTCATAGGTGTGCGGGCCCGACTCTATGGTCTTCCATTTTCTTTCAGGACTGCTCATGGTTTTCTTTTCCGTTTGAGGTGTGGTGCCGCCTTAAGGCAGCGATACATTCTTCTGATTCAATCTCCCCAACAGCGCACGGTCAATACGGCGCCTTGAAGTAGGGATTGTCACGCGGCCTGGAGACCATATTGATATCCGCTTCGATACCGGCTCCTTCAATGAACTGCTTGAGACCTACGCGCTCGATCGTTTCTCCGATGCGCTCATGGTCGAGACCCGCGTCTTCCCACCATTCGATGATCGTTTCGATCTGCTCGATAAAGGCCTCCACATCCTCATCGCTCTCCATCTTCATGAACGGAATGATCAGAGAACCCATGTTGACGCCGACTTTAAGGGTGTTCTTGCCTCCCATCAGAAGGGAAATACCCCGCTCCTTGCCAGGAGAGAGCGCCTTCGGCATGGCATTCAGGCAGTGCATGCAGCGCACGCAGTCCCTGGTTTCGATATGCATTTCTCCGTCTTTAAGGGAGATCGCCCTGGTAGGACAGAGATTGATGACCTGGTTGACCAGCGCATCCATACCTTTCTTTTCCACCCAGGCCGTAACTTCGTCACGATCGATCTGGATGGCATCCTTCCATGTACCGATAACGGCAAGATCGGAACGCATGATGGCATTGGTGCAGTCGTTCGGACAGCCGGAAAACTTGAATTTCAGCTTGTAATTCCATTCGGGACGGTGCAATACGCCAACAAAATGCTTGAGTGCCTTCAGATGGAGATTGAGATTGTCGTAACAGGCATTCTCGCAGCGTCCGGGTCCGATGCATGAAACCGCCGTACGCATGCCGGCTCCGGCTCCGCCAAGATCCCAGCCTGCCTCGTTCAGCTCGTCAAAACACTGCTGTACATATTTTTCTTCGATGCCCTGCAGCATGATGTCGCCGGTCTGGCCGTGCAGGGTGATGATGCCGCTGCCATACTTCTCCCAGATATCGCACAGCTCACGCATCATGGCCGTGTTGTAATGCAGACCCGGCGCCGGCTGAATCCGCATCGTGTGGAATTCAGCCGCTTCGGGAATTTTATCCTTGATCATGGAATACCTGGTGATAACACCGGCTCCATAACCGTCAACCGTAACAAGACCGCCCTTCCAGTACCCCATTTTCGTGTTGTAGGAGTATTCAAGCTGATCGAGCACCCCGCGAAGCATGGGCTTTTTCGTCCGTTCGGCAAGTTCCTTGAAGCCGGAAACGAAGCTTGGCCAGGGGCCGCTTTCCAGCTCATTAAGCATCGGGGTCGGATTCAGAAACTTCCCGTTCTCTTCCGAATGGCATCCCCCGCAGTGATGTCCTTCACGCGAAGAAGCATCTTTCGCACCTTCCATAGTTCCTCCTTTAGTTCACTGATAAATTGGGTTGGAAAACAGCAGTCCGCCGCGATTAAACGCAACCGGTCGGTTTGGGAAGTCCGGCAACCTTACAGGCCTGCAAGGCCGGGCCTTTCGGAAAAAGTCCGTAGAGGAATTCCGAGGCTTCCTTCTTGTCGATGCCCTGCTCGGCGGCGATAGCTTTTGTCAGCACCTTCACGGCAGGAGCAATCTGATACTCGTCATAGTAGTTCCTGAGGAATCTCACCAGCGACCAATGCTCTTCCGTCAGATCGATCTCTTCGCCTTCAGCGAGTTTTACGGCAATATCCTCATTCCAGTCCTCAAGATTGACGAGGTAGCCGTTTTCGTCAGTCTCGTAGGTTGCGCCGTTAACTTCAATGCTCATGATTCGCTCCTTTTGTGATGTTAGAGAGTTGTAAAATCCGCCTGGTCTGCCGCCCAGTGTTACGCAAGTACACATCAAGGTTCAGAAAGGGGAACAGTAAAAATCAGTTATGTATTTATATAACTATATAGTAATAAAAGAGCCGCTATTTTTCAAATCCTGCAAGGAAAAAAATTTTCTTTTCTTCCTTGAGGGTACCGGTCCGCACAAATGCAGTCATCTTTTCAATACAGATTACCGGAACATGAGGTCGGGAGGACACTCCGAAAAAAAGGGGAAAAACGGCGCTCAAAAACAGTTATAGAGAAATATAACTATATAGTAATAAAAGGAGCGCTATTTTTCAAATTTACCGCGTGTTTTTTGTTTTTTACCGGTTCATTTTTCGAGCGGGTTACGAGCTTTCCACTCTGCAGCAAGATCGGTAAACCTCTTCGCCCATTGCGGATTTCCCTGTACATGCAGATGAGCGTACGAAGCGAAAAGATTCCTGTAAATGATTCCGTCATGCTGTCCGGTAACGCCTCGACCTCTTATGACATCGAACTGCCAATCGCACCCCCCTGAACCCGAAAGCGGTGACGAGTAGTGAAACTCATGCGCTCTTACTTCCGCTCCATGTTCAAACCAGGGACTTTCGGTGCAGCTCCTCAGATTCAGATACCCATGCCCGGCAGGGCGTGGCTGAAATCCGATATCGAAAGGAAGAATACCGGCAAGGGAAAAGGTTTTTCCGCCGTATGTCCCGCTGCGGGAGAGCCAGATCAACCCGCCGCATTCGGCATAGAGCGGCATGTCAGATTCGACCCTCCGACTCACCTCAAGCATGAGCTCCCTGTTGCTCCCGAGCTCGAAAAAAAACGATTCAGGAAACCCGCCTCCCAGATAGAGGCCGTGAACATCGGGAATCGAGCGGTCATGCATGGAGTCGATATAAACAAGTTCCGCGCCGTTCTCTTCAAGTGCCCTGAGGTTATCAGGGTAATAGAAACAGAATGCCGCATCCCTGAACACGCCTATCCTCACCCGTGCCTCAGATCGCATCGAAACATGCTCGTCCGGATATGACCGAACAGGGGGAGCAAGTGCAAAAAGCGCACGGATTGCCTGCATGTCGCAGTAATGTGCGACCTGTTCGGCTGCTTCGTCGATAAAAGAGGCTGCTTCTGCAGTTTCTCCCACAGTCGTGAGGCCGAGATGACGCTCTGCGATAGCGAGCTGACTATCCTCCGGAATCGAACCGAGCACGGGCACCCGGCAGAACGTTTCTATCGCAAGTTTCTGTTTCTCTCCGTGACGCCGGCTACGCACCCTGTTGAGAATAACCCCGGCAATCGTTACCTGCGGCTGCATTGCCTGCATGCCCATAACAATCGCCGCTGCGCCGCGGTTCATTTTTCTGGCATCGATAACCAGCAGCACCGGCGCCTCCAGCAGCGCGGCAACTCCGGCGCTGCTGTCACTGCCATCGAGCGACAAACCATCATGCAGCCCATGGTTGCCCTCTATCAGGGCAAGCGTACCATTCCGGCCGTTACGGATAAACGAATCCCTGCAGCCATCCTGACCCATGAGCCAGGGATCGAGATTATAGCTCTCCCGCCCGGAAGCAAGAGCATGCCACATGGGATCGATATAATCGGGCCCCTTTTTAAAGCAGGTAACGCGCTCACCATGACGGGTCAGATATCCGGCAAGACCAAGCATAACCGTTGTTTTGCCGGAACTTTTATGCGGAGCTGAAACCATCAGCCGGGGAATAGAGAGGCTGTCCATCGACGACATCTTTTAGTGAACCTCATGAGCTGAAACATCCTGCTCCATCGGAATGATGCTCATCCGATGCACAGGGAAAACCGATCCCGACAATACAATCGAGAGTCTCACAAACTGCAACGTTATTATCGCTGAGTTTGAACCGTTGGCCTCCTCTGATCAGGGCGCAACTTGGGAGTAAAAAAAACATCCGCTAAATCGGAATCGACAACTTCCCCCGTCTGGTTCACCAGAGGTTCCTCATAATCGTTCCACCCCCTGAGACCGGTTTTCAGCGAAACAGCATCCTCAAAACCAAGCTGCTGCATAGCGGCGACCGCAAGCACGCTGCGCCGGCCAGAGCGGCAGATCACCACGACTTCACGCTTTCGGGCAGCGGCAAGTTCAGGTACGGTTTCATCATAATCCCATTCGCAGGCCGATTCAAGAATACCTCGAGGGACATTGATGGAACCCTGTATATGCATGGCGTCGAACTCATACGGTTCCCGCACATCGAGCAGCAGCAAATCGGGGTTCTCTTCCATGCGGGATGCAAGATCCCACGGCATGATTTCACGAACATCCCCGAGGCAGTTGTCTATCAGACTGTTAAAGGTCAGCATAACACGCTATTCCGGATTGATTACGATTGATCATGAGCCTGCAGCCGCTATAACTGCGGCATGTTCAGACATGATGCAAACATGATTTTTTTGGCGACAGAAAAAAACGTCCGGACAATAAACCGGATGCGACGCAGGAAGAACAGGAGGAGACTGAACACCGACGTGCCGTTAATTCTCTCTTTTGAGTATAGCGCAAAGCATGCAGATTTCCGCAATACGAGCGAACAAATCCCTCTGCGGCCATTGCCACCATCATGCCGATCACACTTGCCTCGATACGCTCCTCTTTTGCCCCTGGAACTCTCGACTCGTAAATAATGCAAGCCGTCGCCACCAGCCAAAGAAATCGCAATACTGCATATACTTTATAGAATAACACATAAATGTCTGAATTATTATTATATTATTAATATATATCCTAACTTATTAAGGATTTGTAACTATAAGCCCTTAATAAACAGAGCGTATCGAAAACTTATTCCGGCACTGCCTTGTTGAAAAGAAAAAGAAAGCTGCCATGACAGAAAATCAAAAGAACAGTTCTGCCGCCGCTTCAAGGCCATGGATCATCGATACCACCCTGCGAGATGGAGAACAGGCTCCCGGAGTTGCATTCACTGCAGCGGAAAAAACGCGAATCGCCTGCATGCTTGCCGAAACCGGTGTCAACGAGCTGGAAATCGGCTATCCGGCTATCAGCGAAGAAGAGCGCAATACCATAAAATCCATTACAGGACTCCATCTCCCGCTCCGGTTGACCTCCTGGGCCCGGGCCGTATGGCAGGATATCGAACATGCCGCGGCCTCGAACACGGAAGGCGTTCACATCAGCTTTCCGGCATCGGAGCTCTACATGGAGCTGATGGGTAAAAATTACCTGTGGGTACGCCAGCAGCTTCAGGAACTTGTGCCGAGAGCAAAAAAATATTTCAATTTCGTAAGTGTCGGCGCCCAGGATGCGACAAGAGCAGATACCGGCCTGCTTCTGGATTTTATTGGTGACGCCGCCGCTTGCGGAGCTGACCGCATAAGGCTTGCCGATACCGTCGGCATAGCAACCCCGCTCTCGATCATCGATCTCGTAGGGCGGCTGAAAGCCGCATCTCCGCTGCCGATAGAGTTTCACGCCCACAACGACCTCGGAATGGCTACGGCCAATGCATTCACCGCTCTTGAGGCCGGATGCGCTGCCGTGAGCGTTTCGGTAACCGGATTGGGGGAACGCGCAGGAAATGCAGCTCTTGAAGAGCTTGCCGTCGCCCTCTCTCTTTCGGGAAAATATACCACCCGTCTCGACACCGGCATGCTTGCACAGCTTTGCGATATGGTCAGTCGGGCTTCAGGCCGTCCCATTCAGAGTCAGAAGCCTATTGTCGGAAAATCGGCTTTTCAGCACGAATCCGGCATTCACTGCGCTGCCCTGCTGAAAAATCCGCTTTCATACCAGCCGTTTCTTCCCGAACATGTCGGCAGAAACGATTATGAACTGGTGATAGGAAAACACTCGGGCAGTGCGGCCATCAGTCACGCCTACCATGCGCAGGGCATCACCCTGTCAAAAGAGGAGAGCAGCGCTCTGCTTACCGCGGTAAGAAAAACTGCGGGAGAAAAAAAGCGCGCTCTTACGACATACGAACTGAAAACAATCTATCGATTACATTGTCAGACAAGTACCACCATACTGTAACCGAGATGCTCATTCCCCAGAAAAAAAAAGACAGCAGCATCAGCCTTCTGGCTGAAGTCAGCAGAACCGTAACGATTGAAAAAGATATCAGCAAGGTGCTCCGCCTGGTACTTTTCATCATGTCGGAGCATATGGATATGCTTCGCGGAATGATTACCATTCTCAACCGAGATAATGACGAAATTGTCATCAATGAATCATTCGGACTGAGCGAAGAAGAAAAAGAACGTGGACGCTACCGGATAGGAGAGGGCATTATCGGCCAGGTCGTTAAAACCGGCAAGCCGGTTCTTGTACCAAATATCAATGACGAACCATTGTTTCTTGACCGAACCCGTTCCCGTCAGAAGGAGAGAACCGACGACCTTTGTTTTATCTGCATTCCCATAAAGACGGGAACCGAGATCATCGGAACCCTCAGTGCCGATCGTCAGATTGAACCGCCATTTCCCGAAGACCCGTCCAAACGAGCCAAAGCGGAAAGCGAACGGATGGACATGATGCAGCACTACGTCGACCTGCTTTCCATTATCGCCTCCATGATTTCACAGGCGGTAAGACTCAAACAGCTTGCTCACGAGGAGAACTCGAACGGAACAGTCGCGACGCACTCTCTGAAAGGAAAAAATCTGCTCATCCCCCACCGGGACAATGAAAGCCACGAGGAAGAGATAGACGAAACGGAACGCCCGGCAAACATTATCGGCAATGCGAAACCGATGATGTCATTATTCAAAATGATCGACAAAATCGCAAAAACCAGCGCAACGACCCTTGTGCTCGGCGAAAGCGGTGTCGGCAAAGAACTCGTAGCCAGCGCCATTCACTTTAAAAGCCGTCGTTCCGACAAGCCGTTTATCAAATTCAATTGTGCGGCCCTTCCGGAAAGTATCGTTGAAAGCGAGTTGTTCGGCCATGAAAAAGGCTCTTTTACCGGCGCCCTGGGCATGCGCCAGGGCCGATTCGAACTGGCCCATACCGGTACCATATTTCTTGACGAGGTAGGCGAACTCAGCCTGCCGATCCAGGCGAAGCTGCTCCGCATTCTGCAGGAAAAAGAGTTCGAGCGGGTTGGCGGCTCTAAAACCATCAAAGTCGACGTCAGAGTGATTGCCGCAACCAACAGAAATCTGGAAAACCTCATCCGTGAAGGACAGTTCAGGGAAGACCTGTTCTATCGGCTTAATATTTTTCCGTTGACCGTACCGCCGCTCAGAGAGAGAAAAACCGATATTCTGCTGCTCGCAGATTATTTTGTCGAAAAATACAACCGGGTCAACCAGAAAGGAATCCGCCGTATTTCAACGACATCGATAGACATGCTGATGCGCTACCATTGGCCCGGCAATGTGCGTGAACTGGAAAACTGCATGGAACGCGCGGTCATTCTGAGCGAAGATAACGTCATTCACGGCTATCACCTTCCGCCAAGCCTGCAGACTGCGGAATCGAGCGGCACCCCGTATACCGGCTCACTGCAGCAGAAGCTCGACTCGATCGAAAATGAAATGATCATCGAAGCGCTCAAACGCACGAAAGGAAATATGTCGCGGGCGGCTATACAACTTGGCCTCTCGGACAGAATCATGGGGTTACGGGTAAAAAAATTCAACATCGACTATCGCAAGTTCCGTATCTGAAAATCCTTTCTCCTGAGAAGAAATAAACAAAACAGCGTAATAACACCTTCATTTTTTGCATTATATTGATTTTAAAAGCTCAATCGCATACAGAGCGTTCCCGACCTCACTATTCGCGGCATCGTTGAAGTTGCCTTAGGCTGCTTGTTATCGGCTCGTTATAAAACAAATTTGTTTAGTACGCTTTCTCTCAAGCGCATGAGAGGTTACTATTGCACACGTTAAAATAACAACATGAGCCCCATTCCGGACAAGAGAGGGAACGTCGGTTCTCTCACAATTGAAATGGTTGAATTCAAAGAGGAATGGCAGTTTGAAGACCCTCAAACCGGCGTATTTTATAAAAACGGCATTATTCCCCAAAAGCTTTTTCTCACCTTGCTGGGCGGAGACATTCAGCCTGAAAACGCAAAAAAAGCCATCACTGTTCTGGAAAGCATGTTCAAAAGCGGCGTGCTCTCAAACTGCACGTACATCAGAATAGCTGACTATACAAAAGTCACCAAAGCGCCGATCAATACCAGAATTCTCTATGCGAAGGAACTGAACCGTCTGAACTCTGCATATAACTGCCGTCCACTGATCACCTATATCTGCGGCGCTTCACTGCTGCTGAAAACCATGCTTCGCCTGTTTGCGTCTTATGTACAGCAGCAGTTCATATTCGTTCCGACCCTTCAGGACGCATTCAACCTGATAAATGCCGCGAAGAGCCCCTTCGCCGCCAAAATGGATCGGGAGATCACCATAACTCAGAGTGAAATCGATCGTTTTGCCGCCATGTGCGGACAAATTCTGTTCGACGAACACTATATCATCAACGAAAAAGAAAACATAATTGCGCCGGGGAATCCGCTGCACGATCTCTACACCATAATATCCATGCTGAACAATGATCTGAAGGAACTTCAGAAAACAGAGAAAGAGCAAAAACAGAAAATCGAGGAGGCGCTGGAACATGCGCGCACCCTGAACATCAAGCTGTCCGAAGAGAAAAAGAACGTCGAGAAAAAAGAACAGATTCAGCAGATTCTTATAGAAAACCTCAAAAAAGCGAAAATAGAAGCGGAAATGGCAAGCCAGGCAAAAAGCGAGTTTCTGGCGAACATCTCCCATGAAATAAGAACGCCGTTGAACGACATCATCGGCATGAGCGAATTGCTGCTTGACGCGTCGCTTGACACGCGTCAGCAACGGAACTATTGCGAAACGATATTTGTATCCGCAAAAAAACTTTACCAACTGATTACCCACATTCTCGATTTCAGCAAAATCGAATCGGGACAGCTCGACAAGGAAATGTCGGTTCTTGACATCGGAACGATCTGTCACGATGTTTTTTCCCTCCTGAACGAAAACGCCATAAAAAAAGGGCTGCAACTAACCATCGACATTTCGAATGAGATTCCCGATGCAATCCTCGGTTATCCTGCTTATCTCCGGCAGGTGCTGATCAATCTGCTTCAGAATGCTATAAAATTCACCTACAACGGCGAGGTTGCCCTCAATATCGAACCAATATCCGATACTCCCGGGAAGCTCATCCTCCGTATATCAGTCCGGGATACCGGCATAGGTATTCCGGAAGCACAAAAAGAGCTGGTTTTTCAACGGTTCACCCAAATCGATTCCTCCGCTACCCGCAAGGAAGGCGGAGCGGGTCTCGGTCTGGCGATTACCTCGAAACTTGTGGAGTACATGGGAGGCACGCTCAATCTCGACAGTACGGAAAACAAAGGTTCCGAGTTCTGGTTCACACTTCAGTTCGACAAGTTTGATGGAAAGACAAAAATGTCGGCCATTGAAGAGAGTCGCCCGACGGAAATAACCAAACGACCTGAAACGAACGAAGAAAAACCTCTGCCAACAGAAATAAACGACCGGAATTCCGGAATAAAAATACTGTTGGTTGAGGATAACATCATCAATCAGCAGGTGGCGATAGCCATGCTCTCAAAACTGAATGTATCGACCGACACCGTAACGAACGGACTTGAGGCGATCGATGCTCTGAAAAAAAACAGCTATACCCTGGTATTCATGGATCTGCAGATGCCGGTTATGGGCGGTCTCGAAGCGGTTAAAGCGATCCGAAACAAGGAAACAGGAATTGCAAATCCCGATATTCCTGTCATTGCCATGACCGCCAATGCGATAAAAAAAGACAAAGAAGAATGTCTTCTGGCCGGAATGAATGACTTCATCGTCAAACCAGTAATGATACGGGAGCTCCAGACTGCGCTTGAAAAATGGATTCCCCGGTATCGCCGCTGAAACGCTTCATCCTTTTTCGGAGCCGCTGGCTTCCGGGTTTACTGCGCCATGCCGGCGATATGGCGTTCGATAAGATCGGCCTCATCTGCGTCGAGTCTGAACTCCCCTGCCCCGATAATACCCTCGACCTGAGCGGCGCTGCGTCCTCCGACAATAGCCCCGGTAACGGCCGGATGGCGAAGGGTCCATGCAATGGCGACCTCGCCGGGCGAACGTCCGTGAGGAGAACCGATACTGCGAAGCAGTTCGACCAGTTCGAGATTTGCCGACAGACGGGGCTCCTGAAACTCCTTGTTTTCACGTCGCCAGTCATCCTGCGATAAGTTTTCAACCCGTTCACGCGTCATGGCACCGGTCAGCATGCCGGAAAGCATGGGCGAGTATACGATCACGCCGACTTCCCGTTCCAGGCAGAAAGGAAGAATTTCGGTTTCCACTGCGGGGCGAAGCATCGAATAGGGCGGCTGGAGCGATGCGACAGGCGCGATCTGCATGACACGAAGCATCTGTTCGACATTGAAATTCGAGACCCCTATATGCCGGACAAGCCCTTCTTCCCTGAGAGCGGCCATCGTTTTCCACCCCTCCTCAAGATCGGGCTCCGGATTTGGCCAGTGTATCTGATAAAGATCGATCGCGTCAACCTTTAAACGCTTCAAGCTCTGCTCGCATTCGCGCCGGATAGAATCAGCCTTGAGACTGCTGCTCATCCGGCGGTGTTCATCCCACACCAGCGAGCATTTGGTGAACACGTAAGGTTTGTTCCCCATCCCCTCGAGAGCCCTGGCGACCAGTTCTTCCGAATGACCAAGCCCGTATACCGCCGCGGTATCGATCCAGTTGATGCCGAGTTCGACGGCTCGCTGAATTGCGTTTATGGCATCGGCGTCATCCTGGGACCCCCAACCGTAAGCCCAGCCGCCACCCCCGATTGCCCAGCTTCCGAAACCCAGAGGCGTCAGATGCATGTCCGTATTGCCGAGTTGCCGTGTCTGCATGATGTTATGATTTGCCTGTGTTGCATCTGTTATCCGAAAAAATCCACTCCTTCCTTTCCTTATATATAATAAGAAAGACAAGACAAACATGCCCGATTTCTCCTGACATCCGATAACGGCTCGACTCCGAAGCATAAACGGAACTCTTCAGGTTTATACCGGAAACCGTTTTCCCGAATGGAAAGGCAATCTGTTTGGAGGCTCCCCTGTGCAGCTTCGCTTCCGGCGCATGGTGCTTGACGGCAGAAAAATAACCGGCAGCAGAAGCTTTTACGGGCTATAAAGGAACGAATCCGTGATGTCCGGGAGGGAGCTGACGGATAGTGACAACGGTCGCCTTCTGCGCGTCGAACCATCCGGATAAAAACATTCCGCCATCCGGCATTGCCCATTACAAAAACAGAAATAAAGCCCTGAACTGGACGGGGCGTTTTTCTGATGCATAAAAACTACATAAAAGTATTTTTTCAGGCACTCCCGAACGCTCAGGACGACAATGCCGCTTTCTCCCGGCCGGCGAATCCTCCACATCCGCTCCTGCCATTGGTGCAAATAGCTTTCATCCCTCGTCATCAAAAGATCAGCACCGAAAAAACGCTCCCCTGCGACCTCCCTGCAAGCGGTTTCTGCCCCCCGTCGCATGCTCGCGTCAGCGGAGAAAACCCCTGTAAGGAGCAGTGCCCGTGCAGACAGACGAAAATTATACCAAAATGTAGCTTCCTGAATTATTCCACAAAACTGTAGATATTTTTTGCTGTAAAAATCCTTCCGGGCTAAAAAATTATGCTGAACTGCAGAAAAAAAGAAGAGCGGTCAAGACAGGTAAAAATATATATAAAAATAAGTTAACCCATTCCTGCCATAAAAGAAAAAACAAACTCGCCTGAAAAGTGCCCTCTGGCATGTCTTTTGCATATAACTATCATAAATAATCAGGCTTCAAGAAAAAATATCCTGAATTATTTATAGAAAAGACAATGATAACCTAAATAAGAACGAACATGAGAAAAGTCGCGATTTATGGAAAAGGTGGCATCGGCAAGTCAACCACGACACAGAACACGGTTGCCGGTCTTGCGGAAATGGGCAAAAAAGTCATGGTCGTCGGTTGTGACCCTAAAGCTGACTCTACCCGTCTCCTGCTCGGCGGTCTGCAGCAGAAAACCGTTCTCGACACCCTGCGAGAGGAGGGAGAAGAAGTCGAACTTGAAGATATCATCAAAGAGGGATACAGAAACACCCGCTGCACCGAGTCCGGCGGACCGGAACCTGGCGTGGGATGTGCAGGACGCGGCATCATAACCTCGGTCAACCTGCTCGAACAGCTCGGAGCCTACGATGAGGAATGGGATCTCGATTATGTGTTTTACGATGTACTCGGTGACGTCGTATGCGGCGGATTCGCCATGCCTATCCGCGACGGCAAAGCAGAAGAGATCTATATCGTCTGCTCAGGAGAAATGATGGCGATGTATGCGGCTAACAACATCTGCAAAGGTATTCTGAAATATGCAGATGCCGGCGGCGTCCGGCTCGGCGGCCTTATCTGCAACAGCCGCAAGGTCGACAACGAGCGCGAGATGATCGAGGAGCTTGCCAAAAAAATCGGCACCCAGATGATCCACTTCGTTCCTCGCGACAACTTTGTCCAGCGCGCAGAGATCAACCGCAAAACCGTTATCGACTACGATCCGACCCACGGTCAGGCCGACGAGTACCGCGCACTTGCCAGAAAGATCGACGAAAATGAAATGTTCGTCATTCCCAAGCCGCTGGAAATCGAAGAGCTTGAATCGCTTCTCATTGAATTTGGTATCGCTAACTAATAAACGGAGAACTCGCACATGTTAATGATCAGAACAATCGTCAGGCCGGAAAAAGTCCATGAAGTCATGCAGGGGCTGCTCGACGCGGGCTACCCGGCCGTTACAAAAATATCGGTTGTAGGACGGGGAAAACAGCGCGGCCTTCGCGTCGGCGATGTCGTGTACGATGAACTCCCCAAAGAGATGCTTTTCGTCGTGGTTCCCAATGCCGACAAGGATTTCGTGGTAAGAGCCATCATGGATCACGCAAAATCCGGACCCGAAGGCAAATTCGGCGACGGCAAAATTTTCATTTCGGCTGTCGAGGAAGTCTATACCATAAGCTCGGGTGAACAGGAAACCGAAGTAATGCTTGCAGAGAAGGAGGCCTGATGAGAGAAATAATAGCAGTTATCCGGATCAACAAGGTGAACGAAACCAAGAAGGCGCTCGTCGATGCAGGCATCCCGGCATTCACGGCTACCGGAAGGGTTATGGGTCGCGGCAAAGGCCAGGTTCACTTTGACATTCTCAAGGGAGCCGAAACAGGCCATCCCGAAGCTATCGCCCAGCTCGGCAATGCACCCCGACTGGTTGCCAAAAGAATTCTTACCGTTGTCGTCCCTGAAGAATTATGCAAAACGGCAATCGATACCATCATCAGGACGAACCAGACCGGAAATCCCGGAGACGGCAAGATTTTTGTCACGCCGATTGTTGAAACCATCAGGGTGAGAACAGGTGAAGAAGGCAATGAAGCGCTGAACTAACACAGAATATTTTAAAGGTGTAAACGGAGACAGTTACATGGAGGCGAACATACATTTCCCAGATCCTTCCAAAGTCAGGGAGGAGCTGACACAAAGATATCCGGCGAAGGTTGCCAAGAAACGCACGAAGTCGATTATCATCAACGACCCGGAAACCATACCGGAAGTACAGGCAAACGTCCGTACCGTCCCTGGTATCATAACGCAGCGCGGCTGCTCCTATGCAGGCTGTAAAGGTGTTGTGCTCGGCCCGACACGCGACATCGTCAACATCGTTCACGGACCGATCGGCTGCAGTTTCTATGCGTGGCTGACCCGCCGTAACCAGACAAGACCGGAAACTCCGGAACACGAAAACTATATCACCTACTGTTTCTCGACCGATATGCAGGAAGAGAATGTGGTGTTCGGCGGCGAAAAGAAGCTGAAACAGGCGATCCAGGAGGCGTACGATCTTTTTCATCCGAAATCCATCGCGATCTTCTCCACCTGTCCGGTAGGACTGATAGGCGATGACGTGCATGCCGCATCAAAAGAGATGCGCGAGAAGTTCGGCGACTGCAACGTTTTCGGCTTCAGCTGCGAAGGCTACCGCGGCGTCAGTCAGTCGGCAGGCCACCATATCGCAAACAACGGCGTATTCAAGCATATGGTAGGACGCAACAACACCGTCAAGGAGGGCAAGTTCAAGCTGAACCTGCTCGGAGAATACAACATCGGCGGCGACGCATTCGAAATCGAGCGCATCTTCGAAAAAGCGGGAATAACCCTGGTTGCCTCCTTCAGCGGCAACTCGACCGTCGGCCAGCTTGAAAACGCCCATACAGCCGATCTCAACGTGATCATGTGTCACCGTTCGATCAACTACATGGGCGAGATGATGGAGACCAAATATGGTATCCCATGGATGAAGGTGAACTTCGTCGGCGCTGAATCGACCGCAAAATCGCTGCGCAAGATCGCGGAATATTTTGGAGACGAAGAGTTGAAAGCAAGGGTCGAAGAGGTAATTGCCGAAGAGATGCCGAAAGTGAAAGCCGTGATCGACGATATCCGTCCGAGAACCGAAGGGAAAACCGCCATGCTCTTTGTAGGTGGATCGCGAGCCCATCACTACCAGGATCTCTTTACCGAGCTTGGCATGACAACGGTTGCCGCCGGTTATGAATTCGCTCACCGCGACGACTATGAAGGCCGTCATGTGCTTCCGAGCATCAAGGTCGATGCCGACAGCAAGAACATCGAAGAACTGAAAATCGTAGCCGATCCGGAACTCTACCAGCCGAGAAAAACCGAAGCCGAGCTTGAAGCGCTCAAGGAAAAGGGGCTGGAAATCAATGGCTATGAGGGCATGATGAAGCAGATGATGAAAAAATCGCTTGTCGTCGATGACGTCAGCCATTACGAATCGGAAAAGCTGATCGAAATCTACAAGCCCGATATTTTCTGTGCCGGCATCAAGGAGAAATATGTAGTGCAGAAAATGGGAGTACCTCTCAAACAGCTGCACAGCTATGATTACGGCGGACCTTATACCGGCTTCGTCGGTGCGACAAACTTCTACAGGGATATCGACCGTATGGTCAACAATCCGGTCTGGAAGCTGATCAAGGCCCCCTGGGAAACAGCAGGAAACGGAAAAGGCGCGGAACTCGAAGCCAGCTACGTCACACAGTAATCAGGAAAAAGGAGACTATTGAATTATGCTATTAAGACATACACCAAAAGAGGTTATAGCGCGTGAAGGGCTGACGATCAATCCGGCTAAAACCTGCCAGCCGATAGGAGCCATGTATGCGGCGCTCGGCATTCACGGCTGTCTGCCTCACAGCCATGGCTCACAGGGATGCTGCTCGTATCACCGCAGCACCCTGACCCGCCACTACAAGGAGCCCGTTATGGCGGCAACCAGTTCTTTCACCGAAGGAGCCTCCGTATTCGGCGGCCAGGCCAACCTGCTTGCGGCAATCGAAACGATCTTTTCGGTTTACGAACCCGATATCATCGCCGTGCACTCGACCTGCCTGTCGGAAACCATCGGCGACGACTTGCAGCAGATCACGAAAAAAGCCAAAGATGACGGAAAAATTCCGGAAGGCAAATATGTGATCTACGCAAGCACGCCGAGCTTCGTCGGCTCGCACGTAACCGGCTACGCCAATATGGTAACAGGCATTGCCGAGCAGTTCGCCCAGTCAACCGGAGAAAAGAAAGAGCAGATCAACATTATCGCCGGATGGATGGAACCCTCCGACATGCGCGAAATCAAGAAGCTCTCCAAAGAGCTCGGAGTGAAGATCGTGCTCTTCCCTGACACGTCGGATGTGCTCGACGCTCCGCAAACCGGTAAACACGAGTTTTATCCTAAAGGTGGCACAACGGTCGAGGAACTGAAAAGCATCGGCGACAGCTCCAGCTCTCTGGCTCTCGGCTGCATCAGCGCCGAACCGGCGGCTATCGCACTCGACAAGAAATGCAAGGTGCCGTTTGAAACCGTGGATATGCCGATCGGCCTCTCTGCAACCGACCGCTTCATCATGTCGCTCAGCAAAGCTGCAGGCGTTGAAGTTCCCGATGAGATCACTGCTGAAAGAGGACGCCTTATTGACGTAATGACAGACATGGAGCAGTACTTCTATGGCAAGAAAGTCGCGCTTTTCGGCGATCCCGATCAGATCATACCGCTTACCGAGTTCCTGCTCGATCTGAACATGAAGCCGATTCACATCGTCAGCGGCACTCCCGGTCAGCGCTTTGAAAAACGCATGAAAGAAATTCTCCGGAGAATTCCTGAAGCGAACTTCAAAAACGGCCTGAACGCGGATATGTTCCTGCTTCATCAGTGGATGAAAAACGAGCCGGTTGATCTGCTTATCGGTAACACCTACGGCAAATACATTGCCCGCGACGAAAACGTTCCGTTTTTACGGTTCGGATTCCCGATTCTCGACCGCATCGGACACAGTTACTTCCCGAACATCGGCTACAGCGGCTCGCTGAGACTGCTCGAAAAAATTCTCAACGCCTTCATGGACCGCCAGGATCGTGAAGCTCTCGAGGAGAAGTTCGAGCTGGTCATGTAAGAAAGGAACTGAAAGGACATAAAGGACCAATGCAAAACTCCCGGCTTTGCCGGGAGGGGTCCCCGGAATTGGAATTACTTATTGAAAAAGGGGTTGGTATCATGAAGGAAGAAATCGGGATACTTGAAGGAAGACAGGGCCAGGTCTTCGAAAAAAAAAGCGGCGAGGCGGAACAACTCGATATCTCATGTGAAAAAACAAGCCTGTCCGGATCGGTCAGTCAGCGAGCCTGCGTGTTCTGCGGTTCCCGTGTGGTGCTCTACCCTGTAGCCGATGCCCTTCACCTCGTTCACGGCCCTATAGGATGCGCTGCCTATACCTGGGACATACGCGGAGCGGTCTCTTCAGGCCCGGAACTGCACCGGTTGAGTTTCTCTACCGACCTCGGAGAGATGGATGTGATCTACGGCGGTGAAAAGAAACTCTATCTTTCGCTTATCGAACTGATCGACAAATATAAGCCTAAAGCTGCATTTATCTACTCGACCTGCATTATCGGCCTTATCGGCGACGATATCGACGCCGTGTGCAAAAAGGTGTCGAAAGAGACCGGCATTCCAGTTCTGCCGGTACATTCCGAAGGGTTCAAGGGAACCAAGAAAGACGGGTACAAAGCTGCCTGCACCTCTCTCATGAAGCTGGTAGGCACCGGCTCTATCGAAGGGATCAGCCCTTACAGCATCAATATTCTCGGCGAGTTCAACCTTGCCGGCGAAGCCTGGATCATCAGGGAATACTATGAAAAAATGGGCATCGAGGTGGTTTCCACCATGACCGGTGACGGGCGTGTGGACGCCGTACGCCGTGCTCACGGCGCTACGCTCAACGTCGTGCAGTGTTCCGGATCCATGACCACATTGGCCAAAGATATGGAGGAAAAATACGGCATTCCCTATATGCGTGTCTCCTACTTCGGTATCGAGGACATGTCCAAATCGCTCTACGATGTCGCCAAACACTTCAGCGACCGGCCCGACATCATGGATGCGGCAAAAGAGATTGTCAGCAAAGAGGTAGCGAAACTCTACCCCGAACTGCAAAAATTCAAAAAAGTCCTGGCCGGCAAAAAAGCGGCCATATATGTCGGCGGGGCATTCAAAACATTTTCGCTCATCAAAGCCCTGCGTTCGATCGGCATGTCGGTTGTCCTCGCCGGTTCGCAGACAGGCAACAAGGATGATTACGAACGCCTCAGGGAGATGTGCGACGAAGGAACCATCATCGTTGACGACTCGAATCCCGTCGAACTCTCGAAATTCGTGCTTGAAAAAGAGGCCGACCTGCTTATCGGAGGGGTGAAGGAGCGGCCGATCGCCTACAAACTCGGTATCGGCTTCTGCGACCACAACCACGAGAGAAAAATTCCTCTGGCAGGATTTATCGGCATGTACAACTTCGCAAAGGAGGTCTATCAGTCGGTCATGAGTCCGGTATGGCAGTTCGCTCCGAGAAAAGGAGGCAAAATATGAAACATGCGAAAACCGCAACCCAGAACGCCTGCAAGCTTTGCAACCCTTTGGGTGCATGCCTGGCATTCAGGGGCATAGAAAAATGCGTACCGTTCCTGCACGGGTCACAGGGATGCGCAACCTATATCAGAAGATACCTGATCAGCCACTACAAGGAACCGATCGACATTGCCTCTTCGAACTTCAACGAAGAAACCGCCGTGTTCGGTGGCAGTCATAATCTTCAGCTCGGGCTGAAAAACGTAACCCAGCAGTACAAACCGGAAGTTATCGGTCTGGCAACCACCTGTCTGAGTGAAACCATCGGTGATGACGTGCCCATGATTCTGCGCGAATATAAAAAGGCATTCAGGAACGGCTCCCCCATGCCGGTCATGATACATGCCTCGACGCCAAGTTATCAGGGCAGTCACATCGACGGGTTTCACGCAGCCGTGCGTGCCACCGTTGCGACTCTTGCGGTTAAAGGCGCCGAACGACAGCATACGGTGAACATATTTCCGAATATGATTTCTCCTGCTGATATCCGTTACATCAAGGAGATCCTCGAAGCCTTCCGGCTTCCCAATATGCTGCTGCCTGACTATTCGAAAACACTTGACGGCGGCCCCTGGGGCGAATACCACCGGATCCCGCCCGGAGGCACACCGGCAAGCACCATAGCCTCAGCAGGTTCCGCATCGGCAAGCATAGAATTCGGAGCAACGCTTGAAGCCCCGAAATCCGCGGCGGGATATCTTGAATCGGCATTCGGAGTCACCCGTCATCATATGGGACTTCCGATCGGCGTCAAGGCAAGCGACCGGTTTTTTGCGCTGGTCGAAGAGCTGAGCGGACAACCGGTACCCGAAAAATACGAAGACGAACGCCGGCGTCTCATCGACGCCTATGCCGATGGACACAAGTACATTTTCGAAAAAAGGGCGATCGTGTACGGCGAAGAGGATCTGGTCATTGCCATGACCGCGTTTCTGCTGGAGATCGGCATAACCCCTGTACTTTGCGCATCCGGGGGTAAAAGCGGCCTGCTGAAGAAAAAAATCCGGGAACTTGTACCGGACCTCGATGAAGGGGAGATCAAAATCCGCGACGGCGTGGACTTCGTCGATATAGAAGATGAGGCCAAGGTGCTCAAACCGGATTTTCTGATCGGCAACAGCAAAGGCTACACCATGTCGAGAAAAAACAACATTCCGCTTCTGAGAATCGGTTTTCCCATTCACGACCGTTTCGGAGGACAGCGGCTGCACCACCTCGGATACCGGGGCACCCAGGAGCTGTTCGACAGGATCGTCAATATGGTTATCGAAGAGCGGCAGAATGCTTCATCAATCGGTTATACGTACATGTAAAAGGGAGGAATCCATGACACTGAACATTAAAAATCACCCCTGCTTCAACGATTCGTCCCGTCACACGTTCGGGCGGATTCACCTCCCGGTTGCGCCGAAATGCAATATACAGTGCAACTACTGCAGCCGTAAGTTCGACTGTATGAACGAGAACCGTCCTGGAGTCACAAGCAAGGTACTCTCCCCCCGGCAGGCGCTCTACTACCTGCAGCAGGCCATGGAGATCTCTCCGAACATTGCCGTGGTCGGTATTGCCGGACCGGGCGATCCGTTCGCAAACCCTGACGAAACCATGGAGACGCTGCGCCTGGTAAGGGAGCACTACCCGGAAATGCTGCTCTGCGTTGCGACCAACGGTCTCGACCTGATGCCCTGGATCGACGAACTTGCCGAATTGCAGGTCAGTCATGTCACCATCACCATCAATGCCATCGATCCCGAGGTCGGCTCGGAAATCTATGCGTGGGTGCGTCATAAGAAAAAAATGTACCGCGATATCGAAGCGGCAAAACTTCTTATCGGCAATCAGCTTGAAGCTCTGAAGCGCCTCAAGGAGGTCGGCGTGACGGCAAAAGTGAACTCCATCATCATTCCCGGCATCAATGATGGACATGTCATCGAAGTCGCCCGTAAGGTTTCGGAACTCGGTGCGGACATCCTGAACTGTCTGCCCTATTATCAGACCACGGAAACCCTGTTCGAAAATATCGAAGAACCCTCACCGGTCGTTGTGGCGGAAATCCAGAAAGCCACATCGGAATTCCTTCCGCAGATGAAGCACTGCGCACGCTGTCGCGCCGATGCCGCAGGGATTATCGGAGAAATCAACAGTGAAGAGATGATGCTGAAACTTGCCGAAGCGGCAAGCCTGCCGAAAAACCCTTCGGAACATCGCCCTTACATTGCGGTCAGCAGCATCGAAGGAGCGTTGATCAATCAGCATCTTGGTGAAGCCGATCGTTTTCTGATCTACGGCATGGACGGCAACAGCGGCATCTGCTCGCTTGTCGACTCCCGTCCCGCACCCCTGCCCGGAGGAGGAGAACAGCGATGGGAAGCGCTTGCACGCATCCTTGCCGACTGCAGGGCTCTGCTGGTCAACGGCGCCGGGGACTCCCCAACGAAAGTGCTGAACAAACAGGGAATCGAGGTACTGGTCATGGAGGGCATGATCGAAGATGCCGTTCACTGCGTTTTCACCGGGCAGGATGTGAAACACCTGATGAGAGGGAGCCAGATCCATGCATGCAAGACCAGTTGCACCGGAACGGGAGGAGGCTGCGGGTAATAATAAGAAACGATCGGTCGGGTCAGTCAGATCCGGCCGATCCGACTGATCTGAAACAGGAAAAACAATCAACAACCAAGACAACCATAATGGACAAACCAAAGCATCACATCTTCGTCTGCGCGAGCTTTCGTGCACAAGGCGCACCTCAGGGAATCTGCCACAAAAAAGAGTCGCTCGGGCTCATTCCCTATCTCGAAAGCGAACTCTCCGACCGCGGCATGTCCGACGTTGCTGTTTCGGCAACCGCATGCCTGAACCTCTGCGAAAAAGGACCCGTCGTAGTGGTCTATCCGGAAAACTTCTGGTATGGCGAAATCGACAGTGAAGACAAAATCGATGAAATTCTCGACGCTCTTGAAGAGGGCGAAGCCTGTGATGAGTACCTGATCAACTGATCGGCATGTTTGCCGGAACGCTCTATCCTTCGAGGAGAAAGCGTTCCGTTTTTTTTATTTACCGTTATACCTTTTATTACACAACGAATATATCCGTTCAGGCTGATCTGCCCGAGAGACAGAAAAACAGGTATTACAACGGCCATCGTTATATATAAAAATACATAACACTCGCTTATGGAAAAGAGATGCAAAAAAGCCGTCAGACTGACGACACTGCTCGTGCTGCTCGCAGCCGGAACGGCAAATGCGGAAGAAAAAATACCTGATACCGCATGGAAAAACTATACCACGGAAGAGATAACCGTATCGGGGAAAAAAGGCGACATCCTGCAACGGGTTACCGGAAAGGAATCACAAGTACTGAACCCGTCGCAGATGTCTGTTTACAAGGCGATCAACCTCATGCCCTCCCTCAGCCAGCAGAGCGTCGATCCATACGGACTTGCCGATATCGTCAACTACCATGAATCCTTTCGATTCAGAGGCGTCGAAGCCACGGCTGGAGGCGTCCCGGCTACCACAGCCAACGTTGAAAGCCTTCCGGTCACGGGAAGACCCGGAGGCGGAGCGACGATCTACGACCTCGAAAACATAAGCGACATCGACATCTACACCGGCGTCATGCCGGCATATGCAGGGCTGGGCCTTGCCGATGTCGGCGGCAAAATCGATATGAAAATCCGCCGGCCCGAAGACCGGTTCGGAGTGCGGCTCAAACAAAGTATCGGAAGCAACGACTTCAGCCGCACATACCTGCGCGCAGACACCGGAACGCTTGCAGGAAGCACAAAAGGGTTTCTCTCCTTTTCGGAGAGTTCCGCGGACAAATGGAAGGGAGAAGGCAATTCCGAACGGAAAAACCTGATGGCCGGCATCACCAGCGAATTCAGCGACAACGTAAAACTCGAAACCTTCCTGACCTGGAGCAAAGGCGACATCCATACCTACAAACCCTTCACCTATACCGAGATCGGCGACCTCGACCATGCGTACGAAACCGATTACGGAACCGAACCCGGCAGTTACGACTACTACGGATGGAACCGCAACGAGTTCGAAGACTGGATGTTTATGGCCAATCTCGAAATAAAAACCGGCGAACGCTCGAAAATCAACGTCAAACCCTACTACTGGAGCGACAAAGGCTACTACCTGGAGACCATCAGCACCCCCAATGGCCAAAGAATACGCAGATGGGACATTGACCACGACCTCAAAGGAGTTCTCGGGGAATACAAAACCAGAGTCGGCGACGTCGATCTCGACCTTGGGTACATCTATCATACCCAGAAAAGGCCCGGTCCCCCGACCTCGTGGAAAAACTACACGGTAACCGCATCCGGCGACCTGAAATTCGCCGGATGGAGCATTCTCTCGAACAGCTCAAGCCACGAACTGCAGACGCCGTTCATCGATGCAGTATGGCACGCCGGCGACTACCAGCTCGAAGCCGGGCTGAAATATGTCTGCTACACCCTGCCATCCATTATCACCTACATGACCGCCGGTATAGGGGATGTCAGTTACGACGGCGCCCTTGCCCTCGATCCTGCGATCGATGCCGAGGCCAGCGCACTCGACACCAAATCGTTCAACAGGCTTTTTCCCAACCTGACCCTGACGCGCTTCCTCGGCGACAACGCGTCGATACATGCGTCCTACGGAGAGAACTACGTCACGCACGTCGATATCTACCCCTATTATATCTCGCAGCGCAAGCAGTTTCATGACAAAGGCGTAACCTTCCAGGATCTCTGGGACAAGCGCCGGATGGAGATCTCGAAAAATATGGAAATCGGCATGCGCTTCACCGGAAACAACTGGAGCATCGAACCGACCGTTTACTATTCCCGACATGAAAACAAGCAGGCGGTACTCTACGATGCCGATATCGACGCCTGTTACCCTATAAACAATGCCGATGCCGAAGGCTACGGCATCGAGCTCGAAGCCGAGTACAAGCCGCTCGAAGGCCTCAAATGCTACGGATCGTTCTCCTGGAACCGGTTCTCGTTCACCCAGGACATCTACTCGGAAGGAGGAAGCCTCATCGATGTCAAGGGAGCGCAGGTGCCCGATGCTCCTGAATTCCTTGCAAAGGCAATGGCAAGCTGGAAAATCGGCGACTTCACCATTTCTCCGGTCATGCGCTACTCGTCCACCCGCTACGGCGATGTGCTGCACAAAGAGAAAATCGACGGCACCACGCTCTTCGATCTCGACCTCACCTGGAGCAGGGCCATGCCGGGCTTCAAACAGGTTGACTGCTCGCTGTCGCTTTTGAACATCTTCGACGAGCACTATGTAAGCATGATCAGTACATCCGATTACAAAACCCTGAAAACATCGTACCTGCCGGGCGCTCCGTTTACCGTAATGGCAACCGTAGCGCTGCACTACTGACAACGATTCTGCACTGCCTGCTCTTTCTCCGTTACACCATTCCCGGCGTTTTGCCGATCGCCGGGAATATTTTCAACGAACCTTTTCATTACTCCGATGAACCAGAAAAAAACGATCATCTTTCTCCTGTTCCTTCTTGCGGCTATACCGGGCCTGCTGCAGGCAGAAACCCTTACTGTCGCTGCAGGCGCAGGCTACAAACGCCCGCTTATGGAAATCGCCGCCCTTTACGAAAAAAAAACCGGCCATCATATCGATGCCGTATTCGGCAACATGCAGCAGATCTTCTCCCAGACCGAAACCAGCGGAAAGGTCTCGGTTGTTTTCGGCGAAAAAAGTTTTCTGAACCGCTCGACGCTCAGTTTCAGCAGCTTTCACCCCGTCGGAAAAGGGACGCTTGTGCTTGCCTGGCGGAAAGGGCTTGAACTGAAACGGCTGGAAGATATACGAAAAAAAGAGGTCCGGCGCCTCGGCATACCCGATCCTGAAAAAGCCATCTATGGACATGCGGCTGCGGAGTATCTGAAAAAATCCGGATTATCCAAAAAAACAGAACAAAAGCTCATCACCCTCTCGACCGTACCGCAGGTTTCGGCCTACCTCGTCTCGGGAGAGATCGATGCGGGCTTTATCAATATTACCGATGCTATCGGAATAAGGGAAAAAAACGGAGGGATGCTTCCGGTGCCCCGTGACCATTACTCTCCGATCGACATTCAGGCCGCAGTCGTCAATGGATTCGAAAAGAAAAAAGAGGTCACGGATTTTCTCCGGTTTCTGAAACAGAGAGAGTCTCTTGCAGTTCTTAAGCACTACGGCATATGACCCTCGACATAAACGAAATGATCCGGAGTTTCGACAGCCGGAGCGCCGTCATGCTCAGTCTGAACACGGCTGCCGTAACCCTCGCCCTGCATCTTGCTGCAGGAGTGCTTGCGGGTTACTTTCTGACCGGCAGAAAAACCATCCTCCGCTCCCTTGCGGACACGGCCGTCACCCTCCCGCTTATCTTTCCCCCGATCGCTACCGGATTTCTTCTTCTGCTGCTGCTCGGACGAAACGGCATTATCGGCCATCCGCTGCAAAGCGCAGGTATCGAAATAATCTTCAGCACGACAGGGGTTTATATAGCATCGTTCATCGCCGGGCTGCCTCTCGTGATAAAATCGGTACAGAGTGCAATTGAAACCATGGATCGCTCACTTATCGAAGCATCATGGACGCTTGGAAAAAGCAGGGCACAAACCTACATCCTGGTTGTACTCCCCCACATCCGGTATGCCCTGCTCACCGGTCTCATTCTCTCTCTCGGACGCTCATTCGGCGAAGTCGGCATCACGCTCATTCTCGGGGGCAACATCAGCGAAAAAACGGAAACCATGTCGCTGGCTATCTACAATGCGGTGTTCGAGGGAAACTTTGAAAAAGCCGCACTCCTGTCCGTTATCCTCGCCTTCATCTCGCTTGGTATGTTCGCGATCCTGAAAAAAATCACTCAAACTGCCAATGGAAGCAATACTATCGCCTGAAACTCGTATTTTCTTTTATAGAGCTGAACGCTGCAACCATAGAAAAAAAACGCATGGCAAAATGCCCGAAACAATCTATAGAGCTTGAAGGCTCCATATGGTTTCAGAAAGCGCAGAACCGTTTTCTCGGCGGCGACAGAATAGCCCTGCTTGAAAAAATAGATGAACTCGGTTCGATCAACAGTGCTGCCAAAGCCGTCGGTATAAGCTACAAGACCGCATGGCACCTGGTCAACATGATGAACAACCTTTCGGAAAAACCACTGGTCGACCGCATGACCGGAGGCAAAGGAGGAGGGGGCACCCTGCTGACGAAAGAGGGAAAAAAAGTCATCGAACAGTTCCGGGTTGTGCAGGAAGAGCACCGGAAGTTCCTCGAAAACCTTGAGGAGCGCCTGGGAGAAACAAAAAACCTTTACCAGTTCCTCAGAAGGATATCCATGAGAATCAGCGCACGAAACATATTTTCCGGAATCGTTGAAAAAATCACACGCGGAGCGGTCAATGCCGAAGTAGTGCTGGCGCTTCCGAACGGACCGCTTGTCACCTCGGTCATCACCATCGGCGCCGTCGACAATCTCGGTCTGAAGGAGGGCATGAACGCTTATGCCATCATCAAGTCGAACTCCATTATCATCGGCAGAGATCTGCACGATGCCCGAATAAGCGCGCGCAACATCATGTGCGGCACTGTCGGCAAAGTTATCGAAGGACCGGTCAGCACGGAAGTTGACGTTGAAATCGGCGGCGGAAACGTCATTTCGGCAATCATCACCCACGGCAGTTCCGAAAAACTCGGGCTCAGAGAAGGTGAGCACGCCTGTGCGGTCTTCAAGGCGTCGAGCGTGATTCTCGGAGTGAACTGAACCGTTTGCTTCATCGGGGAGATACCCTATCTTAAAGGAAAGCCCATTTCTGATAAACGGTAGATATCTCTATACTTTCAATACGCATCCTTGAGCAGTAAGAACCCACTCATCGACCGGTTCCAACGAACCATCAGCTACGCCCGCATAGCCGTAACCTCCCGATGCAATCTCCGCTGTACCTACTGCATGAGCGAAGAGCACGAGTGCCACTCGTCGGCCAGCCATCGCGACACCCTTAAAACTGCAGACATTGCGCTTCTGATCAGGATTCTTGCCGGACTTGGTATCAGGAAAATACGTTTTACCGGAGGAGAACCGCTGCTGCGCAACGATATTGCCGAGCTTGTCAGAACAGCGAAAGATACCGTCGGCATAGAGACCGTATCACTCACCACCAACGGAGTGTTGCTCCACAAACACCTTGACGGACTGCGCAAAGCGGGACTTGATGCCCTTAACCTCAGTATCGATACCCTCGACCGGGAGCGTTATCGGGCCATAACCCGCCGGGACGTATTTGAACAGGTGAAGGCAAATCTCGATATCCTGCTTGCATCGAAAGCCATACCGGTCAAACTCAACGTCGTGATGATGCGGGGCATCAACAGTGATGAGATCGCAGAGTTCATGGAGTTCACCAGGGAGCATGCCGTAACGGTCCGCTTCATGGAACTGCAGCCGTTCGACGACCACCAGATATGGAAAACCGGCAGATTTCTCGGTCTCGATAAAATCCAGGCACTGCTCCGCGAGATTTATCCCGAGCTGCTGCAACACCGGGGAACATCAACCGAATATTTCAGTTTCAGCCTTTCCGGTTATGAAGGTTCGGCAGCAATCATACCGGCTTACACAAGAAATTTCTGCAGTCAGTGCAACCGCATACGTATCACATCGGAAGGTACGGTCATCAGCTGCCTTTACGACAAACAGGGAATCGAACTGCTGCCGCTGCTCCAGCGAAATGCGGAAATCGAAGAAATCAGCGACCTGTTCAGAACGGCTGTCCACCAGAAACCTGAAGACGGAAGAAATCAGGGCGAGGGAGAAAACCTTCGAACCAGCATGTCGGAAATCGGAGGATAAACGGCCTATAGCGTTACAACCTGCATACCGGCATGTATTCTGCCGCCCTGCAATACCCTGCAGAAAACCCCTTCACGCGGCATGATGCAATCACCCGTTGCCCTCTGAATCGCGCAGCCGTCATTATGGCACTCCTTGCCGATCTGGGTCACTTCAAGCACTGCCCCTCCATCGACCATCAAACGCTCGCCCGGCTTGAGCGATACAAGATCTATCCCCCTCGTCACGATATTCTCGGCGAAGATCCCGTGATCGAGTTCCGGCATCTTTTCGCGCATCCGGTCGATGCTCTCCCCGGACAGCATGGAAACCTGACGATGCCAATCGCCGGCATGCGCGTCACCCTCGATTCCCCAACCCTCTCGAAGAACGATTTCCGGCACTGTCCTCTTAACAACCCCTTTTTCGCTGCTGATGCACACCGCTTCTATATATCCCATAAATATCCGGTTAAATGTAAATGCCGATAAGGCGATTCAGATGCCGCCGACTGCAATAAAATAAAATATCGCAAGACAGCACAACATATCTCCGGATACCAGAATTTCCGGAAACCATTTTTTTTGGAAATTTGAAAAAAACCATCGATATTAACGATTGTTAACAATAAGTACGCGAATATGAAAACGAAAAAAGAAACCAACCTGATAATGCGCCTGGCCTGCTGTTGGGGAAAAACAGCACTTGCCGGCACTAAAACGTCACGGGAGAGCTTGTAAGCAGCCTCTTGCATGATCGACGTATAGTTGTAAAAGCCGGTTCACAGTACCAGAACCGGCTTTTTTTATTTCAAAAAAAACAAACCGCAGTCATAGCCATGTCAGTAAAATCATATGAAGAAAAATCCGGATCTGTTCCGGAACCCATAGTCAGACTTAACCGCATTGTCCTGCTCACCGGAGTGATTGCGGCAATCGTTCTTCAGCAGCCGCTGCTGATAACCCTGCTGTTCGTCATCATTGTGCCGGCGGTCATGTTCGGAAAAAATGCAAGCCCGATCTTTCTGATCGGCTCACGGCTGCTCTCCCGGCAGATTGAAGGCGCTGCGGCCGAGAGCCCGCAACTGATGCGCTTCAACAATGCCATCGCGGCTATCCTGCTCGGGGCCTCGCAGCTCGCGTTCATTCTGGGATCTCCCGCTGCAGGATGGATTCTTGCCGGCATCACAGGAGCTGCCGCAGCAGTAGCGCTCGGAGGGTTCTGTTTCGGCTGCTTCCTCTACTACCAGTTCAACCTGCAGCGTTACAGACTTTTTGGAAAATAACCGCTTGCCGCGAAAGGAACTCACCTTCCCCGGCTGCGCGATATACTGAACGGAAACCAGCAACAAAACGAAACAATACCGATGAACTCAAACAACTACCGTTTCGAAACGCTTACCCTTCATGCAGGGCAGCCTGTCGATCAGACACAGTCCCGCGGCGTCCCGGTGTACCGCACCAGTTCCTACATCTTCAAAAACACGGAACATGCGGCTAACCTGTTTGCCTTGAAGGAGCTCGGGAACATCTATACCCGCCTGATGAACCCGACCACCGATATCCTGGAACAGCGGATAACGGAACTTGAAGGAGGAGCCGCATCCGTTGCGCTCGCATCGGGCACGGCGGCAATCTTCAATGCCGTCATCACGCTGGCGGAAGCCGGGGATGACATCATTGCCGCCAACAATCTCTACGGGGGCACCTATACCCAGTTCGACGCCATTCTGCCTAAACTCGGCATCGATGTCACCTTCGTCGATCCGGATAAACCGGAAAACTTCGAACGGGCGATAACGGAAAAAACAAGAGCGATCTTCATCGAAACCATCGGCAACCCCGCTCTGGATTACACCGGGGTTAAAGCCGTCGCCGATGTCGCCCACCGTAACGGACTCCCCCTGATCGTCGACGCAACGTTCACGACCCCATACCTGTTGAAAACCATAGAGCTTGGAGCCGACATCGTGGTCAACTCCCTGACAAAATGGATAGGGGGGCACGGAGCCGCGGTAGGCGGAAGCATTACCGATGCCGGACGTTTCGACTGGAAAAAAGGTCGCCATCCGCTCTTTACCGAACCGGACGCCAACTACCACGGCCTCCGTTGGGCGCTTGACCTTCCTGAACCGCTCGCCGCGATAGCCTTCGCCCTCCGGGTGCGCACGGTGCCGCTGAGAAACCTCGGATCGTGTATTTCGCCTGACAACTCATGGATATTCCTCCAGGGTCTGGAAACCTTGCCGGTTCGCATGGCGCGGCATTGCGAAAACGCTCTTACCGTGGCGGAATTTCTCGAACGCCATCCCAAAGTGGCATGGGTTCGTTATCCAGGCCTGAAAAACGACCCCTCCCATGCGAGCGCATCGAAAGACCTGAAAAAAGGGTTCGGAGGCATGGTGGTGTTCGGCGTAAAAGGAGGATACGATGCCGCAGTCCGGCTTATCGACTCTATCAGCCTCTTCTCGCACCTTGCCAACGTCGGTGACGCAAAAAGCCTCATCCTGCATCCGGCAAGCACCTCACACAGCCAGTTGTCGGAAGAACAGCAGCGGCAGGGCGGACTCTCTCCGGAACTGATACGCCTCTCCATAGGGCTCGAACATCCCGACGACCTGATCGAGGCACTCGATAACTCGCTTCGGCCCTTGTAAATAAAACAGCCTGTATTACCTTGTAGAAGGAGTCAAGGCAACATAACAAACGGCACCATGCAGTTCGAAACCCTCGCAATTCATGACGGACAAACCCCCGACCCGCAGACCGGGTCGGTAACGGTTCCGATTTTTCAGACCTCGACGTTCGAGCGCGAAGACCTCTCACACCGTCGGGAATTCTTTTATTCGAGAATCGGAAACCCGACACGGCAGGCTCTCGAATCGACACTGGCCCTGCTTGAAAACGGGCGATTCGGTCTCGCTTTCGCTTCAGGCGCCGCAGCTACCATGGCTGCCCTGCAGGTGCTCAGGCCCGGCGACCATATCGTCTCCGCTCTCGATATTTACGGAGGTACCTACCGGATTTTCGAACAGCTCCTGCGTCCCTGGGGCATCGACATATCCTACGCCGACAATGAAGATGTTGAGAGTTACTCCGCCTGTATCGTCCCTGAAACAAGACTCATCTGGCTGGAAAGCCCCAGCAACCCGCTGCTCAGGCTCTCGGACATCCGCGAAATCGCCTCGATTGCCAGGGCACGCGGCATCCTCGTTGCCGTTGACAACACCTTTGCAAGTCCGTACTTTCAGCGGCCTCTCGAACTCGGTGCCGACATTGCGGTACACAGCACCACCAAATATCTCGGGGGCCACAGCGACGTAATCGGCGGAGCCGTTGTCATCAACGACCCTGCGCTGCACACCGCCATCAAAAACTACCAGGCCGCAGCCGGAGCCATACCCGGCCCGTGGGACTGCTGGCTCGTCATGCGCGGCATCAAAACGCTTAAAATCCGCATGAAAGAACACGAAGCCAACGCCCTGCATCTGGCGCAACTGCTTGAAGGACATCCGGCAGTCGAGCGCGTCTGGTATCCGGGCCTGCCCTCGCATCCGCAGCATGAACTGGCAAAACGCCAGATGAGCGGATTCAGCGGTATGCTGACCATTGCACTGAAAGGAGGCCTTCCAGCCGTAGAATTGCTGCTCGCGAAGCTCAAACTCTTCGCTCTTGCCGACAGTCTCGGCGGAGTCGAGTCGCTCGTGGCCTCGCCGGCTAAAATGACGCTTGGAGCGCTCTCGGTCGAAGAACGCACTAAACGCGGCTGCAGCGACAATCTTGTACGCATGTCGGTCGGACTGGAACATGCCGGAGATCTCGAAGCCGATCTGCTGACGGCGCTTTCAGCTCTGAAGCAATCAGACACTCACGCTCCCGAGGGAACCTGAAAAAAAACTGCTCCAGGGCGATCAATAGAGAACGCTCTCCCGGGAGAATAGGGCAATTGTCCTTTCATCGTTATATTCGACCTGAAAAAAACTGCAGATACATTGAAATGTCGCAAATGATTACTATACAGGTAAACGGAGAATCGTTTACGCTGCCTGCCGGGTCATCCGTCAGCAACCTGCTGGCGTCTATCGGCTCAGAGCAGGAGAGTGTGGCAACCGTAGTCAATGATCAAATCGTCCGTCCCGATAATCGTGCTTCATTCCGTCTTAAAAAGGGAGACCGGGTCGAAATTCTGATATTCGCCGGAGGAGGCTAACCGTCTGAACAATACTTATGGACTCTCTGCATATTGGTAGTTATACATTCTCATCCCGCCTGATTCTCGGAACAGGCAAATTCAGCAGCTCAAGCGTAATGCTTGAAGCGGTGAAAGCTTCAGGGACACAGCTTGTCACAGTCGCGCTACGCCGCTTCAACCGCGAGCAGCCAGGCGACGATCTTTTCACGCCGCTCACCTCGATCCCGGGCATCACGCTCATGCCCAACACTTCGGGAGCTTCGACGGCGGCTGAAGCCGTACAGGCCGCAAGAATTGCCCGTGAGCTTTCCGGGAGCCCGTTCATCAAGGTCGAAATTCATCCCAATCCGCAGCATCTCATGCCGGATCCGATCGAAACCTACGAAGCGTCCAAAATTCTCGCAAAAGAGGGATTTCTGGTCATGCCCTACATCCCGGCCGACCCGGTGCTGGCCAAACGGCTTGAAGAAGCCGGCTGCGTATCGGTCATGCCGCTCGGCTCGGCTATCGGCAGCGGACAGGGTCTCGCGACTGCGGAAATGCTTAAAATCATCATCCGCGAGAGTGCTATTCCGGTCATCGTCGATGCCGGGCTCCGCTCTCCTTCGGAAGCCGCACTGGCCATGGAAATGGGGTGCGACGCAGTGCTCGTCAACAGCGCCGTTGCCGTTGCCGGCAATCCTCCGGTCATGGCCGAAGCGTTTGCCGAAGCCGTTGCCGCCGGCCGTAAAGCCTTCGCTGCCGGAATTATGGAAAAAAGCGGCATAGCCGTTGCAACAAGCCCGCTCACCTCTTTTCTCGGAACCGAAGCATGAACCCGTTACCTGAATGGCTGAGCGCCGGACATGATGAAACCCGCTTCAGAGCCATGCTCTCGCCGGATTCGCCATACACCCTCGAACAGCTTGCGGGAGAGTCGAAAGCCATAACCCTCCGCAGATTCGGACGCACCATGTCCCTCTACGCGCCGCTCTACCTTTCGAATCACTGCTCGAGCGGCTGTGCCTACTGCGGCTTCGCCTCCGACAGAAAAACCCCGCGACGCCGTCTCGAACAGGAAGAAATCCGAAAAGAGCTCGGAGCCATGAAACGCCTCGGCATCAGCGATGTTCTGCTCCTGACCGGAGAACGCACCAAAGCAGCGGACTTCGACTATCTCAGAACCTCCGTCGCCACTGCCGCAGCCGACATGCAGCGCGTAACGGTTGAGGCCTTTCCCATGAGCGTATCCGAATACCGTGAACTGGCTGAAGCTGGCTGTACCGGGATAACAATTTATCAGGAGACCTACGATCCCCTGCGCTACGCCGAACTCCACCGCTGGGGTCCTAAAAAAGATTTCAGGGAACGGCTTGAAACGCCATCGAGAGCCCTTGAAGGAGGCATAAAAACCGCAGGACTCGGCGTCCTGCTCGGACTTGCCGACCCGCAGGAGGACGCGCTCATGCTCTACCGTCATCTTCGCTATCTCGGAAAAACCTACTGGCGAGCGGGACTATCGGTCTCGTTTCCGCGCATACGGCCGCAGACCGGCAGCTACGAACCCCCCTTCCCGGTAAGCGATCACCTGCTGGCCCGCATGATCTTTGCCTTCCGCATAGCCCTTCCCGATGTGGAGCTTGTGCTCTCCACCCGCGAAAGCCCGGCTTTCCGGGACGGTATGGCCGGCATCGGCGTCACCCGAATGAGTATCGCAAGCCGTACGACGGTTGGCGGGTACCACGATGCCGAATCCAGCGACCGGGGACAGTTCGATGTCTTCGACGACCGCACGGCAGAAGCCTTCTGCAACGCTCTGCGCGACAAAAACATCGAACCGGTTTTCAAGAACTGGGAACACGCCTATAATGGCCCTTCACATATGGAAGCGGAAAAATAAACGGCATAACACCCTGAAAAATGGCTCTGAACGACGAACAGCGCAAACGCTTTGCCCGCCACCTGTCAATGGATGAAATCGGTGAAAAGGGGCAGGAAAAGCTGCTGCATGCAAAAGTTCTGGTAGCGGGAGCCGGAGGACTCGGCTCCCCTGCGGCGTTCTACCTGGCAGCCGCAGGTATCGGAACCCTCGGCCTCGCCGACGGCGACAGGGTCGATCTCAGCAACCTGCAACGCCAGATACTGCACACCACGGCATCGGCAGGAACCCCGAAAGTATCATCGGCGGCCGAAAGAATCCATGCTCTCAACCCCGACACCCGCCTCGCACTCCATCCCTTCCATCTTGACGAGAAAAATGCCGAAGCGCTCATCGCACGATACGACTTCGTGATAGACGCCACCGACAGTTTCAAAGCAAAATTCCTCATCGCCAAAACCTGCCAAAGAGCGGAAAAACCATACTCGCATGCCGGAATCACAAGCTATTACGGCCATACCATAACCGTGCAACCCGGCAAAACCGCATGCTACAACTGCATCTTTCACGAAACGGAGCCCGCCGCTGAAGCCGATACGCACCTGACCGTCCCGGCAGGCCCTCTAGGCCCCCTCCCCGGCATCATCGGCTCCATCCAGGCCGCCGAAGCCCTCAAACACATCCTCTCCATCGGCAAAGGGCTTCACAACACCCTCCTCTCCCTCGACCTCCTGACCATGACATTCCGAAGCATCCCGGTAAACCCCGACCCCAACTGCCCGATATGCGGAAAAAAGAATTAAATATTTTTTCCTCTCTTCCGACATCGCAAGGGCTTGACAGCCAACTTCTTTTCCTGCTAATCAGCTAACCAGCCTTTTTCAACCACTATCCACTATCCACTACCCACTACCCACTACCCACTACCCACTACCCACTACCCACTACCCACAGCCCACAGCCCACAATCCAAAGCCCACAATCCAAAGCCCATTACCCCCTTCCCCTCCCCGGGAACTCATTAGTCGCCCTCTCCATTTCTTACTCAGCCATCCCGTTGCAAACAACCATTTTATTTTTTACACTGAGAGCGATTTTTCACCTGAAACAGTCAGCATGAACCATGAACATTGACAGGCGCCTTTTCCAGCTCCTCAAAGAAGAACGGGTGCCGTTTATCGTCTCGATCGTTGCAGGCTCGATCGCCTCGGTAATGCTCATTGCACAGGCCTTCTGGCTCAGCGTAATCATCGACGGTGCTTTCATGCAGAAAAAAGGCCTCGGCGAACTGCTGCCCTTCATAGGTTTTTTCTCGCTCTTCAGCGCCTTTCGCATGTTCTTCAACTGGGCATCTCACGGCGAGGCCAATCGGGGAACGGTTGCCATACGCAACAAGCTGTTCACCCGCCTGACCGGCACAGTAGCCGCTCTCGGTCCGGTCTATGCCCGCTCGGTGCAGAGCGGACGGCTCAGCACAACGCTGCTCAAAGGGGTAGAGGCTCTCGATGCCTACTTCGGCAGCTATATCCCGCAGATCTTTTTTGCCCTGTTCACGCCGCTGCTGATACTCGCAGCCGTATTTCCCGGCGACTGGCTTTCGGGCCTCATTCTGCTCATCTCGGCGCCGCTCATACCGCTCTTCATGATTCTGATCGGCAAATCGGCAAGCGCCATGACGGAAAAACAGTGGAAAACCATGAGCAGGATGAGCGGCCACTTCCTCGACGTGCTGCAGGGGCTGCCGACCCTGAAACTCTTCGCGCAGAGCAAATCACAGCGCGACACCATTGAGGAGGCTGGTGAAACCTTTCGCCAGGCCACCATGCGGGTACTTAAAATCGCCTTCCTCTCATCCCTCACGCTCGAGCTGGTAGGAACCCTCGGCACAGCCATCATAGCCGTCAGCATCGGCCTTCGCCTGATGGGCGGCCAGCTCGCCTTTCAGCACGCCCTCTTCGTGCTGGTACTCACCCCCGACTTTTTCCTCCCTCTCCGCCAGCTCGGTACAAAATTCCATGCCGGCATGGAAGGAGTCAGCGCCTCGAAAGAAATTTTCGCCATCCTCGATCAGGCTCCCGCTCCTCATTCAGTTCGAGAGAAATGCTCCATAAACGGAACCGCTGCCGGTAAAGGCACAGTTACCTTTACCGGAGTATCCTGCACCTATCCCGGATCGGCGCATCCGGCGCTCGAACGCATCACCGCAGACATCCCGACAGGAAAAACCACGGCCATCATCGGCCCGAGCGGAGCGGGAAAAAGCACCCTCGTCAACCTGCTGCTTCGTTTTCAGGAACCCGGCGAAGGCTCCATAACCATCGACGGTCTCCCGATACACGACATCCCGCTGGCAAGCTGGCACGAGGGAATCGCCTGGGTTCCTCAGCACCCGACCCTCTTCAATACCACTCTGAAGGAGAATATCCTTCTTGCGAGTCCGTACGCATCCAGAGAGAAGCTTAACGACGCGCTGAAACAAACCGGGCTCTCTGAATTTATCGCATCACTCCCCGAAGGGCTCGACACCATGATAGGCGAACAGGGCGCGCGACTGAGCGGCGGGGAAGCGCAGCGGGTCGCGCTGGCACGGGCATTCATCAAAAACGCCCCCCTTCTGGTGCTCGACGAACCGACCTCGCACACCGACCCCGAACTCGAAGCGGCACTGCGCGCATCCATGGCCGCGCTCATGAAAGGACGCACCACCATCATCATCGCGCACCGGCTCGAAACCATACGCTCGGCCGATCAGATCATCGTGCTCAACGCGGGAAAACTCGTCCGCTGCGGAACGCACGTCGAACTGCTCGCCGCCGGCGGCTTCTACAGCGACGCCCTGAAGCTGCAACAGGAGAAGGCGGCATGAAAACATTTCTTCGCCTGACGGCTCTCGTCAAACCATACTTCTGGTGGATGGCGCTTGCCGCGCTCATCGGGTTCGCCACGACCGGAAGCGGCATAGGGCTGCTCATGACCTCCGGATACATCATCGCCAAAGCTGCCCTGCAGCCGCCGATGAGCGCCCTCCAGCTTGGCATCGTAGGCGTCCGGTTTTTCGGCCTGGCTCGCGGAGCGCTGCGCTACGCCGAACGCCTGCTGTCGCACGACGCCACATTCAGAATCCTCACAAAACTTCGCCTCTGGTTCTATGACGCAATCGAACCGCTCGCACCCGCACGCCTCATGCACTTCCGAAGCGGAGACCTGCTGCAGAGAGTGGTCGACGACATCCAGAGCCTCGAAAACATCTATACCCGGGTTCTCGTCCCCCCGCTGACCGCCCTGTTTATATCGGCGCTGATGTGGTTCCTTCTCGGCAGCTACTCTATCGAGGCATCGCTGCTGATTCTCTTCTTCCACCTGCTTGCCGGTATCGGCGTGCCGCTGCTCGCCATGCGCCTCAGCCGCGGCGTCTCCGTAGGCATCATGAAACAGAAAACCGTCCAGCAGCTGCTCTCCCTCGACCTCTTTCAGGGCATCGGGGAACTGCAGATCTACGGAAAACTTCCGGAGCACCTCGAAGCGATGCGCACAGCCGAAGCAGACAAACTGCGTCTGCAGCGGAAAAACGCACTGATAGACGGACTGCACGAATCGCTTACCGGCCTGCTCATGAACGCCGCGGTCGTAGCCATCCTCTGGGCGCTCATTCCGAAACTCTCCACGCCTGATATGAACGGCATATCCCTCACGATCGTCACGCTCGCCGTCATGGCTTCGTTCGAACCCTTTCTTCCGCTACCTGCTTCACTGAAGCACCTCGAAGCCGACACGCACGCAGGGGAACGGCTGTTCGAAATCCTCGACGCCAAACCCGAAACCATCGCCCCGGCAGCTCCCCTGCCCTTCCCGAAAGATCCGGCCATAAGGGCAGAAAACCTCAGCTTCTCCTATCCGGGAAGCCCGGTAAAAACCCTCGACAGCCTCTCCTTTGAGACTCTCCCGGGAGATCACATCGCCATCGTCGGCCGGAGCGGCGCAGGCAAATCGACCATCACCGCCCTCCTGATGCGCTTCTGGAACACTCCCGAAGGCTGCCTCACCATAGGAGGCGCCGACATCGGCCGGTTCGACCCCGAAGAACTGCGACGCAACATCGCCCTCGTCTCGCAGCGCACCTATCTCTTCGCCCAGACCATTCGCGAAAACCTGCTGCTTGCCCGACCTGAAGCAACGGACGACGAACTGAAAAAAGCCCTCGCCGCCGCAGGACTCGCCCGATTCTCCTCGAAGCTCGACGAATGGACCGGCCAGCACGGCATGAAACTCAGCGGAGGCGAACGGCAGCGCATAGCCATCGCTCGAATGGTGCTGCAGAACGCTCCGGTCATGATTCTGGACGAAGCCACCGCGAACCTTGACGGCGTCACCGAAAAAGAGGTGACCGAAACCCTCGCCGCCCTTGGTGCAGGCAAAACCATGATCACCATCACCCACCGTCTCAAGGCGATGGATCAGTACGACGCCATCGTCGTGCTCGATAAGGGAAAAATTGTGGAACAGGGCCGCCATGAGAAGCTCATGCAGGGGAACGGACTATACCGGAGAATGTGGGAGCTGCAGCACACGATGGAACCGGTGTAAAGGGAATTCTCTTTTGCAATCGGATCGAGATTTATGCAGCTATTGCGCCGCCAACCTGCGTCCCGATCAACACTGCTCATGTGTTCCGCTTTACGTAAACTCAAGTATTCTCAGCTGATGTCCGAATTGATCTGAATCGCTTTTAGATCGATCCGATACCTTTGACAGAGCTTATGGTTTGATGTAGGCGTTCAGGCCGATTGTTACCGGTTTCCCGTCAATTTCAACCGTCGTGACCATGTTCCCGTGAGTGCTGGCAACAACGAGCGTTTTGCCGGATGCTGAAGGGGTCGGTTTCTCAAGATCGATTTCGATACAGAGCTTGTCGTTTTTGATTGCAACGGTCATTGCCATGGTATTTTCTCCGGTTCCGAGTGTGTAAAATCAGGGAGCAATATACCGAAAAGAGTTTCTGTTTAAACGGAATACAGGCAGGAATGCAGCGCTTTTCCGGCACAGAACACTTTTGCCGAACGCGGTTCCACGCCGTGATACCCTCTCCGGGCGGTATCACAGATGAGGTGGGCTGCGAGGGGGTTACTGCAGATCGGCAAAAAGACCGGCAAAATGCGCATTGAAGCAACACAAAAAATCGATATGTGTGTTCCCGACACCCTTATCCCGCATGTAACATCAGGGACGGTATTCATTTCATTCAGTTATGGCCCTGAACGAAGTCTCCCGGCAAATCCTGCTGTCGATATACCCTGCATTCCCGCTCTATCCAACCGGGTCAAACCGGATTTTCGAACCAGTCAGGCACGGCAAAGATCCCTGCTCCTGTAATTTTTTATTAATCGAGCCACCCCGTTACGCGAATTTACGGCGATCGTCGAGAACAAACACGCAACAGACCATCACGACTGCAGCGCCTTGCCAACGGAAAACGCATCGGCGAGACGCGGGCCGACGCCGTGGTACCCTCTTCGGGCGGTATCGTAGATAAGCGGCCGGATTTTCATGATGTCCAGAAGACCGTCTTCGCCGAACACAGCTGCATCGGCCTTGACATCCATGATTTCGCCGATGAACTGCGTATGCAGGCCGATTTCGATAACGTGCAGGAGCCTGCACTCCAGCACAACGGGAAACTCCTCCGCGTAAGGAGCGTCGACCAGCTCGCTTCTGACGGGGGTCAGCCCGGCAACGGCAAACTTGTCGGCGTCGCGCCCGGAAGCGATTCCCACGTAATCGGCTTCCGCGATATGCTTCTCGCAGGCGATACCTGCCGTAAAGGCTTTCCGCTCGACGATGCAGCCGTAGGAGTAAGTGGCCTTGCGCAGCGAAACGGCAACGCAGGGAGGTTTGGAACAGCAGATGCCGCCCCATGCGGCGTTCATCAGGTTGGGTTTGCCTGCCTGGTCGTAGGTGCCGACCATCAGAACCGGGGTAGGAAAAAGGAGCGTTTTCGCTCCAAGAGAGTGTTTCATAGCGTTATGAAAAGATTACAAAAGCGTACGTGAAACGCAACCATGCCTGCAGATCATGAAATGACACTGCGGATTTGCAGGAACAGCAAAAAAGCTAACGTTTGCAACTTACCTCGGCTTCTCGAAATACCTCAGCTTCGCCGTCTCGAATCCGAGAGAATCGGCTTTGGCGACAAGCTTCTGCAACAGCACCGGTTCCATTTCAGGCTTGCGGGCGAGAATCCAGAACAGGGATTTCTTGTGTCCGCAGACAATAGCCCAGGAGTAGTTCTCCCTGTCAAGCGCCAGGACGTTGTAGCCGGCATAGAACGGGCCGAAAAAAGACACTTTGAGAGCGCCTTTCGATGGTTCGCCTGCAAAAGCCGCCTTGCCTTCAATGGACTTCCACTCACCTTTTTTTGCGTCAAACCCCTTGTTCATCACCTTCACGCTCCCGTCCTCCCGAAGGGAATATTCAGCTGAAACCTGCCCGAGATTCTTTTCGAAAGAATTCTCGATCCGGGCAATCTCATACCAGCTGCCAAGGTAGCGATCGAGTTTGAAATCATCGACTACTGCAAGCCCTTCCGGCACACCTGTGCAACCGGAAAGCAGCAGCACAACAAGGAAAAAAAGTTTATTGATCATTGAATCAGGGATTAGGGATTAGGGATTAGGGATTAGGGATTAGGGATTAGGGGAAAATACCTGCTTTATACAAGACGGGTTTGGTTTGAACCATTTTTATTCTGGACAAGAACTCATTGCCGATAGCCAATATCTTTTACTGCTGACCAGCTAACACCCTGACCAGCTGACCAGCCTTTTTCACCCGTAACACATAACCCTTCTTCAATCGAATATCACCGTTTTCTTGCCGTTCACCAGTATCCGGTGCTCGCTGTGCAGGCGGACCGCTCGGGCGAGAACGAGGCGTTCGAGGTCGCGACCCTTGCGGATAAGATCGTCAAGGGTATCCTTGTGACTCATTCTGACGATATCCTGCTCGATGATGGGCCCCTGGTCGAGATCTTCGGTAACATAATGGCTGGTTGCCCCGATGATCTTCACCCCGCGCTCATAGGCCTGACGGTATGGGCTGCTGCCCACGAAAGCGGGCAGAAAGGAGTGGTGGATGTTGATGATCCTTGACGGATAGCTCTCGACGAATTGCGGCGAAAGCACCTGCATGTACCGGGCGAGCAACACGGTATCGATATCGTGGTCTTTGAGCAGCTCCAGCTCCTGCTGCTCGATTTCCTGCTTCGAAGCCGCCGTTACAGGAAACACGTGGAAAGGAATGCCGTAACGCAGGGCGAGCGGCTCGAGATCGGGATGGTTTGAAACGATCAGCGGAATATCTATCCGGAACTCGCCTATACTGTGCCGCCAGAGCAGTTCCTGCAGACAGTGGTCGTAGCGCGATACGAACAACGCGACTCGCATCTTCCGGCCGCCGAGCCGGATTTTCCAGGATGCGCCGAACTCCTTGGCAAGCGGACCGAACGCCTCGTCAAGCTCGATCGGAGGAATGGAAAAGTGTGAGGTGCTCCATGATACCCTTATAAAAAACATTTTTTCGATGGTATCGACATGCTCGTCAAGATCGAGAATATTGCCTCCGCGCTCATAAATGAAATGGGAAATGCGTGAAACAAGTCCGGCCCTGTCGGGACAGGAGAGCAGCAGAATGGCTCCGGGTTCTGAAATGGTCATGAAAAATGTTTCTTATTGAAAAAAAACGACTCGACCGGACAAAGCTGCTGATGGTTATGAGTCAGTTAAAATTTAATGTATTTTCATGAACAGTTGTTCATCCCGAAAAATTTCAACTCGTTTTCAACACGCCTGCTCGCTTTCGGCCTGCATAATATACGATCATGACGGCACGCCACTACTGGATTATCACATCGACGACAACCCTGCTCTTTGGACTCCTGAGCTACTTTTTTCTGGATATTCCGACAACACTCTGGTTCGCGAGCCTTAAAGAGACAGGATTCTACCGCTCCTTCAAACTCATTACGCGAATGGGAGAGTCTCAATGGTACCTTGCCGCAGGTCTCCTCTGCTATCTCCTGCTGCGTAAGGCGAAACCGTCCGCGGCATCGGCGGGATTGCTGCTTTTTTCTTCCGTAGCGCTCTCGGGTCTCTCGGCCGACCTCATTAAATTTCTGCTTGGCAGAGCCCGACCGAAACTCTATTTCAGGGAGGCGATCTACGGCTTCGACTTCTTCCGTCTCGAACACGCATGGATCTCGTTCCCGTCAGGCCATTCGGCTACGGCATTCAGCGTCGCCTCGACGCTCTGCCTGCTTTTCCCTCGATACCGGATCGTTTTCTTTCTGTGGGCGACGCTGATCGCCCTCAGCCGTATCGCAACAACCCAGCACTACCTGAGCGACGTGCTTGCCGGATCGCTGCTCGGAGCAGCTTCGACGGCGTTTCTCTATCATCGGTACTTCAAGACTCCATCGCATGCACTCATCCCTTCAACAATCCGGTGAGCAGAAACAGGCGCTGCTCCTGACGGCGCTTATCGGCATTAGTTTTTTTGCCGGACTCGGCTCCGCTCCGCTTTTCGACGTCGATGAAGGCGCGTTCAGCGAAGCCACTCGCGAAATGATCGCAAGCGGCGACTACCTGACCACCTACCTGAACGGTCATCCGCGCTTCGACAAACCTGTGCTGATCTACTGGTTCCAGGTGCTCAGCGTGAAAACGTTCGGGCTCAACGAGTTCGCTTTCCGCTTCCCCTCGGCTGCCGCATCGGCGATCTGGGCCGCCGCGCTTTACCGGTTCGCCCGCACGGAACTCGGCCGGGAAACGGCCGTTCTTGCCACGCTCTTCATGGTGCTCTCACTCCAGGTAACCATTATCGCAAAAGCCGCAATCGCCGACGGACTGCTGAACTGCTGCCTTGCCGTCACCATGTTCGCCGTGTACACGCACTTCAAAACCGGCTCGCCGGCATCGCGTTATCTGGCGTTTGCCGCCGCCGGAATGGGAGTGCTGACCAAAGGGCCGGTAGCCATCCTGATCCCCGGCGTCGTCTCTTTTCTTTTTTTCATGCAGCAGCGGCAGTTGAAAAACTGGTTCGGAACCGTGCTGAACCTTCGGGCGATCCTGCTGTTTCTGGCTATCGTCATGCCCTGGTACACCCTCGAATATCTCGACCAGGGAATGGCGTTCGTCGAAGGATTTCTTTTCAAGCACAACGTCAACCGGTTCAGCTCCTCTCTTGAAGGGCACTCCGGATCGCTTTTCTACTACTTTCCCGTGCTGCTGATCGGACTGATGCCCTTTACCGGCATGCTGTTCACTACGCTCTTAAACCTGAAAAAACTCCTCCGGGAACCGCTGAACCGTTATCTCCTCATCTGGTTCGCCTTTGTTTTCGTCTTTTTTTCTCTCTCCGGTACCAAACTGCCGCACTACATGATCTACGGCTATACGCCGCTCTTCATCCTTATGGCCAGGCTCTTTGCGGAAGTGAAAGAACCGCGCCTCCATGTGCTCTGGCCGGTGCTTTTTCTCCTGCTTTTCGCCGCGCTGCCGCTCCTCATTCCGTATGCTGCCAGCCGGATCGAAGACCTCTACATCCTTGCCGTGCTCGGTAGCGCCCTCCGGCTCACCGGCACAAACCACACGCTTCTGCTTGCCGGCGCAGCTCTCCTGATTACGGCGATACAGTTCGTACCGGCCCTCTCCCCCCGAAGCCGGCTTGTCGCCGCAGGCCTCGTTTTCTGCCTCTGCGTCAACTTCCACATCATGCCGCTTGCCGCGCGTCTGCTTCAGGAACCGGTAAAAGAAGCCGCCCTGCTATCGAAAAAGGAAGGGTACAAAGTTGTGATGTGGAAAGTTTACTACCCCTCTTTTTTGCTATATTCCCACTCTTTCGCTGAAAAACGGGCGCCGGAAAAGGGAGAAATCGTACTGACGACCGTCAAATACCTTGAGCGGCTCGAAAATCCGGAGCTGCTCTACAGCAAGCACGGGATTGTGCTGGTAAAAAACAACGAAATGAGGCCCAGCCCATGAAGCTTTCGGTGGTCATACCGGTCATGAACGAAACGGAGAATATCAGGCCGCTTTTCCAGGCGCTCGACGCCTCGCTCCGCTCCATCGATCACGAAATCATTCTCGTCGACGACGGCTCGACCGACGGAACCGTAGCAGCAGTGGAAGCCTGCGCTCCCTCTCACGCCCGGCTGATCGTCCTGAACAAAAACTACGGGCAGACAACCGCCATGGCAGCCGGTATCGAATATGCGGAGGGAGAGCTGATCGCAACCATGGACGGCGACCTGCAGAACGACCCCGCCGATATTCCCATGATGATGCGCTACCTCGAAGAACAGGATCTCGATGTGGTTGCCGGACGCAGGTCTTCAAGAAAAGACGGCATGATGCTGCGCAAGATTCCGAGCGCTGTCGCCAACGCAATGATAAGAACCCTCACCGACGTGCATATCCGCGATTACGGTTGCACCCTGAAGGTGTTCAAGAAGGATGTCGCCAAAAATCTCGGCCTCTACGGCGAATTGCACCGCTTCATCCCGGTGCTCGTGCAGCTCTATGGCGCCAGGATGGCCGAAATCGATGTACGGCACCACCCGAGAAAGTTCGGCCGTTCGAAATACGGCATCGGCAGAACCTCCAAAGTGCTCAGCGACCTGCTCTTCATGGTCTTTTTTCAGAAATACGGGCAGAAACCCATGCACCTCTTCGGAACCCTCGGGTTCGTCTCCTTTTTTGTGGGAATAGCCCTCAACCTCTACCTGCTCGCCCTGAAGATTCTGGGGCAGGAGATCGGCGGACGTCCCCTGCTCTCGCTCGGCATCATCATGACCTTTATCGGCATACAGCTCATCACTACCGGGTTTATCGCCGAGTTCATCATGCGCACCTATTACGAGTCGCAGAACAAGAAACCCTACATCATCAGAAAAATCGTTGACAAACCGTAAGCAAAACATATCGAAGCTTCTCAAAACCCTTGTTCAGCTTCTGGTTACCGTCCTGGCCCTTTACCTTGTTCTGACGAAAATCGATACGGCCAAACTGCTGGAAATCATCCGGGGCGCGAACCCCTGGTATCTCCTGCTTGCATTCGTGTTTTTCAATATCTCGAAAATCATCAACGCCCTGCGCCTCAACCGTTTCTTCAGGGATATCGGCATCGATCTCTCCTCTCTGTACAACCTGAAGCTCTACTACCTCGGGATGTTCTACAACCTTTTCCTTCCCGGAGGAATCGGCGGCGACGGTTATAAGATCTACATCCTTCAGAAAAACCACGGCATAAAAATGCTCAACGTTTTTCATGCCGTTTTCTGGGACCGCCTCTGCGGCATCATCGCGCTTGCCGTACTCTCGCTCATCCTTCTTATTCCCAGCAGCTTCGCCCTGAAGCTACCCGAACTGGTGCCCTACGCATGGGTCGCGATGGCTCTCCTCTACCCGGCGTCGTTCCTGCTCAACAGGCTCTTCTACAAGCAGTTCCTGAAGAGCTTCGCAGTTACGGCATGGGAATCGATGCTGATCCAGGTCACCCAGGTCATCGCAGCATTCTTCATTCTCATTGCAATATCGCCCGCCCATCACGCCATCGACTATCTGGCTATCTTTCTCATATCGAGCATTGCCACCGTTCTGCCGATAACGGTAGGAGGAGCTGGGGCGAGGGAGATCACTTTCTACTACCTGCTCGGTTATCTCTCTCTCGATACCGGCATCGGAGTGGCGCTCTCGCTGATCTTTTTCGGCATATCGGCAATCTCGGCCCTGCCGGGCATTATGGGCAGAACCCGGCACGAAAAAAGCGCCCCGCAGGAAATACCGGACACCAGTGAAAAAAAATAAATACTGCGCGGAAGAAGGCAGGAAAATACGGAGCCCTTACGGAGCTATTCCCTTCGATCTGAAGCCGTTGTTGTCCGGAGCCAGTCGAGATATCCTGAAAGACCTGCCGTAACGGGAATCCGGATGATTTCAGGAACGTCGTAGGGATGGTACTCGCTGATGTACGATTCGAGATCGGAATAACGGGATACGGTTGTTTTGATCAGAAGCAGCACTTCCGCCTCGCGCTGCAACTCCCCTTCCCAGAGAAAGAAACTCCGGATACCGGTCATCTGGACACAGGCGGCAAGCCGGTTTTCGAGAATGCTTTCCGCAAGGTTTTCTGCCTCTTCCATTCCGGGAATTGTCGTAACGACCATACAGTACTCTTCTTTCATGGCAACGAAACCTTGACGATTATAAAAACGACCTGATGCGGAGGCTCTCCGCTTACAGTTCGATCAGTTTTTTCGTGAAACGCTGGAATGGATGCGCTCCGTCGCTCCGAAGCACTACCGTATCTTCAATACGAACACCGAGCCTGCCCGGAAGATAAATGCCCGGCTCGATGGTAAAAACCATGTTTTCTTCGAGATTCCGGCAGTTTTTTGAACTGATGCGAGGCTCTTCGTGAACGTCAATTCCGACCCCATGCCCGAGACTGTGTCCGAACGCCTCGCCATATCCATACCGGTCGATATATGCCCGCGCAATGCCGTCCAGTTCTGACGCCCTCATCCCGCAGCGGGCGCCGTCGACGGCAAGTTGCTGTGCCTCTTCGACAATACGGTAGATCGCCCTGTCTTCCGAAGAAACCCTGCCAAGCGCGACGGTACGCGTCTGATCGGACGCATAGCCTTCACAGACGCAACCCATATCGATCACAATCAGCTCTCCATTCCTGAAATGCGCGGCAACCGGCTTGGCATGAGGCATTGCTGCTCTTGAACCTGATGCGACGATGGGATCGAACGAGTCTTTCTCCGCGCCAAGTTTTTTGTGCTGATAAGAGATCTCCGCCGCGATATCGAGTTCCGTCGCCTCTGGCCTGATCATGGGCAGAATAAGTTCGAGCACCTGTTCGCTGATGCATGCCGCCTGCCGCATATGCATCAGCTCGATATGGTTTTTCACCATTCTGAGATCGTCAAAAAAAGATGCGACCGGCACGGGCGCCGTCATTGGTTCCAGTCTGGCGCACAACCGTCGGGCTTCGTCCCACGTCATGCTGTCAGACTGAATGCCGGTAGCGGCTCCCAACGGATAGCCGCCCGCGACGACCTCTGCCGCAAAGCCGTCGGAAGCGATCACCGTCTCGGCCACTCTGACCTCTGCTGCGGCCTGTTCCCGGTAACGAAAATCCGTAAAAAGAGTGCATCTGTCCGGACTGACGAGCAGCCGGGCATTGGAACCGCTGAAACCGGTAAGCCATCGGATAACCGAAAGATCGGATACGATCAAACCGTCAAGATTCAGAGCCGTCATTTTTCTGCGAACTCCCGAAAGCCCTGCCTGACGATACCCGTCAAGATACTGATGATCCATACTGCTGTTCAACTGCGTGAAAAATACCTGTGCGACATCCTGATCGCTTGCAATAAGCTATATTCTTGTTATAATTTACATTTATTGATAATTCATTCTCTCCGCCAACCATTTTTTTCATGGCCCACAAGGATTTTCTTCACAAGCTGCTCTCCGGAGACCATTTTTCGCAGGAGGAGATGACTCAGTGCATGAACGCCATCATGAACGGAGTTTTTCCCGATACCGTTATTGCCGCTCTGCTCGCACTTCTGGAACGCAAAGGGGTAACCTCCACAGAAGTTGCCGGAGCGTATTACAGTCTTATCGCAAAGGCCAACACCATCGATCTCTCTCCGGATGCCGTCGATACGTGCGGTACCGGCGGCGATCATGCCGGCACCTATAACATTTCCACTATCGGCTCGATCATCGCCAACAGCACCGGCGTCCCCATTGCCAAACACGGAAACCGTTCGGTTACGAGCAGCTGCGGCAGCGCCGACGTGCTCGAGGAGCTTGGGTTCCGTATCGACCTGCCCGTGGAAGCCACCGTGGAACTCTATGCCCGGACAGGGTTTTCATTCCTCTTCGCCCCGCTCTTCCACCCGTCGATGAAACGGGTTGCCCATATACGCAAGGAACTCGGCATAAGAACCATATTCAACATGCTCGGCCCTCTTATCAACCCTGCGCGATCAAAAAGGCAGCTTGTCGGCGTTTACAGCAGCGAACTTATGGAACTCTATACCGAAGTGCTCCTGCAGACCGGTACAAGCCACGCCATGATTGTGCATGCGATGACTGAAGAAGGCATCTCCCTCGATGAACCGAGTCTTAACGGGCCGACCTATATTGTTGAAATCCAGAACGGATATGTCTGTCGGCATACGGTTTATCCGGAGGATTTCGGTCTCGACAGGCATCCGCTTTCGGCTATTCAGGGAGGCGAGCGAAAGCAGAATGCCGCTATCGTCAGAAGCATTCTTGACGGCAGCGCTTCAACGGCGCAAATCGATGCCGCTCTCTATACCTCGGCAATGGCCTGTTACGTATCCGGACATGCAAGGTGCATCGATGACGGCCTCACCATATCGAAAGAATCACTTGAAAGCGGCGATACCGACAGAAAATTCAGGGAGATTCTTGACCTTAACGCAGAACTTTCTGCCCGTTACAGGGAAACGGTGAACTAAGCGCTTACATTTTTTCCAAAAAACTTGTATTATTGTTGCTTTCTCTGCGGAAGACGAAGTGAGTTTTTAATAGCTATCATGAACGGAAACGACACCCTGCATCCGGATATCCAGCCAAGCATCAGTGATAAACTGCGCATGTCGGGAGTGAGCGCTTCCCGGCAGAGAGCTATTCAGCAGGCTCTGGAAAATGTCAATAAACCAGGGTTCAGAATCGAGCCGTCTGCCATTCTTCCGCTCATGAAACCCGTCACATGGTTTCCTCCCATGTGGGCATTCGCCTGTGGCGTGGTCTCAACCGGCGAGCCTCTTGCATCAAACTGGTCGATCCTGCTCCGCGGCGTCATTCTGGCCGGACCGCTCATGTGCGCGATGTCGCAGACCATGAACGACTATTTCGACCGCGAGGTCGATGCCATCAACGAGCCCGACCGCCCTATCCCTTCAGGAAAAATATCAAAATCAGCCAGCTGGCTGATCACGTTCGGACTCATCATAACCGGATTTCTGGTAGCTCTTTCGATTCACCCCTATGTCGTCGCCATCGCGTTTGTCGGGGTGCTGATGTCGCATGCCTACTCCGGTCCGCCGATCAGAGCCAAACGAAACGGATGGTTCGGAAACCTGATCGTGGGACTCGCCTATGAAGGCGTGGCCTGGTTGACGGGCAGTTTTGCCATCACCCAGGGCGTACCATCGTCTGAAACCATAGCCCTGGCGATCATATTCTCGCTTGGAGCTCACGGCATCATGACGCTCAACGATTTCAAGTCGGTCGTCGGCGACAATATCCGTAAAGTCGCCTCCATACCGGTGCAGCTCGGAGAGAAAAAAGCTGCCGTACTCGCATCGGTGATCATGGACCTCGCCCAGATTGCCGCCATCTCAATCCTTGTAATGAAAGAGTCCTGGACGACAACCGCATTGGCCCTGCTGCTGCTGGTCGCCCAGTTGCCCATGCAGAAAATCCTTATTGCGAATCCGAGAGAAAAAGCCGTCTGGTACAACGCATTCGGCACACTGCTCTATGTACTTTCCATGATGGTATGTGCGGCAGGCATACGTCCGTGAAGGAACCGTTCCTCTGAGGAACAAGGAATTTCAGGTTTCCGAAACTATTGTTATATTCCGGTTCATTTTTTTAACACCAATAGAATTGCATCATGTCCAAAGTTTGTGTCCTGACTGGAAAAAGACCGAAGTATGGCAATAATGTTTCTCATGCCAATAACCACACCCGTACCCGTTTTGAGCCGAACCTGCATACAAAAAGAATCTGGATTGAAGAGGAAAAATGCTGGGTGAAAGTTAAACTGTCAGCCAAAGCCATGAAAATCATTTCCAAAACAGGCACAGCCAAACTTGCCGCGCTCTTGAAATAAGCTGTTTTCAGGAATGTTATAACTGGTTCTGCAAAGGCTCAATTCTTTAACGAATTGAGCCTTTTCTGTCTATGAAAAAAAGAGTTACCATCTATACCGACGGAGCCTGCAGCGGAAATCCCGGCAGAGGCGGCTGGGGAGCCCTCATGATGTACGGCACGGTTAACCGTGAGCTTTCCGGCTATGAACCGGCCACCACCAACAACCGCATGGAGCTTACCGCGGCTATCGAAGGACTCGATGCCCTGAAGGAATCCTGCGTCGTTGACCTGTACAGCGATTCCGCTTATCTGGTCAATGCCCTGAATCAGGGCTGGCTGAAGCGCTGGACAACGAACAACTGGACGACTTCAGCAAAAAAAAGCGTCGAGAATATAGACCTCTGGAAAAAAATCCTGAAGTTGGTTACATTGCACCAGGTTACCTTTCACAAGGTCAAAGGGCACAGCGACAATCCTTTCAACAACCGCTGCGACGAACTGGCCCGCCAGGCCATCAAAAACAACACCTGATCCGTTGACCCATGCAGAGCACTTCCGTACCTGAGCAACCGACACTCAAGCGTTCCCTGAAAAAAGGGCCCGGATTGCTTATTTCGATCAGTGTCGTCAGCATGCTCTGTTTTCTTGCGGTCGTCGCCTGGATAAACTGGCCGAAACCCCGCCTCGCTCCAGAACCGCTGAACCGCGAGACAAAAGATCTCATAAGCCGCATTCCGGGAAAATCGGACGCAGTAATCTATGTTGGCATGAAAGACATCCGGAACAGCCCCTTCTGGAACGAGGTCATGCCTGATTCATTGAAAAAACTGCCGCTCATCAGTATGGGCGGAAAACTTGACAGTCTCATGAACAGCCGGGGTTTCGTCATCCCGGATGATCTCGACACCCTGATCATGAGTTTCCGACAGACCGGCTTTAAAAAGAATGATTTTTTAGGCATAGCGTCCGGACGATTTTCAGAAAAATTTCCGGAATCCTTTCTGAAAGCGAAAAGCCTGGAAACCGCATCGGCAGGAGGCCATACCTTTTATGCGCTCGACCGGAATATCTGGGTAGCTCCCTTTGGAACGAACAGGATTGCCGTAGCCGGCAGCCGAAAAATGCTTGAAGATTTTTTTCAGCCTGCGGGCAATTTTTTCGAGAGGGACTCACTCTCCGCGGCATTGATTGACAAGGCTGTCTATAAATCGCATCTCTGGTTTGCCCTTCCTTCGGCAGAATGGACTAACAGCGCTCTGAAAAGCCTCACTTCTGCTAACCGCGACATGAACGGCCTGGGAAACCTTAACAGGATCCGCCATCTTGCGCTTTCAGCTTCATTCAAGGACGGCATCAAGGCGGAAACCGAGTGGGTGTACAAAACGCGACGGGCGGCCTTCTTTGCCTCGACATTTCTCTGGGGGGCGGCAAAACTCTCCTCTCTTTCCGAATCAAGAACAAGCAAAGAGGCAAGAGAGCTGCTCGATAAAGTCAGGATTCAGCAGAACCTCGAGTCGGTGATTATCCATGCCGACCTCCCCGAAAGCCTCTTCAGAAAATCTGAAAAGGCTCCATAACCTTGCAGTTCATGGAGATACCTGAAACAGAAGGTGGCACCCTTTCCATTCCACAAAAAGCTTGCCGTTCACGACGACTTTTTTACCTGGCTGCGCGTCAAGCAGTGAAACCAGACGCTGCAGCATAGCCGCATCCGGCGATGCTCCGGATTCCTGAAGCGCGCGTTTGAAAATCTCTTTCTGTTCAAAGAGAGAAAGTTTTCTGAGTTCTGCGACATCCAGGCAGCCTTCTTCAGGAAAAAGAGCCGGACGCTCTTCTGCAAGGCGCTCGAAATACCCTTCGAGAAACGCTTCCAGCTCACCGGCCTGTTCCGAAAGACGTTGCAGGGAGACCGTAAGTTTATGCTCAAAACGCTCCTCGATAAGCGGAATGACCCGATTGCGGATAAAGTTTCTGTCGTAATCGATGCCCTCGTTGGTTGCATCGGTTCGAAACGGAATCTTTTTTTCCTCCAGATAACCGAGAATATCGGACTTGTGCAAAAGCAGGAGAGGCCGGATTATCCTGCCGTGCATAGCCCTGATACCTTTAAGGCCAAGCAGCGATGTACCGCGGAAAAGATTGAACAATATGGTTTCTGCATTGTCGCTGACATGGTGACCGGTTGCGATTTTCGTCATCTCCCGCTCTTGAAGAAGCGTTTCAAACCAGCTGTAACGCTGCAGTCTGGCGGTCTCTTCAACCGATTTCTTCCAGCTCGCAGAAACCGCTGCGGTATTGAACTGCCTGCAGAAACACTCCACTCCCAGAAGCCGGCACTGTTCCATGACAAACCGTTCATCGAAGTCGCTTTCCTCCCCGCGAAGCTGAAAATTGCAATGTGCGACACTGATCCGGCACCGCACAACCGAGGCGACTGCGCAGAGCAGATAGAGAAGTGCCATGGAGTCCGGACCTCCCGATACAGCAACAAGCAGATGCTCTCCCTCTGCGACAAGCCGACGGTTCCGCAACTGCTGCAGAAATGTTTTTTCGAGACGCTTCACGCTCTTTTCAGTTTTTCATGGTTGCGTACAGAACCAGTAAAATGTATTTTTTCATCCGTATTACCATAACCGGGTTTACTCCTTTACAAATCCTGACATGCTCACACCTTACGGTTACCCGACTATCCTGAAAACCGCATGTATAGCAATACTGTTATCCGGATCTGCACACCTGTTCGCAAGACCGCTTCTTCCTGAAGCCCTGATCTTCTCGGTATCCCTGCTCTTGTTCGCCCTGTATTTTTTTCGTGACCCTATGCGGACCCCGCCGGACGAGAAAAGAACGATTCTGGCGCCAGCTGACGGCAAGGTGCTGCTGGTCAAGGTGCTAAACAACCATTTTACCGGTACGTCTTCAACACTGGTAAGTATTTTCATGTCTCCATTCAACGTACACGTCAACCGCATCCCCGTAGATGGAAAGGTTACGCTTCTCTCCTATCACCAGGGGACCTTCATGATGGCTTTCGACCACCGCAGTCTGGAGAGTAATGAAAAAATGGAAATCGGCATTGAAAACAAAGAGCTTAAACTGCATTTCTGCCAGGTATCCGGATTTCTGGCAAGGCGTATCGTCTGTTCCCTGCAGCAGGGAGAGCAGGTGGAACGGGGAAACAGGTTCGGCATGATCAGATTCGGCTCCCGTGTCGATGTGATCGTTCCCGCGCATGTCGAGGTAACCGTCGAAGCCGGTCAGCATACAAAAGCAGGTGAAACCGTGATTGCCAGATTCTGAGCGGAGAGCAAGCCTCTTTGTTCCTGAAAAAGTTTGGTTTCGATTTCGGTATTGATTATATAAGTAGCGAGGAATATACTTTTTAATGTTTTAATCCCTGGAGAGACCTTATGTTCGGATTAGGCGGTCAGGAACTTATTCTTATTCTTCTGATCATACTGCTTCTGTTCGGCGCGAAGAAACTGCCCGAACTTGCCCGAGGCCTTGGCAAGGGTATGAAAGAGTTCAAAAAAGCTCAGACTGAAATCGAGGATGAGTTCAACAAGGTTGTTGATGAACCACCCAGGAAAACACCGGAAAATTCAACCGGCTCGAAATCCTGAAATCTGCATATTCCTGAAAAAGCCCACTCAAAAGGGCTTTTTCAGCAGTTTTTATTCCTCCTGTTTTAGCCTTATCTTTCCTGCAGTTTTCTCCAAACAGGAACCCGGCTCATGCTCAGCAGCCTTTACATCAGAAACTTTGCCCTGATACGAGAACTTACCGTAGAGTTCTCCAGAGGCCTCTGCATCATTACCGGCGAAACCGGAGCCGGCAAATCGATGCTTATCGGAGCACTCAGCCTTGTGCTTGGAGAACGCTCCAGCAGCGACCTTGTCCGTTCAGGCGAAAACAAGGCTATTATCGAAGCGATGCTCTGCGGCCCGCTTCCGGAGAGACTCGACACCTTGCTCGAAGAGGCGGGAATAGAGCGCACGAACGACACTCTTCTCCGCAGGGAAATTTCCGTTTCGGGGCAGTCTCGCTGTTTTATCAACGACACACCCTGTACGGCGGGAGTGCTGAAACTGGTCGGAGAACTGCTCATAGACCTGCACGGTCAACACGACCATCAGCTCCTGCTCAATGCGGCTTCTCATGAAGGCATGCTCGATGCGTTTTCCGGATGTGCGTCGGAAAGCTCCGCTTACCGTGATACGTTTTCCCGCCTCTCTTCACTCTTCCGGCGAAAAAGCGCGCTTGCCCTTAAGGCCGTGGAGGCAAGAGAAAAAAAAGAGATGATGGAGTTCCAGTTCAACGAACTGAATGCCCTTGACCTGAAAAACGGTGAAGAGGAGGAACTGGAGAGCGAAATAATCCTGCTCGAAAATGCGGAAACCCTCTACGGGCTTGGTTCGGAACTCGGAAATCTCCTCTACGAACAGGATCATTCGGCATATGCAGCGCTCTCTTCCGCCAGGCATATGCTGGAAAAACTTTCCGCCATCGACAAACGGTTCGAAAGCCGTCTTGAAGACGTACTCTCGGCAGAAAACATGGTTGACGATCTCTACCGTTTTGTAAACCGTTACACCGCGGCTGTCGAATTCAACAGCGACCGGCTCGATACCATGAGAACCCGTCAGCATCTGCTGCAGCGTATCCGCAAAAAATACGCGAGAACCCTGCCTGAACTGATTTCCTGGCGAGATGAACTGGCCGCCGCCCTTGGCATTGAAGAGTCGATTGCCGAAGAAAATACTCGTATCGACACGGAGATCGGGTCGCTCCGGGAAAAACTCTCAGCCGCGGCGGCATCCTTGTCTAAAAAACGGAAAAACGCGGCACAGCGACTCGATGAAACGCTGCAGCGGGAACTCTCGATGCTCGGCATTTCCAGCGCACGGTTCAAAACGGCATTTACGCCCGACAAGGATCCGGAAGGAGACATAACGCTCGATGGGATCCACTACAAAGCTCTCGCGAACGGACATGAAAAGATCGAGTTCCTGTTTTCAGCCAACACCGGAGAGGAGCTGAAACCTTTGGCCAGGTCTGCCTCCGGAGGAGAAATTTCCAGGGTAATGCTCGCCCTGAAAAGCGCGCTTGCAGAATCTGCGGCACTCCCTATTCTTGTATTTGATGAAATCGATACCGGCATCAGCGGCACAACGGCCCTTGCCGTAGCATCCAGCCTCAAAAGGCTTTCGCGTCTGCATCAGATCATCGCGATCACCCATCTCCCACAGATTGCCGCCATGGCAGATCTGCACCTTACGATCAGTAAAACGATCGAAAACGGAAGAACCTCTGCCGGTGTCCTGCATCTTGATGAACCGGGACACATCCGGGCCGTTGCCGAACTCATCAGTGGCAGAAACATATCCGAATCATCTCTCAGACTTGCCGGGGAACTGATAGAGAGCGCAAAATCAATTTAGAAAATCCGGAAAGTTTGCCTTATTATTCGTACCATAAGCGATTATCGCCATTAAAGGCGCCTTTTTAATCGTTGCGGGTTCCGGCATGCCGGAACGCAAGGCTGCGAAGCGGAAAAACCTGAATGTCTCCCTGCCGGAAATCGAGGAAACAAAAGACCGCGGAAACAATGCAGTAAAACACGCAATCGATTACTTAAGGCGGTCATAAAAAAGGTTTATCAGTATGTCCACACGACCCATTTCAGGCTCCGCCGTCGCTCTCGTTACACCGTTCAGGCAGGACTGCTCTGTCGATACCGTTGCATTACGACAACTGGTACGGTTTCACATAGCAGCAGGAACCGATATTATCATACCCTGCGGAACAACCGGAGAATCGCCGACGCTTTCCATGGAGGAGCAGTCACTCATCATCCGTACGGTAAAAGAGGAGGCCGGCGAAAAGATCATGGTTGCGGCGGGAGCCGGAACCAACGCCACGGACCATGCGGTCGAGCTGGCAAAAAATGCAGAAAAAGCCGGAGCTTCGGCCATACTCTCGGTAGCTCCATACTATAACAAACCGTCCCAGGAAGGCATCTACCAGCACTACGCCCGTATTGCCGAAGCAGTCTCCGTTCCGATTATCATCTACAACGTTCCCGGCAGAACGGGCAGCAATGTAGCGGCATCGACGATTCTCAGGCTTGCCCGGAATTTCGGCAACATCGCGGCAGTCAAGGAGGCTTCGGATAACATGGCCCAGATTACGGATCTTCTCGAAGAGAGACCGGAGCACTTTTCCGTACTGACCGGCGAAGACATGCTTATTCTTCCATTCATGGCGATGGGAGGAGACGGCGTTATTTCCGTAGCGGCGAACCAGGTACCCTCGGCAGTCAAGCAGTTGGTCGAAGCTGCCCGGGCAGGACGTCTTGACGAAGCCCGCGCAATCAACACCCGATACCGTCGTCTCTTCAGGCTTAACTTTATTGAAAGCAATCCGGTACCGGTTAAGTACGCGCTGGCCCTGATGGGTATGATCGAAGAGGTCTATCGTCTTCCGCTCGTTCCTCTTGCGGACGAAAACAGGCTCATACTGAAAGAGGAGCTGCAGAACCTCGGGCTTTTGTAATTCCAATTCTATTTCAATAATTCACTTATAGTCCGGTACCAAGCGACGAGGGAATGGAAAGATGAGAATTGTGGGTAGTGAGCAGTTGTTTAGGGGAGATCAGGAGTATCGCTTAGCGTCAGAAGATGGGAGGTGGAGAAAGAAAATAATCTGATGCCGCGCGGCGCGCGATACTCCCATTCGCGGAGCAAATGATACTCCCGCCAAGCGATACTCCTTTTTCACTGTTTAACGGCACAGAAATATCGAAACAGGAAAGGCTGTCCCCCTTGAAAGGACAGCCTTTTTTACTTCTGTTGCAGAAGCCTCTACAGTGATGCGAGAGCCTGAACGAAACTGTCGAGTTCCGCTCTTGTACGCTTTTCCGTAACGGCGACAAGAAGGCCGTTCTCTCCTGAAGCGGAAAGATCGTACCCGGCAAAAATTCCTTTCTCCAGCATGGCGCTGATGATTTCTGCGGCAGGCAGCGGCGTTTCGAGAACAAATTCACTGAAAAACGGAGCACTGTACTTCAACGAGTAACCTGGCAGTTCGGTAATTCTGCCGGCGAGGTAGTGCGCTTTGAGAGTACACTGTTCGGCGACTTCGCGAATGCCCTCTTTTCCGAGCAGCGAAAGATAGACTGCCGCCTGAAGAGCGCAGAGCGCCTGATTGGTACAGATATTGGATGTGGCTTTTTCCCTTCGGATATGCTGTTCACGAGTCTGGAGCGTGAGAATGAACCCGTCGTTGCCGTCACGATCTTTCGTCATTCCTACAAGACGTCCCGGTATCTTGCGGACATAAGGCTGCCGTACGGTAAAAATGCCGAGATAAGGGCCGCCGAAGTTCTGATGGTTGCCGAGTGGCTGACCTTCACCGACGGCTATATCCGCGCCGTAGCTTCCGGGAGCAGCCAGAATACCAAGAGAAACCGGATCTGCAGAAACTATGAAAAGCGCACCGTTTTCGCGGGCTGCGGCGCCGATCGCCTCTGCCTCTTCAAGCGATCCGTAAAAATTCGGCTGCTGCACCACAACGGCGGCAATCCTGTCACTCATGAGCCCTTTCAGGCCGTCAACAGATCCGATGCCGTTCTCAAGCCGGTTCTGGTGAATCACGCCATGACCCGAAGCCTCCAGATAGGTTTTCAGGACACTGCCGGTGTATGGATTCAGCTTGCCGGCAAGCACCACCTGCTCGCGGCCGGTTACCGCCATGGCCATGAGCACCGCTTCGGCAAGAGCAGTCGCGCCGTCATACATCGATGCATTGGCTACATCCATGTCATAGAGACGGCACATCATGCTCTGGTACTCATAGATCGCCTGCAGCGTACCCTGCGACACCTCTGCCTGATAAGGGGTATAGGCCGTGTAGAATTCACTGCGCGAAACGATGCTTTTTATGGCTGAAGGAATGAAATGATCGTAAGCGCCTCCTCCAAGAAAACTCACAAAACCCGCGCTGCTGCTGTTGGCCGAAGAAAGGCCTTCAAGCAGCTTCATGACTTCCTGCTCGCTGAGAGCCGGAAAAAGTTCGAGGCTCCTGTCAAGGCGAATTTCCGGAGGAATATCCGCTATCAGGTCATCAAACGATGCTGCCCCGATACTCCGGAGCATCTCCTCCCGGTCCTGGTCGGTATTGACGATGAATGGCATTGGTTCAGATAGAAACAGATATGGTTGATGATATTACTCGCCGATAAGCTCGCGGTAAGCAGCTGCATCGAGAAGTTCGGCAAGAGAGGCAGGATCATCGATACGGATTTTTACCAGCCATCCCTCTCCGTAAGGATCCTGGTTGACTACTTCGGCAGCATCGAGAGAACCGTTTACTTCCGTAATCTCGCCGGCAACAGGCGCAAAAAGATCGGCAACGGTCTTTACCGCCTCTACCGTCCCGAAAATTTCATGTGCTTTCAGTTTCGTTCCGGCAGGTTTCAGCTCGACAAAAACAATATCACCAAGCTCGGACTGGGCAAAATCAGTAATACCGACAAGCGCGGTGCTGCCGTCTTCCAGCAGCTTGATCCATTCATGGTCTTTGGTGTAACGAAGATCGTCAGGAATACTCATGAGAAAAATAACCTGGTTAAAAGTTGGCTTGAGAAATGCAGTAATGCTGAAAAGCAAGGTAATATATTTTTCACAGAGCTGAAACAGAGCGTCATATTACTTGCCGCAAAATTGAACAGCGCCTCACGAAAGGCGCTGGCGCATGGCTTCATAGAGGAGAATGCCGGCCGTTACGCTGACGTTGAGAGACTCGATGCATCCGGCTATGGGAATGCGTACCGGGCTGCCGCAGAACTTCATGGCCTCAGGAGAAAGACCGCTTCCTTCTGCTCCCAGCACCAGTGCCGTCGGCCCTTTCAGATCGGCATCGGTGTAGTTGAGTTCGGCATCCATATCAGCGGCATAAACATGAAAACCCCGTTCATGAAGATATTCCATGATCCGCACAAGACTTTTCACCTTGCATATCCGCATATGGGAGAGGGCTCCTGCAGAAGCCTTGTGAACCGCAGCATTGACCGGAGCGCCCCGGCCCTCGATCAGTATGACGGCATCGGCAGCGGCAGCTTCGGCCGTTCGGATAATAGCGCCGATATTGTGCGGATCTTCAAGACCCTGAAGTATGACAAGTAACGGTGCGGAATTGCGGGGATGATCAAGAATCTCGTCGATTGTATAGAACGTTACGGTGCTGATGAGAGCGCATATTCCCTGGTGTTTTGCCGTACCGGAAATCTGGTTCAGTTTTTCAAGCCGGGCTTTGCCGGTAACGAGCTTCTGTCTCCTTGCGGTTATCAGAATCTCCTTAAGCTTCGGATGCGACGTATTGAACTGAAAATAGATCTTCTCGATAGTGTCAGGTTTGTTCTGAAGGAGCTCGAGAACCGCATTGCGGCCATAAACAACATTTTCAGACTGTTCTGTGTACATTGTTCAAAATAACTTGTAATGGAGTGGCCGGAGCGTCGCTCCCCTTAACCTGTCGGGAAGCGACGCTCCGCTGAAAAAATACCCTGCTTCGCCTATCACTTCGAATGTAATTAAATTGACTTGAATTCGATTTTTTTTATATCTTTTAGATCACTCTCATTTAGCACTTTTTCGACTTCGGATGTAACTTTTTCCAGTCCTCGAAAGTTTACATTCCTGTGTTTGGTGCCTTTTTTTCTTCGGTCGCTGTTTTTCATTTATTAAATAAATCCAGTAACAACTGCCAATATGAGCCGGACGTTTAAGACAATGGAGGGAAATGAAGCCTTAGCTCATATCTCTTACCGTACCAGTGAAGTTATTTCAATCTACCCGATAACGCCGGCATCCCCTATGGGCGAATATTCGGACGCGTGGGCTGATTTAGGAAAAACCAATATATGGGGAACCATCCCGAAGATCGACGAATTACAGAGTGAAGCCGGTGCAGCCGCAGCCGTCCACGGCGCATTGCAGACAGGCGCCCTTACCACGACGTTTACCGCATCTCAGGGTCTGCTTCTGATGATTCCGAACATGTACAAGATCGCCGGAGAACTCTCTCCCTGCGTCATTCATGTTTCGGCCCGTTCCCTTGCTGCCCAGGCGCTCTCGATTTTCGGAGACCACGGCGACGTCATGTCCGTCAGAGGAACAGGGTTTGCCCTTCTTGCTTCGAGCTCGGTACAGGAGGTCATGGATATGGCCCTCATCGCAGCAGCAGCGACCCTCGAGTCAAGAATACCGATCATGCACTTTTTCGACGGGTTCAGAACCTCTCACGAAATTTCAAAAATCGAAGTGGTTCCCGATGAGATCATCAAGGCCATGGTCAGCGACGAACTCGTCATTGCCCACCGCAACCGTCGCATGAGCCCGGATGCGCCGACAATCCGCGGCACATCCCAGAACCCGGATGTCTATTTCCAGGGGAGGGAAACGGTCAACACATTTTATGAAGCGTGCCCCGGCATCATCGAACGTCTGATGGACAAATTCGGTGAACTGACCGGACGCCACTACAAACCATATCAGTACTACGGCGCACCCGATGCCGAGAGAGTTATCATTCTCATGGGCTCAGGCGTTGAAGCCGTAAGGGAAACCGTAGAATTCCTCAACCATACGGGCGAAAAAGTCGGCGTCATCAATGCGCGCCTCTTCCGTCCTTTCGATATCGAGCGTTTTGTCAAGGCTCTGCCGGCATCGGTCAGATCCATTTCGGTACTCGACCGGGTCAAGGAACCCGGAAGCGCCGGCGAACCGCTCTATCTCGACACCGTCAACGCACTGCTCGAAGGGTTCAACAACGGTCTTATCAAAGCCATACCGGCAATCACAGGCGGCAGATACGGACTCTCTTCGAAAGAGTTCACTCCGACCATGGTCAAGGCCGTTTTCGACAACATGGCTTCCGCTTCGCCGAAAAACCATTTCACGGTCGGCATCACTGACGACGTCACCGGTTCAAGCCTCGATTACGACCGCTCGTTTGCCATAGAACCGGATGAAGTATTCCGGGCTATCTTCTACGGCCTCGGCTCGGACGGCACAGTCGGAGCGAACAAGAACACGATCAAGATTATCGGCGAAAACACGCCGAACTACGCCCAGGGCTACTTCGTGTACGATTCGAAAAAAGCCGGCTCGATCACCACGTCTCACCTGCGTTTCGGACCGAAACAGATTCATTCGACCTATCTCGTCAGTGAGGCGCACTTCATCGGATGCCACCACTGGATTTTCCTTGAAATGATCGATCTGGTCAAGAATCTCAAACAGAACGGAACCCTGCTGCTGAACTCGCATTATGCGCCTGAAGAACTTTGGGACAAACTGCCGAAAATCGTTCAGGAACACCTGATCAGAAAGCAGGCGAAACTCTATACCATCGACGCCTACAAGGTTGCACAGGCAAGCGGCATGGGTCAGCGCATCAACACCATCATGCAGGCCTGCTTCTTTGCCATTTCCGGAGTTCTTCCCCGTGAAGAGGCCATCGAGAAAATCAAGGAATCCATCCGCCAGACATACGGAAAGAAAGGGGACGAAGTCGTCAACCAGAACATCCAGGCGGTTGACAACACCCTTGCGAACCTTCATGAAGTAACAATCGGCTCAGTTGCAGAAAGCGACAAAGAACTCCGTTCACCGATTGTCGGCGAAGCACCCGAATTCGTCTGCAATGTACTTGCAAGAATCATTGCCGGCGAAGGAGACGACATCCCGGTCAGCGATATGCCGGTTGACGGAACCTATCCTACGGGAACCTCGAAATTCGAAAAACGGAACCTTGCCGAAAACATTCCGATATGGGAACCCGATCTCTGCATCCAGTGCGGCAAATGCTCGCTGGTCTGCCCGCATGCGGCAATCAGGGCGAAAGTGTACGATGCTAACTACCTGGCCAATGCGCCGAAAACCTTCAAGTGCATCGATGCAAAGGGAGCCAGCTGGGCCGGAATGAAATACACCATCCAGATCGCCCCTGAAGACTGTACGGGTTGCGATATGTGTGCGCATGTCTGCCCTGGAAAGGATCGCGCCAATCCCGAAAGAAAAGCGCTGGAAATGCGCCCCCAGGCTCCGCTGCGTGAAGCGGAAATCGACAACTGGAACTACTTCCTCAACATTCCGGAATACGACCGCAATAAAATCAATGTGCGCCTGATCAAGGAGCAGCAGCTTCAGCAGCCGCTCTTCGAGTTTTCCGGAGCTTGTGCAGGATGTGGCGAAACCCCCTATGTCAAGCTTATGACCCAGCTCTTCGGCGACAGGCTGGTAATCGGCAATGCAACGGGATGTTCATCCATTTACGGAGGCAACCTTCCCACGACGCCCTACTCGACCAATGCGGCAGGACTTGGACCGACATGGTCGAACTCGCTCTTCGAAGACACTGCGGAATTCGCGCTCGGCTTCAGAAGCTCGATCGACAAACAGCGGGAATATGCCATGGAACTCGTGAAGAGAATGGCTTCCGAAATCGGCGAATCCCTGGCCACGGAGATTCTCGAAGCGAAAGAGATCAACGAACCTGAAATATTCGAACAGCGCAAACGGATATCGGTACTGAAAGATAAACTTCAGCAGATCGATTCGGCCGATGCGAGAAATCTGCTCTCGGTTGCTGACATGCTGGTTAAAAAGAGTGTCTGGGGTGTAGGCGGAGACGGCTGGGCTTACGATATCGGCTACGGCGGCGTCGATCATGTAACGGCCGGCAACAAGAACATCAACCTTCTGGTGCTTGACACGGAGGTTTACTCCAATACAGGAGGCCAGGCATCGAAAGCGACCCCGAAAGCGGCTATTGCCAAATTCGCGGCAGCCGGACGCGTCACGAACAAGAAGGACCTCGGGCTGATCTCCATGAGCTACGGCACTGCCTATGTAGCAAGCGTAGCGCTCGGCGCTCGTGACGATCAGACCCTCAAGGCATTCCTCGAAGCCGAGGCTTATGACGGTCCTTCTGTCATCATTGCCTACTCGCATTGTATTGCCCACGGCATCAACATGGCGACAGGCCTCGATAACCAGAAAGCTGCGGTCGATTCCGGCCACTGGCTGCTCTATCGCTACAATCCCGATCTCATGAAAGAGGGCAAAAATCCATTGATTCTCGACTCGAAAAAACCGAAAATGCCTATTGCTCAGTTCCTCGACAATGAAAACCGCTTCAGAATGCTCAAGAAAAGCCATCCGGCTCTTGCCGAGCAGTACTATGCGGAAATCCAGAAAGCCGTAGATGCTCGCTGGGCTCATTATGAGTATATGGCCGCCAGATCCTTCGACGAGTTAAAAGCCTGACGGGAAACCGTCACTCCGGGAGACCAAAAAGAAAAGGCGGGAAATTCCCGCCTTTTCTTTTTTTTATTTGCCTCTCAATCGCTTCACTTTTTCCCGCTGGAAAACCGCTTTTTCCTCAAATCCAAGTCTCTCATATACATCAAGAAGATGTTCGGCGATTTCCACTTCACCAGGAGCGAGGAGTACCGCTTTTTCAAGGTAACCGAGAGCATCGGTAAACTCTCCCAGTTTATAAAGCACCCATCCCAGCGTGTCCAGATAGACGGGATTATCCGGTTCATTACCCACCGCCTGCAGAGCCATTTTCTTTGCCGTATCGAGATCGCGCCCCTGAAGGGCAAGTAGATAGGCATAGTTGTTAAGCGCAAGTACGTTAGCGGGATCGAGCAGCAGAATATCGCGATACATGGCCATGCTCCTTTCTGCATTCCCGAGCTTGTCATAACACATCGCAAGCGTCGAAGCCGCCTGGAGGTAGAGCCAGCGCTCCTTTTCCTCTCCTCTCAGCTTGACGGCTTTTTCGAGCAACAATGCGGCTTTTCGGGTATTTCCCGACTGAAAAGCCGTATATCCGTCAAGTACAAGAACTCTCATCCGCGATACCGAAGGAAGTTTCTTTACCTGCTCGACCTCATACGCAGCTTTCGCATACTCTTTCTGCATAAGATAGGCGGAAACAAGCTCCTCCCGTACTTCGACATTCGAAGGCTCTTTTTTGAGCACTGCCCGAAACTCGGCAACCGCCTCGAACGAACGTTTTTCCCTCAGATACAATCTCCCTTTGAGAAGCATAACTTTCGGCTCCCCCGGATGACGTTTATCGATTGCGGTGATCATTCCCCTGAATGGATCCGCATAGGCGCTATCCCTTGCAGATCTGACATAAAACAGCTCGGCAAGAGTAATTTTCTGATCGAATTTGAGGGCTGAAGTATCATAAAATGCATCGAGATCAAGCTGAAACGTCCCTCTGTCGCCGGACTTGACCGAAAGCTCGAGCAGAGCGAGCCAGGCCGGAACAAAACGGGGATTGGCGGCGATAATCTCCCGAAAGGTTTTCGATGCGAGATCTTTCTGGCCGGTTTCCACATAGAGCTCTCCGAGGGTAAGCTTCAGGCGCTCTTTCTCTTCGCCCTCCTCGACCAATGCCGATAGCGTTTCAATCGCATTCTGATAATGTTTCAGCTTGATTTCAAGAAGAAATACCTGAGAGCGCGTACTGTTATTGGATGGATCGAGCGCAAGGAGACGCTGAAAAATACCGAGAGCCTGTTCCGGATTTCCGGCGGCTATGTGCTCAAGAGCGAGCAACGTAAGATAATCGGTGTTTTGCGGCTCAAGCTGAACAAGCTGCCGGTAAATATCGACAGCCCTCGGGTAATCTTTCATCAGATGAGCGACAGCGGCAAGCATCCTGAGATAATACCGGTTTTCAGGTTCGCCTGCTGCGGCTTTTTCAGCATAGACCCGTGCAGAATCGATCACCCCAAGCTCAAGAAAGGAGGCGGATATGGCATGATTACGTGCGGCCTCCGCAAAAGAGCCGCGAAGCTGAACGCTGCGGTATCCGTCAATCGCTCCCCAGAAATCACCTTTCTCGGCAAGCAGAAGAGCAGCTATAAAACGATTTTTTGCTTTCTCAGCCGAACTGTCCTGAACGGTTGCGGATACGGAAACCTCATGTGAGGCAGCGAATCGGGGAGTACACGAAGAAAGAAACGAAAAAGCGATAACCGGAAGAAGTGAAAACATGTACCGAAGAAACCGGAAACGCATGACATGGCCGTTACAGCCGTTGATCATCCTCGAGCGGCAATTCGAAAAGGGGGCCATCGCCTCTGCTTTCCTGAACGGAAAAACGGAGAAGAGCCCGACGCGTTGCAACACGCCCTCTCGGTGTTCTGGCGATATAACCCGCCTGTATGAGATAGGGTTCATAAACCTCCTCGATAGTGTCCTGCTCCTCCCCGACGGAAACAGCAAGAGAAGCTGCCCCGACAGGTCCGCCGCTGAACTTGTTGACTATGGTATCCATGATCTTCTTGTCCATGTCGTCAAGCCCCTCTTCATCGATCTCCAGACAGTCAAGCGTTGTCATGGCTATAGAACGGGTGATGAGCCGAGCATCGGCAACCTGGGCGAAGTCACGCGCGCGTCTCAGAAGCCTGTTGGCAATTCGGGGAGTTCCCCTGGAACGTCCGGCGATTTCAGCTGCCGCATCCTGATCAACCCCTATGCCGAGTATTCCCGATGCTCTGATAATGATTTTTTCAAGCAGGTCGGCGGAATAGTAATCGAAACGGCTGTTGATGCCGAAACGCGCCCTGAGCGGAGAGGTTAACAGTCCTGATCGGGTTGTCGCCCCAACCAGCGTAAAGGGTTCGATCCGCAGCTGCACCGCCCGGGCAGACGGCCCGCTGTCCAGCATGATATCGATACGGAAATCCTCCATCGCCGAATAGAGATACTCTTCAACTGCCGGAGGCATGCGATGAATCTCGTCGATAAACAGAACATCGCCTTTCTGCAGTCCGGTCAGAAGACCGGCAAGATTTCCCGCCTTATCGAGAAGAGGGCCTGAAGTTGCCTTGATACTGCTGCCCATCTCGGCGGCAATGATATGAGCCAGGGTGGTTTTCCCCAAACCTGGCGGTCCTGAAAGCAGCACGTGATCGAGCGCATCCCCTCTCATTTTCGCTGCCGATATAAAAACTCTCAGATTATCCGTCAGACGCTGCTGACCGGCAAAATCAAGCATTCTTATCGGACGGATCTGCTCTTCAAACCGGGTTTCAAGAGCATCAGCCGGAGTATTCAACAGTTCGATTCTCACGTATGGAGATCTTTCATTACATGGTTCAATCAGATATCAGAGCCTTATTCTCGGATCGGCAACGGCATAAAGGACATCGGCAAGCAGATTGCCCAACACAATCAATGTGCCTGAAATAAAGGTATTGGCAATAATGAGCGGATAATCCCTTGCAAAAATCGCTTCGACGGTAACCCGACCCATTCCCGGAAATGCAAAGATAACTTCAATAAAAAGCGCCCCGCTGAAAATAAATGGAAGCGAACTTCCGATAAGGGTAATCACCGGAAGCAATGCATTTCGAAGGGCATGGTGAAAAATAACGACTTTCTCAGGAAGCCCCTTTGCCCTCGCAGTTCGTATATAGTCCTGACGGATCACCTCCAGCATGCTGCCTCTTACATAGCGCGCAATACCGGCGGATCCGTTGATGCTCAGCACCGTAACCGGCAGAACGAGATGCCATATACGGTCAAGAAAAAAACCGAACGGCCCGAAACTTTCCGCCCCGATTTCATTGAGGCCGGAGGCAGGAAACCACTGCAGCTTGAGAGCAAAAAGAATAATCATCATGAGAGCAAACCAGAACTCCGGCATGGAGTAGAAAAACAAGGCCGTAACCGTCAGAAACCTGTCAAGAAAACTATTCTGCCGGACAGCTGAAATAATCCCGATAATGATGCCGAAGGTAAAATTCGCCACCAGCGTCAGAGCTGCAATGGTCACGGTTATCGGCAGAGCTTCGGCAATAACCTCGAAAACAGGCTGCTGAGCACGGCTGAAGCTTCTCCCGAAATCCCCCTGCAGCACGTTTCCGAGCCATTTGACATACTGCACCGGAAGAGGGTCGTTGAGGCCGTACTGTGCCCTGATCTGTTCGGCGACATTGGGACTGACACCCGGCTGAATGAAAAATGCGGCCGGATCACCGGGAGCGAGCCTGATAATAAAAAAAGTCAGGGTAAGTACCCCGAATATCAGGGGCACGGAAAGCAGCAGTCGTTTCAGAATATAGGTCAGCATAGGATACTACGGTGCATGTGTTGCCGATGGAGTGAGCGTCCAGTCGTCAATATTGTAAAAAGTACCGGATATATTAAGCTGTTCGCCGCCGATTCTTTTACTGAATCCCTGAGTCTCACGGATCCAGTAGAGAAAAGTAACCGGCTGGTCGCGATGGATGATATCCTGATACTCCAGCCAGTAGGGACGCGCATCGGTCTGAACCATCTTCCCTTTAGCCAGCTCACAGATCTCATCGATTCTCGGATTCCGGTAACCGACGAAATTGAAGGTACTCTTCTTGAGATCCGAACCCCAGACATCGAGAGGATCTATCTCCAGACCGATAGACCAGCCGGCCATCCATGCGTCGAGTTTGCGATTCTGCAGGTTCTCGAAAAAGACGTTCGATTCCTGCACATCGAGCCTGCAATCGATACCTATAGCCTTGAGGTTCTGCTGAATGATCACGCTTGCATAGTTTCTGCGTGCGTTGCCGGAATTGGTGTAGAGCACAAAGCTGAACTTTCGGCCGTTTTTCTGAAGAATGCCGTCCGGTCCGGGTTTCCAACCCTGTTTTCCGAGCAGCGATACGGCCGCCGCAGGATCATAGGAGTGAGGAGTGATCGAGCGGTTATAAGCCCATTTAAGCGATGGCGAAATATCGGTATTGCAAAGCGTGCCATACTCTTTGAGATAACCGTCGATAATCGCTTCGCGATCAACCGCCATGGTAAGTGCCCGTCTCACTTCCGGAGAACCGAAAAGCGGATGCGGCACCGTTTTACCGGTTTTATGGTAAACCGCCTGATCGATATTCGACCAACCGACGTAATCATAGACCCTGAGCCCGACGCTCTTGATTTCAATTTCAGGATTTGCTTTTACCAGCGAGGGGAAATCCTCAGGCTTGATATTTTCCACGATATCAACGGCATTGGTCTGCAGTTGAGCAAGTCTTACCGTATAATCCGGCACAATCCGCCAATTGATCAGCGCGATGTTGCCGGGTTTCGGCAGATTTGATCTCCTGTTCGAAGCAAGCACAAGCTCCTGCTGCTTGCCCCATGACTGCAGCCTGTACGGTCCGGCCCCGACGGGCTTCTGATTCAGCGGCGAACTCCTTAAATCCTCAGGCTTTATACCTTTCCAGAGATGTGCGGGAATCGGGGTAAGCGACGTATGAAAAAGTGCGAGATGTTCCGGAACCGGCTTAAAAAATCTGAAAATCAGCGTTGTATCGTCAGGGGTTTCGATTGCCCTGTCGAAATCGACACTGCCTTTATCGGCACCGATCAACTCAGCCAGGTACTGCTGACGGGGGCTTGCAATGAGAGGATTGCCATAGAGACGGTAGGTAAAACTGAAATCCCCCGAAACAATCGGTTTTCCATCATCCCAGAAGGCGTCGGCACGCAGGATATACGTTATGGACTTGTGATCAGCGGACATCTTCCAGGTTTTTGCCAGCGCAGCTTCCGGTTTTTTCCCTCCGATTGAAGGGCGGAGCTGTTTTTCAAGGGCCAGAAAATTCAGAAGCCCGGTTGTCGTGTCGAATTCGCTCTGGAGCAGAGAGGGATAGATCAGCCCCGATATGTTGCTTGAGGTGACACTGGCCCCTATAACCGGATTGAGAAAATCGGCATCGCCAAGCATGGCGATAACCAGTGTCGTATCTTTTGCCGCACTGCCCCGCTCCCTGTTGCCGGAACCGCTGGTGCAGGAACTCAGCAGCAGCGAAAGGGCCAGAAAACAGCAATACAGGGCGCCGCCCCGGTACGCCCTCATAACTCGATCAGCTTTCATCATCCTGTTCATTTCCTTTATCGATAGAGGTTCTGATCCGTTCAGTCAAGGCTTCTGCGGCAACATAGTTCGAATAGTGTTTCAGAAGGAAGTTCAGCGCAACGACCTCGATGATGACCGCAATATTTTTGCCCGGGAAAATAGGCAACTGAACAAGCGGAACTTCGACGCCGAGAATCTTGATGGATTTCATATCGAGACCAAGACGTTCATAATCCGTCTCGCGATTCCATTCAAGCAGTTCGACAACCACCTGCACATCCTTGATGTCGCGAATTGCCCTGATGCCGAAATTAGCCTTCACATCAACAACGCCCAGACCTCTGATTTCCATAAAATGATCGATAATATCGTTTCGTCTCGCATTGAGCACCAGAGACTCGCCTTTACGCCGGATAATCACGACATCATCGGCAACAAGTCCATGACCCCGCTCGATCAGATCGAGCGCTATTTCCGACTTTCCAAGTCCGCTTTTTCCGGTAAGCAGAACCCCTACGCCGCAGACATCCACCATGGAACCGTGATACTGCTGGTGCAGCGAAAACTGATCGTCAAGAAAATCGGTGATCAGATACATCGCCTTGGTCGAGGAGTGGCGGGTTGCATACACGGGAACTCCGGCTTCGGTTGCCATTTCGAGCAACTCTGGCTGGAGCTTGTTGGTGCTGGTCAGGATAATGCAGGGAACCTTGAAACGCACGAGATTTTCAAACGCTTTTCTACGCTCGGCCTCATCATGATTGTTGAGAAAACGCGTCTCGGTATTGCCGAGAATCTGCACCCGTTTGTAGGTAAAGAGGTTGGTGAACCCTGCAAGCGCAAGGCCCGGACGATGAAGCTCACGCTCGGAAATTCGCCGTTTCTGTTCATCGACCCTGTTCAGCCTCCGCAACTTGATATCGTGATTCCGTCCGATATTCTCAAAAAAATAGGCGACCGTAATCGATCGCTTTTTCATCCCCTTCTGATCAAAATTCATGGCGAAAACGTAAGTGGTGACGAACTATCCTGCGCCGCCTGCAGTAACTTTGTACAGGCGGCGCAGGCAGGATTATTGAGTCATTTTTTCCTTGTGTCTCTGCAGCTGACGGGCAAGAGAATCAACGCAACCGTCCACTGCCGGCTCATATGCAGCTGCAGCATCCCTTGCCACCAGCACATTCTGTGGAACGTGCACGGTTATTTCGGCAAGTTTGTTCTTTTCGACGTCGTTTTTCTGATGATCAAGAATAATATGACACGATATGATACCCGGAAACACTCTTGCCAGAGACTGCACCGCAGTGCGGGCATACTCTTCTATACTGGTGTGATTACTGGAGTGACGCAGGGTAACCTGTACGCTCATGGTTTCAGTATCGACAGACTTGGTCATAGAAACCTCCAAAGATAAAAGGTGAACATAATGAAGGAACAAGACATCCCTTGAACAGGCGAGGTCAACAATTAATCAAGCTTTAGGATGGGCTTTCCGGTAAACCTCACTGAGCCTGCTGAACGTAACGTGGGTATAGATCTCCGTTGTTGTCAGGCTGCTGTGGCCGAGCATTTCACTGACGCTTTTCAGATCGGCCCCGCTGTTGAGCATATGAGTGGCGAAACTGTGTCGAAGGATATGTGGATTTCTCTCTTTCTGCTCCGTTACCGGTGTCAGATACTTTCTGGTGATCCTCTGGACAAGCATGGGATAAATCTTTTTGCCTTTTTTCGTTACAAACACATGCGTGAAGGCCCCGGCATCGCCCTTCAAGAATATTCTAAAGAAGTTTCGCCGGACTTCAAAATATTTTTTCAATGCCTCAACGGCACAGGAGCCAAGCGGGACGATCCGCTGCTTGTTCCCTTTTCCCGTTATTTTCACATGACCGCTATCAAGACTGAGATTATGCATTTCAAGCCCCGTCAGCTCTGATATCCGAAGTCCGCAACTGTACAATACCTCAAAAAGAGCGCGGTCGCGTTCAAGCTCGAACTGCTCCTGGAGATCCTGCGTACCGGAATGGGACGCGGCAGCTGAAGGGCCGGAAAGAACTTCCCCGAAAAGCTTCTCCGTCTGCTGCTCTGTAAGAAAACCGGGCACGGTTCTCGGATATTTCGGCGTGGTCACATAGGCGAGAACGGAGGTTCTGATGATACCGATATGCTGCAGATACCGGTAAAAACTTTTCAGCGTGGCAAGTTTACGGGCAATCGACTTGGGCTGCAATCCGTTTTTGAGCAGATAACCCATATAGAGACGCACATCGACAACGGCAAGCTGTTCGGGTAAAAAATTCCGCATATCCTCGATACCGAGATGAGAGGCGATAAAGCTGCTGAACTGGTCGAGATCATTGCGGTAGGCCGTGACGGTATGAGAAGAGACGTTTTTCTGGCTCTTCAGATAATCGAGAAATCGTTCGATTTCCGGGTAGCGGCTTCCATCAGGGTCATGCGGCTGTTTTTGGGAAAGCTGAGGCTTCATATATCTACAACAATGAGTTCCGAGGCCTCTTTTATATAATATAAGCCCCTGTTTCGAAGCAGAAAACTGTTTACTGCCGGTACATCCCGATTTTCAGCCATGATATCTTCATAGAGAAGCTCCCCTTCATACACAATGCGAAGCGTGCTCTGCCATGCTCCGGAAAATTGATGCCGCTCATGATCCGCGACTACCGTTACGTTATCGACAGTCAGACATTCAGTGAGTTCCGTAGCGGCCGCACAGGCATCCCGGGGCATCCTGCATTGAAAAGAGCCCTCGACGGCAAATTCGGGAAGCGTCACCTCCTGCCGTTCCTCTTCGGAAAGCCCTTCGAGTCTCAGGGCGTTGACCGCGCCGCTGTCGTTACCCGGTCGTCTCATTTCTCTGCCGGTAAGCGGATCGACAATCAGATAGTTCCGTTCGGGAAAACCGGCAAACACCGAAGGGATATAAACAAGAAAGCCTTCTTCGATGGTGATGCAATAAACGATATCACCCCTGAACCAGACCACTCTGCCCGTTGCGGCATCAACGGCCCACAGACCTCTATGTTCCGGACTGTTCTCCTGATAGCTATGAAGATAGACAAGATTTTCTGAAACCGTCTCGATTCCGGTAAACCAGCCCTCTCCCGCCAGCGCCCCCCCTTCGGAAATCAGCAGCAGATAGTCATCGACCAGAATCTGCCCCGAACGGTCGTCAATGGAAAAAAAAAGCGAACGCCGCTGATTCAGGCAACGTTTCTGACCGACAAGCGCCCCGCTCCGGGTAAACATCAATCGCCAGATCATTGCATCGTCACCTGCAAGGTAACGCCATCGAATCCGGCATTCAGGTTTCATCCTATCCATCATTCTTTTTGCTCAATCTGTAGATGTTTACTCCGACAGGCAACTTGCCCTCCGTGTAACTTTTGCTGTATGTAGTAATTGCATAACCGTTCTCTCCGGCAAGTTCGAGAAACTGTCCTGCAAGCCGCCTTCGGGGATCGGCTATATATGCGGCGCCTCCCGGTTTAAGCAATTTATCTATCGCGGTTACGATAGGAAGCAGGTTGACACGCTCATAGAGCACATCGGCCGCAAAAAGCATATCGAACCGCTCCGCGCATTGAACCGCTCTCCAGTCGAGACGTCCCGTTTCGACCGGAACCTTGTTCATAAGAGCATTGTACCTGATAAAACGCAACGCTTCAATGGAGTAATCGGTTGCAAAAACAGCCGCTCCGCAAGCTGCCGCGGTAACCGACACCATTCCCACGCCTGCGCCGATCTCGACGACGCGCTTGCCCGTCACGGAAAGCTCATCGGCAATAAATCCGGAAAGTATTATCGCTGCAGGCCAGATTTCAGCCCAGTATGGCATCTGCTCATCCCGGACAAACTCTTCCGGAGATATTCTGTCAAGAAGCGCGTAACTGTCCAGTACGCTGAGAAAGCTGAATGCCTTCCGGCCAATGCAATATGGCGTTTCCGAAAGATCATACTCTCCGGAAAGCTCATGGTAAAGCCCTTCAAGCTCCGTAATCGGAGGCTCATGCCGCAGGTTCATAGCGAGTAATCAGGTTACTGTTATCAGATCGTTCCTCTCTCTGAAAAAGAAAAAACCGGAGGAATTTAATGAAAATCATACCGGATTTCTATTTTGCAGGGCAACGTAATGCTTCAATACCTTAAACCGAAGATAAAACCTTATGAGAAAAGAGCTTCTTGAAGTATTTGACAATACCTTCCCGGAACGGGACTACATCATCGAAATTGTCAACCCTGAATTCACCTCGGTCTGCCCGAAAACAGGCCTTCCCGATTTCGGCACCATCACCGTAACCTACGTCCCCGACAAGGTCTGTATCGAACTGAAGTCGCTCAAATATTATTTTCTCGACTTCCGCAACGCAGGCATTTTTTATGAAAACGTCACCAACACCATTCTCGACGATCTCGTCGCGGTATCGCAGCCGAGAGAGATGACCGTCAAAAGCGAATGGAAAGCCAGGGGAGGTATAACCGAAACCGTAACGGTCACACACAGCGGCAGAAAAGCGTAACGGAGCCGGAAACGGCACCAACAGAAAAACCCGGCATGAAAACCGGGTTTTTCTGTTTAAAAAGGGTGGGATGCGCGAATATCAGTATTTCGCATTGAACCAGGGGACCATCTGCTTCACATCGGCATCTGTGATACCTGAGTTCGGGACGATTTTCATGGTCAGGATAATTTTCTCGGTTTCACCCTGCTTGATGTATTTTTTCAATTTATCGCCAACGGAATCGAGCGTATGACACTTGTTGCACTTGTTGTCAACCAGTTTTTTTGCGGCATCGAAATCAATAGAGGCAGTCTCGCCCGAAGCGGGAGCTGCAGCGGCAGCAGCGGCTTCATCTGCGGCATCCTTTTCAAGGCTTTCCTTTGTGGCATTGACGAAATCAGTGTCGCCTTCGAGAAAAGCGGTCAACTGAGGCACCGAACGGATAGACTGTCCTTCAAGAGTGGTGGTGCGTCCTGTAGTGGGAAGAAGAATACCTGAGGGTCTGATCCAGAGAATAACGAACATGAGAGCAACAATGCCGAGGGCTCCAAGCGGAAAGCTTAAAAACCATCTGTCGCTGATTCGGGAAGACATCTTTCCCAGCGTCATGATGATCAGTGAAGCACAGAAAATCAACAGAAACCAGCCCGAAAAAGAGCGTATCGGAGTAAGAAAAGCAGAAATGTTTTCAGCCGGCACCTTGTACCCGGTTAAAAACGACACCCCGAAAAACAAAGCCCCCATTAAGACAGCTCCACCGATTGCTAGAGCAATAAGCTTACCGTTTGATTTGTTGTCCATGACAGGTAGTGAATTAGGTGTTAGTGGCTTACAGATGTTTTATTAAGCAAGATAAGCATAATATGTAAAGGCGGCAAACAGAAAGCAGAAAAACATAAACCTTTACCGGACTGATCGTTCCATTCCTGCAGGAAGAAGCGAAGAAAAATGAACGATCGGGCTGACGGCAAAAAAGCCGGCGAGCTTCCGGATTGCCCGATGTAATAATAAATTCCTGTTGCATCTAACCTCTTTTTTGCAAATACTCATGATATACAAAGCCCCGAACCATTGAAAACATTTTCCGGATACTCATGATTACCTCAACCAGCAGCGTCATAGATTTTGAAAAAGCCGAGCGGGATACAACCTTCCTGCTCGAATGCTTCCGGGAGGTGCTCCGCGATCTTGGCGAGCACGAACTGGCGGACCATCTGCCATTTGAAAATGCCGGCATCCCTCTTGAACGCTATCCGAACACCGAGCGCGCCCTGCAGGCTTTTTCCATTTTTTTCCAGCTCCTCAATATGGCGGAGGAAAACTCCGGCGCTCAGAACAGACGTGCCCTCGAAGCCGAAAAAGGACTGGAGCACCTCACCGGACTATGGGGGAGAACTCTCGGGCGGCTCAGGGATACAGGCATAGCCGAAACGGAAATCCGGACACTCCTGCCGGAGATCGCCGTCAATGCAGTCCTGACGGCGCATCCTACAGAAGCGAAACGTAAAACCGTACTTGAACAGCACAGGCAGCTCTATCTGCTTCTGGTAAAACGGGAAAACCAGATGTGGACCCCTCAGGAGCAACAGGAGATCCGCAATGAGATCAAGGTTGTCATGGAAAGGCTCTGGAGAACCGGCGAAATTCTGTTCGACAAACCCGAAGTATCGGCCGAACGGCGAAACGTGATTCATTACCTCTGCAATATTTTTCCGGAGGTTCTGCCCCTGCTCGACAAGCGGCTCATCCAGGCATGGAAAGGCACGGGATTCGATCCCGGCAAACTTTCCGACCCGCGCTCGCTGCCCCGACTCTCGTTCGGCAGCTGGGTCGGAGGCGATCGAGACGGTCATCCCCTTGTAACGGCCGAGGTAACGGAAGAGACCCTTGCCGACATGCGAAGCAACGCCCTGATGCTTGTCCTCCGCCATCTCAGGGAACTGGCATCGAAACTCAGTCTTTCCGAAAGGCTCCATGCTCCCGGAGCCCCGCTTGCCCGTCGCATCGAACATCTCGCCGGAAGGCTCGGAGAGAAAGGGCAGGAAGCCATGCGGAGAAACCGCCACGAACCATGGAGGCAGTTCATCAACCTCATGATCGCCTCTCTTCCGCTTGAAGCAGGAATATCCGACGCCATCAGAACGACCTCCGAACCATGCTGCTACATGGATGCGGCCGAACTCCTTGAAGACCTCGCTCTCCTGAGAGAGTCCCTGACGGCAATAGGGGCCCACTGCATTGCCGATACGGATGTCGCGCCGGTATTCCGGATCGTGCAGACATTCGGCTTCCATCTCGGATCGCTTGACATCCGTCAGAACAGCCGCTTTCACGACCTTGCGCTTTCCCAGCTGATGACGGCAGCCGGTCTCGACGGAAGCGGCTTCCTGGAGTGGGACGAATGCGAAAGAAGAGCGTTTCTCGACCGGGAACTGCACTCTCCCCGGCCATTTACCCATCCGGATATGACGGCCGGACCCGAAGCCGAAGCTGTACTCGCCTGCTACAGGGTATTGCTCGATCACGGCAAACAGTACGGAACCGACGGCCTGGGCTCCCTTATCGTCAGCATGACCAGAAATGTTTCAGACCTTCTCGTCGTCTATCTTTTTGCCAGGGAGGTCGGGCTGATGACCCCTTCCGGCGACGGGGACGCCTGCATGCTCCCCGTCGTTCCGCTTTTTGAAACCATCGACGACCTCAAAAAAAGCCCGGCAATATTGCAGGAGTTCCTTCTCCATCCCGTAACCGCAAGAAGTCTCGAATACCGGAGAAAAAAGGCCGGAAAGGCGCGGCGGGTTCAGGAGGTCATGATCGGATACAGCGACAGCAACAAGGATGGTGGCATTTTCGCAAGCACCTGGACGCTCTACCGGGCACAGGAAGCGCTGCTCGAAGCCGGCAGGCTTTGCGGAACCGATATCCTGTTTTTTCATGGCAGGGGCGGAAGCATCAGTCGGGGTGCCGGACCGACCCACCGGTTCATCAAGGCACAGCCCTACGGATCGTTCCGGGCCGGAATGTGCTTTACCGAGCAGGGAGAAACCATCGCTCAAAAATATGCGAACCGCATCAGCGCCGTCTATAATCTCGAACTCTTCATGGCTGGAATTGCCGGCTCCGTAATCAGGCAGCAGCAAAGAAAAAAAACAGAATACCCCCTCGAACCGATCATGGATCTGCTGTCCGAAAAAAGCCATTCCGCATACAGGCAGCTCATCGAAACCGAAGGATTTCTGACCTTTTTCAGGGAAGCCACACCCATTGATATTATTGAATCGAACCGGATAGGCTCGCGGCCATCGAGAAGGAGCGGCAAAGCCACCCTTGCGGATCTTCGGGCAATCCCCTGGGTCTTCAGCTGGAACCAGGCCCGTTTTGCGCTTTCGGGATGGTACGGAGTCGGATCTGCGCTTGAAGCCCTGCACGGCATCGATCCGGAAACCTTCGATGAAATCCGCTTCCGCAGCCATGTATGGCCGCCTCTTCGCAACATTGTCAGCAATGCCGACGCCAGCATTGCCTCTGCCGATCTGCAGATCATGCACAAATACGCCGGGTTGGTCACCGACGCAACTGTCAGGGAACGCATCCTCGGCATGATCGAAGCCGAATACCTGCGCACAAAAGCCTATATCGAAATTCTTTTCGCCGAACCGCTTGAAACCCAGCGGCTCAACGTCAACCGGTTCATTGCCCCCCGACGAGAAGGACTCGCCATGCTGCACCAGCAGCAGATCACTCTTCTGAAACGCTGGAGAGAACTCCGTCACTCAGGAATGCACGAAGAGGCCGACAGCATGCTTCCCGAACTCTTTCTGACAGTCAACGCCATTTCGGGAGGTCTTCGAACCACAGGGTAATAATCAGGCCCATCAGTAAAGAGGGCGCCTCTATAAAGTATAATGAGCGATCAACGCGCAAGCTGCATGAAGGAGCGTGAGTATAAAAACGCCGATGGAGTCCCGATTTATCGGGATAAACTACAAAACCGGAAAATCGACAAAGCAATCGGGTTGCTAAAATAAAAGTAGATGTCCGCAAAAAACGGTATTTTTCAGCAGTAACAGCAAAGAAATAGCCATATATTTCAATCAGAAACCGAAACCATTGACGTTCAGAACCACTCTTACCATACGCCCATGCTTTCAAGACTCTCAGCAGCGACCCTTATAGGCATCGACGCCGTCAGGGTTGATGTGGAAACCAACGTATCGGGAGGCATCCCTTCATTCACCGTGGTCGGTCTTCCGGACAACGCAATACGGGAAAGCCGCGAACGGATACTCACCGCCATAAAGAATTCCGGCTTCGACATGCCGCCGAAAAAGGTAACGGTCAACCTCGCTCCCGCCGATATCAAAAAAGAGGGAACCGCTTTCGACCTGTCGGTCGCCATCGGACTGCTCGGCTCCCTGAAACTGGTCGATCACCGGTTCAGAAACACCCTCATCATGGGTGAGCTCGCCCTCGACGGCTCGATACGCAGGGTAAACGGAGCCTTGCCGGTTGCGATCATGGCAGCCAGGGAGAAAATCGACAGAATCATTCTGCCCCTTTCCAACGCGGCGGAAGCTGCCGTGGCAGTCTCGGCCTCAAAAGCCGACATCCGGGTGTACGGCGTAGAAACCCTGAACGAAACCGCGGAGCTTCTGAACGGCAAGGAGAGCCGCCCGCCGGTTGAAGTGAACGTATCCGAGCTCTTTTCCGAAGAGCCTGAATATCCCGTTGATTTTGCCGACATCAAGGGGCAGCAGGCCGCCAAGAAGGCCCTTGAAATCGCCGCCGCCGGCGGACACAATCTGCTCATGATCGGGCCTCCGGGCAGCGGCAAAACCATGCTCGCCAAGGCTCTGCCCGGCATTCTGCCGCCTCTTGGATTCGAGGAATCGCTCGAAACCACAAAAATCTATTCTGTAGCGAACCTGCTTGAAAAAGACCGGCCGCTCATGGTAACGCGTCCCTTCCGTAACCCGCACCACACCACCAGCAACGTCGCGCTGATCGGGGGCGGCACAACGGCGAAACCGGGCGAAGTGAGCCTTGCGCACAACGGCATTCTCTTTCTCGACGAGCTCCCCGAATTCACCCGAAGCGCCCTTGAAGTTCTGCGCCAGCCGCTCGAAGACCGGGAAGTAACGGTTTCGAGAATATCGGTGACAACCCGCTACCCCGCAGGCTTCATGCTTGTCGCGGCCATGAACCCCAGCCCGGCCGGCGCCCTAAAGGACCGGGACGGCAACCTGACCGCCTCGCCCAAGGAGATCCAGCGCTATCTTTCGAAAATTTCCGGCCCGCTGCTCGATCGGATCGACATTCACATCGACGTGCCGAAAGTGGAAAACACCGAACTGTTTTCGGACTCAGCCTCGGAAAGCTCGCACAACATCCGCGCACGGGTCATTCGGGCACGGGAGCTGCAGCGCGAGCGGTTCGCCGCAGCCTCCTGCACCGGCGTCTATACCAACGCGCAGATGAACACGAAACTGATCAGAAAATTCTGTGCGCTCTCCCCCGAAAGTTCGCAGAAGCTCATGGACGCCATGAACATGCTGAACCTCTCGGCGCGCGCACACGACCGCATCCTCAAAGTCAGCCGCACCATAGCCGACCTCGAAGGATCGGAAACCATCGAAATGCGCCATCTCGTGCAGGGCATCCAGTACCGCAACCTCGACCGCGACTTCTGGAGCTTCTGAACACGTAACGGATAGTCATAATAAATTCTTTTGCTGACTGTGATTATTTCAAAAAGAGAGCGATGACGTTATTCGCGCTCACCTCCAAAGGAGGCCAGAAAAAAACTCTATATCCAGGGTCGAAGATTGAAATCCACCGTTATTCGAGATAAACACAATACCATCAAGCCCTTATAACCCTAACTCGCTATGCGAACCAAGACGAACCAAATCAATGGTTTCATCATCAGGTTTTCGATAAATTAGCACAAGATCCGGCTTTATATGGCAATCCCGACAATCCTTCCATTTCCCGCCCAGTGGGTGATCAAAAAGGTTTTGTGGCACGTCTTTATCTTCTACCAAAAGATTGATAACGGCTTTCAACAATTCTTCCAGTTTTTTTCCATGACGCCCTTTTTTTTCTCGTTTATAATCACTTTTGAAATTTGATGTTCGTTTAATCGTCCTCATTAAGTTCTTTGAAAAGTTCATCCACCGATCCGATAGTGCGCGTATTTCCTGCCCTAGCCTCTTTAATGGCCTGAATTGTTTCGTTATTAGGAATAAGCGGATTAAATGGAAATGCTTTTTCCGCAACAATTTTTTTCATCAGCAACCTCACGGCATCGGACATTGTCAATCCCATAGCAGCAAGAATTACAGCTGCCTCATCCTTGGTATCCTGATCAATTCTTGCTCGCACAACAGAGTTAATAATCATATTAAAAACTTATATATAAACACTTTAGTTAATTTCAATATATTGCACTTCAATATATAACCGTAACCACAAAGTAGCTACAATTATACAAACATAAAGAACATCCCGGAAGTTCCCAAACCATGATGTGATCCGTTAATGAGAACATTTGCTCTTGGTAAAAAACCGATTGCCTTAACAAGAAATTCTTCCGGCATCACTCTTTGCCTCTGTACCGCCACACAAACAACCGCTCTGTCAATTTCCCTGTTCCGGGGTTTCCCCTCCGGGATGTATATTCAGTTTTTTCCTGCAACCTGCATCCGAAGCAACAAACCATTGAAAGCACACACATCCATGAACAGGAAACGCGCCCTTCCGTATGCGCTCATGCTGGCAGGACTGCTGCTGGCACCTCCGGCGGCTACGGCTGCCGAAACCCTCGAAGAAAGGGTTATCCGGCTCGAAAAGGAACTTGCCGAACTGAAAACACTTGTCCGGCAGACAACGCCAGCCCAGGCGCCGGCTGCCGCAGTGGCGGTCCCTCCGGCCGCTCAGACCGCAAAACCCGCGCCGCCGACGGGCATTGCGGTAACCACCGCTTCGGGAGTCAGAGCGCAGCTCTACGGATTCGCCCGCTTCGACGCATCGTACGATACCGGACAGATCAACCCCGGCAATATCGCCCTCTGGGCCAAGCCTGTACAGGGCGGCGATAACGACGGCGAATGGAACCTCACCGCTGGAGCCACGAGGCTTGGCATCAACCTCAGCGGGCCGGACAGCGAAAACCTGAAACTTTCGGGCAATATCGAACTTGATTTTCTCGGCGGCGGCACGGAAAACAACCTCAACCCCCGGCTGCGGCACGGCTACCTCAAGGCGTACTGGCCGGCTTCGGATTTCAGCATCATAGCGGGCCAGACCTGGGATCTCGTCTCATCCCTGATACCGTTCGTCGACGATCCCGGCCTCATGTGGGCATCGGGCAATATCGGCATGCGCCATCCGCAGCTCCGGTTGACAAAAGGGTTCAGCGTTGCCGAACAGAGCCGTCTGGAAATCGCCGCAGCCGCATCAAGAAGCATCGGCGAATCGAACAAGCTTACTGAAACATGGATTACCGATACCGGTAAAGACGCCGCAATGCCGACCGTGCAGGGTCGCATTGCGCTCTCCGCTCCGCTGATTGCTGAGGGCAAACCGGCGACCATCGCCGTTTCGGGCCACTACGGCCAGGAGGAGTGGGACAGCGACCTCAACAATACGCACCTCACTCTGCCCTCATGGTCCTGCAATCTGGAACTTCTGCTCCCCGTCTCCTCGAAGTTACTGCTGGCAGGAGAGTATTTCACCGGATCGAACCTCGATGACTATGCGGGAGGGATCTTTCAAGGCGTCAACGCAAAAGGTGCGGAACCTGAGGAAATCAGGTCGAGCGGAGGATGGGCTGCACTCAGGTACGCATACTCCCCTGCCGTGGCGCTCAGTATCGGAGGCGGTATCGACGATCCGGAGGACGGCGATCTTGCCGACAACGCCCGTTCGGCAAACCGCTCACTGTTCGCCAGTTATGTGAACCAGATCACGCCGAACTTCATTTTTGGCCTGCAGCTTTCAAAATGGAACACGGATTATAAAAACGCCCCCGACAGCGATGCATTCAGGGCGCAGAGCTCGATGACCTACAAATTCTGAACCTCATGAACCAACGCCTCCTGCGGAAAAGCCGATTGCCGTTTCCGCAGGAGACCCCGCCCGTCAGCGGATGATGATTTCGCAGGGCATGGCGGCAAGCATCTCCACCTCTCCGCTCCGCATCAGCATCTCGTGCATGCGAAGCATGGCGCTGTAAGGCGACTGCGGCGCAACCTCATGCAGCACCCTTCTCATGGCCATCCGCTCCAGACTGCCGACAATACCTTCAGGGTTGCCTTCCAGAAGCATCTGAAACCAGCTTTTCTGTTCCGGATAGAGCAGAATCCGCGGCTGTTTCGACCTGTCCATCCCTGCAAGTCGCTGAGCCGCCCTGACCGCCGCAAAAAGTCCTCCCGCATGATCGACAAGCCCTTTCTGTTTCGCCTGCCTGCCGGTCCAGACCCGACCTCCGGCTACCGAATCGACCGCGGCAACAGACATCTTCCGTGATGCCGCGACCTTGCCGATGAAATCGAGGTATATATCGCCGGAAGCGCTGATAAATTTCTCGTATGCTTCGCCTTCAAGGGGCTTGAACACCGTATTGGCATCGGCAAAACGCCCCCGCGTAACCACATCGCGTCCGAGGCCGGCTTTCCGCGCAAGCTCGCTTATATCGGGCTTGAGCGCGTAAACGCCTATGGAACCGGTAACGGTAAGCGGCATCGCATACACTTCCCTGCCGGCCAGCGCCGCCATGTAGCCTCCCGATGCGGCAATGCCCGACATCGACACGACAAGCGGTTTCTTTACCGCCGCCGAATCAAGCATCTGCAGCATATCTGAAGAAGCAAGCGCATCCCCTCCGGGACTGTCGATACGCAAAACAAGCGCCTTGACCTCTTTATCGGCAAGAGCCGCGTCAAGAGAACGGCGAAGCATGCCGACATCGGTACCCTCATCAACGCTCATGGCAGAACTGCCGACACTGCGGACAATCGGGCCTGAAAGCGTGATCACGGCAACAGCCTCGCTGCCCGAAGCCTTTACCGGCCAGTCGAGCGTTTCGCGATATCTGTCTGCCTGAACGAACAGCCTGTCGTTCTCCTCCGGCTCCTTGCCGCTTATCCTGCGGGCTATCGAGCGTTTCAGCTCCCAGACCGTAGCGACACCATCGGCAAGACCAAGCTTGACCGCCTTCGCGGCAGGGACAAGCGCGACATTGTTAATGACCGATTCAAGCGAGTCGCGACTGATACCGCGCCTTTTTGAAACGTACCCGATATAATCGGCATAGACGTCGTCAAGCAGGGCGTTGATCTGCTCGATATATTCGGGACTTGCTGCCGTTCTGGTATAAGGCTCAACCCCGCTTTTGTACTCCTTCCACTGCGCTGCCTGAAAAGTAACGCCGATCCTGCCGAGCGGAGTCGTATAGTAGAGCGATTCGGCCTTGAGCCCGTCAAGCAGAAGATAACCGCCTCTTTCGACGACGACCGAGTCGCAGGCGGAAGCCAGCAGATAGTCGCTGTCCTCTGCCGAATGCAAATACGCGATGACTTTCCGTCCGCCGGCGCGGACTTTCTCGATAGCCTGCCTCAGTTCGGTGATTTTGGCCGGAGAGGTACGCACTCCGCCGATTTCAAGCAGTACCGTATCTATGCGCTTATCGCCCGCAGCCTGGTTGAACATGAAAAGCAGATCCTGAAACGACAGGGATTCGTCCTGCATGAGATAGGGAACCGGCGAGGATTCCGCGATTCTCTCCTCCAGCGATCCGCCAAGAGGCACCCGCAGAACAAAACGATCGGGAAGATCGTGCGATGAACGGAAAAACGCAAAAAACAGAACCGCAATAATCACCGGCACAAGCACAAACACAAAACATCCCGTACGCAGACAACTTTTTCCTTTCATGGTATCAGATAATGGTATCTATGGTTCAATGACAAAAAGCCGGCGCAAACAGCGGAAAAAAACACTCACTCATAGAGCAGACAACTCACCCGATGGGCATCGTTCCCGTCGAGCGGCAACAGCCGGGGCTCTCTCTTGCTGCACTCCGGCTTCGCAACCGGACAACGCGGATGAAAGCTGCAGCCCGAAGGGATATGCATCGGGCCCGGAAGATCCCCTTTGAGAAGAATCCGTTCTTTTTTTCCGTCAGGCTCCGGAACAGGTATGGAAGAAAGCAAGGCGCGCGTGTAGGGATGTTTGGGATTGGCGTAGAGTTCCTGCGATGAGGTGATCTCGACGATTTTTCCCAGATACATCACCGCTACGCGGTCCGAAATGTATTCGACAACCGAAAGATCGTGAGCGATAAAAAGATAGGTAAGCCCGAAATCCCGCTGGAGATCTTTCAGGAGGTTGATGATCTGCGACTGTATCGAAACATCGAGAGCGGATACCGGTTCATCGCAGATGATAAAGGACGGATTCACCGCCAATGCTCTCGCGATACCCACCCGCTGCCGCTGCCCTCCTGAAAACTCATGGGGATACCGGTCGGCATACTCGCTGTTCAACCCGACAATATCAAGCAGCTCAAGGGTTTTTTGGCGGGCCGCCTCGCCTTTTGCAAGCCGGTGAACGGCAAGCACCTCGGCAATCGTCTGTCCAATGGTCAGCCTGGGATTGAGCGAACCGAAGGGATCCTGAAAAATCATCTGCATCTCTTTGCGCAAAGGGCCGAAGTCGCGGTTGCTCAACGAGGATATCTCCCTGCCGTCAAACACCACCGTTCCGCCGACAACCCCGTGCCCGATACGAACGAGTGCCCTGCCGAGAGTTGTTTTCCCGCACCCCGACTCGCCGACAAGACCGAGGGTTTCGCCTTTGTTCACCTCGAACGAAACCCCGTTAACGGCACTCACCCGTCGCGCCTTACCCGACGCTCCCCCTGATTTAAGCGGAAAATGAACGAAAATATCCTTTGCCGAGAGGAGCTGATGCTGTGGGTTCATCGTTACCGAAATAGCTGTTTATCATATTTTTATTATTATACTAAAAGCATGCCGAAACTTCCATAAGAAACCTGACATGCAACCCTGTCTTTACTATTTTGCCTTCTGAACACAAACATAGCGGAACGCTCTATGTGGTTGCGACGCCACTCGGCAACCTCGACGATATTACCCTGAGAGCCATAAAAACACTCGAAAATTCAGAAGCGATCGCCTGCGAAGACACCCGGAGAGCCTCTATTCTTCTGCGGCATTTCGGTATTACCGGAAAACAGCTGGTCAGTTACCACGACTTCAACGAACCGGCGGCAATCAGCCGCATCGCCCGACTGCTTGAAGAAGGGCTGGATGTATCGCTCATTACCGATGCGGGAACGCCGGTCATCAGCGACCCTGGATATCTCATGGTTCGCACGCTCAGAGAAAAAGGGTTCACCGTTCTACCCATTCCGGGACCGAGTGCCCTGACGGCAGCACTCTCCGTCTGCCCTCTGCCGGTAAGCAGTTTTCTCTTTGCCGGCTTTCTTCCCCACAAAAAAGGGAGACAAAGCCGTCTGGAATACCTGTCGTCGCTCGGCATGACCTTCGTGCTTTACGAGTCCCCTTACCGAATAAAGAAGCTGCTCGATGAACTCGCCGCGCATCTTCCCGATGCGGAGATATTCATTGCCCGGGAGATGACAAAAATTCACGAAGAGTACCTTTCCGGATCTGTCGAAAACATAAGAGAACAACTCCCTGACGAAAAAATACGGGGAGAGTTTGTTGTGGTCGTTCATCCGGCAAACAGCAAAAATACAGCCAAAAACACCTTACCCAACAAGTACGAGCAACATGCAGATCATCACTGAACCCTGCCAGATGCAGGCTGTCGTCGAAAAACTTCGCCTTAACCGTCAGCTCATTGCGGTTGTCATGACCATGGGGGCCCTCCATGAAGGTCATCTCAGCCTGGTCAAACAGGCTCGATCTCTTGCAGGAACCGTGATCCTCACCATATTCGTCAATCCGAAACAGTTCGGACCGGACGAGGATTTCCATCGCTACCCCAGACCCTTTGAACTCGATGCGTCACACGCAAAAGCCGCCGGTGTCGATTACCTGTTCGCCCCCTCGCCCGAAGCGATCTATCCCGAAGGTTTTCAGACAACGGTGCAGACGGGAGCAGTAGCGGAAGGTCTCGAAGGGATGAAACGTCCCGGACACTTCAACGGCGTCGTGACCGTAGTCACAAAACTGCTGCATATCACCAAACCCCATATCGCCCTGTTCGGAGAAAAGGACGCCCAGCAGCTTGCCGTCATCAACCGTCTTGTCCGCGACCTGAACCTTGACGTCCGCATTATCGGAGCGCCGATCGTACGCGAGGAAAACGGCCTTGCCGTCAGTTCACGAAACATCTATCTATCGAAAGAGCAGCGGGAATCCGCGACGGTTCTCTTCAGGGGGATACTCCATGCAGAAAAAGAACTTGCAGCCGGCAGAACCGATCTTGCGGCTATCGCCGGAGAAATCGAACGGATGATCGCCGGGGAACCCGAATGCAAACCGGACTATGTCTGTTTTGTTCATGACAATGATTTTATGACGGCAGAAACTGCCGAGCCTGCAAGGGAGTACCGCCTGCTGATTGCCGCCTACGCCGGGACGGTGCGCCTTATCGATAACCGGAGATTTACAACCTGAGGAGGTGCGGAAGAGGCTGATTGCCGTGAAACTCTTTTTTATATTATATTACAGGATTGATTGTTTTTCTGCTCAACTGCCAGGAAAAGAAGAGCATAAAAAGCACCCGAAAGCAGATTTCTTTTACCATTAATTTCAAATGATTTCCATGATTATCAACAAAGCTATTGATCTTGGCCAGGGAAAAATAATCTCTATCGAAACCGGTAAAATGGCAAAACAGGCCGACGGCTCCGTAGTTGTCCGCCTTGGCGACACCATGGTGCTGGCAACGGTTGTATCAAGCAAAAAAACGCCCCCTCCGAATCAGGACTACTTTCCGCTCCAGGTTGAATACCGCGAAAAATATTCTGCTGCGGGCAAGTTTCCCGGAGGCTTCTTCAAGCGTGAAAGCCGCCCCTCCGAAAAAGAGATTCTCTCGGCAAGACTGATCGACCGCGCTCTCAGACCGCTCTTTCCTGACGGCTACCTCTTCGAGACCCAGATCATCGTAACGGTTATCTCTTCCGACCAGATCAATGATGCCGACGTACTCGGCGGACTGGCCGCATCGGCAGCCATCATGGTCTCCGATATCCCCTTCCATAACGCGATGTCCGAAGTCAGGGTGGGAAGAATCAACGGCAAATTCATTATCAACCCCGATGTCAACGAGCTGGTAAGCAGCGATCTCGATATCTGTATCGGCGGAACAACCGATACCATCTGCATGCTCGAAGGCGAGATGAAAGAGATCTCCGAGGCCGAGATGCTTGACGCCATCAAGTTCGGTCACGATGCCATCCGCAGGCTCTGCGCGCTCCAGAACGAGATCGCGGCGGAAGTTGCAAAACCTGCCCGCCCCTTTGCCCCGACAGTCATTCCTTCAGAGCTCACCGACCTTGTCCGCGAACTCTGCGAAACCCGGCTCCGGGAACTTGCCTATACCCCGCTCAGAAAGGAAGAGCGCGCCGAACAGACCGCCGCCATCTATCGGGAGATCATACAGTCAACCGTCGAGCACTTCAAAGCGGCCATCAGCCCCGAAGAGCTTCAGGCCGATCCTTCCAAAGCGCTCTGCCTGAACGAACATATCATTGACGAGCAGATTCATGCGGTAGAAAAGAAAGTCATGCGCCACATGATTCTTGACGACGCAAAACGCCTTGACGGAAGAACCCTCGAAGAGGTTCGGCCGATAAGCATCGAACTCGGCATCATCCCGAGAGCCCACGGCTCGGCGCTCTTTACCAGAGGAGAGACCCAGGCGCTTGTCACCATTACCCTCGGCACAAAAAAAGACGCACAGTCAGTCGATAACCTGACGAACAACGCCGACAAGAAGTTCATGCTCCACTACAACTTCCCGCCATTTTCAGTCGGCGAAACCGGAAGAATAGGAAGTACCGGCCGCAGGGAAATCGGTCACGGAAATCTTGCCGAACGGGCCATTAAAATGGTTGCTCCTCCTGAACAGGAGTTCCCCTACACCGTAAGAATCGTTTCCGACATTCTCGAATCGAACGGCTCTTCATCGATGGCCTCGGTATGCGGCGGAACCCTTGCACTTATGGACGGCGGCGTTCCTATAAGAAAACCGGTTTCCGGCATAGCCATGGGGCTTATCAAGGAAGGTTCCAACTATGCGGTCCTTTCGGATATTCTCGGCAACGAAGATCATCTCGGCGATATGGATTTCAAGGTATCCGGCACCCGCGACGGCATTACCGCCTGCCAGATGGACATCAAGATCGACGGACTGGATTACCACATTCTCGAAAGCGCTCTCGAACAGGCGCGCAGGGGACGTCTGCACATTCTCGACAAAATGGAGGAGGCTATTCCCTCCGCCCGCGTTGAGCTTGCGCAATTCGCCCCGAGGCTAACGACCATACAGGTACCGGTTGACGCCATCGGCCTCATTATCGGCAAGGGCGGAGAGACCATCCGCAGCATCACCGAAGAGACCGGAGCGGAAATCAATATCGAGGATGACGGAACCGTGACCATTGCCTGCTCAAGCGTAGAAGGCACCCACGCTGCCCTGGCCACGATAAAGACCCTCCTGGCCAAACCCGAAGTAGGCACCACCTACCTCGGCAAAGTGCGCGACGTCCGCGACGAACTTGGCGCCTTTGTTGAATTTCTTCCGAAAACCGATGGACTTGTACACATCTCGGAAATATCGGCAACCGAGCGGGTCGCAAAAGTGAGCGACCATCTTAAAATCGGCGACCGGATAAAGGTCAAGCTGGTCGATGTCCGCAAGGATCCCCGTACCGGCAAAACCCGCTTCGCTCTCTCCATGAAAGCGGTCGAAATAGATGCGGCCAACGGCGCGCCTCAAGAAAACAACCAGGAAAATCAGTAAAAAAAGATTTTCGCACCAGAAGCAGTGCAGGGCCTCCTGCACTGCTTTTTTTTTATGAAAACCATTTTTTCAGCGGATGGCTATTCATATTTTCAGCATACTTTTTATGCTTACTGAAGCGAAAACAGGAATTTGAAGAGAAAAAAAACTCATGCGCTACGAATTTTCAGCAATAGAAAAAAAATGGCAGGCGATCTGGCAGGAAAACGGCACATTCAGAACCGGTGAATCCACAGAAAAGCCGAAATACTACGTACTTGACATGTTCCCCTATCCAAGCGGTTCCGGCCTGCATGTCGGCCATCTGGAAGGGTACACCGCATCGGATATCATCGCAAGATTCAAACGAAGCCGCGGCTTTAACGTGCTTCACCCCATGGGCTGGGACGCTTTCGGACTTCCTGCCGAACAGTATGCCATTAAAACCGGCACGCACCCGAAAATTACGACTGAAAACAACATCCGCAGTTTCAGGGAAACCCTGCAGGCAATGGGCTTTTCATACGACTGGTCCAAAGAGGTCAATACAACCGATCCGGCTTACTTCAAATGGACACAGTGGATATTTCTCCGCCTGTACGAGATGGGACTTGCCTACATGTCCGATGTGGATGTAAACTGGTGCGAAGAGCTGAAAACCGTTCTCGCCAACGAAGAGGTCGATGAAAAAATCGCCGACGGCTACACCGTTGTACGCAAACCGCTGCGGCAGTGGGTATTGAAAATAACCGCCTATGCGGAACGGCTGCTTGCCGATCTTGACGAACTCGAGTGGCCGGAAAACGTCAAGCAGATGCAGCGCAACTGGATAGGCCGCTCCGAAGGCGTTGAAATCGATTTTGAGCTGCGCTGTCACGGTAAAAACCTCCGCGTCTATACCACACGTCCCGACACCCTTTTCGGGGCGACCTATCTGGTCGTCTCCCCGGAGCATCCTCTGGCCGAAAAGCTCGCGACTGCCGATAATCTCAAAGAGGTCAAGGCATACATCAGTCGGGCCAAACTGAAAACCGAGCTTGAACGTACCGGACTGCAGAAAGATAAAACCGGCGTATTCACAGGCTCATACGCAATCAATCCGGCAACCGGAAATCCCCTCCCGGTATGGATATCCGACTTCGTCCTTATCAGCTACGGAACCGGCGCCATCATGTCGGTACCCGCCCACGACAGTCGCGACTGGGAATTCGCGAAAAAATTCAATCTGCCCATCCTCGAGGTCATCAAAAGCCCTCATGATGTCAATGAGGCCGTCTTTGAAGGCAAAGAGAGCGTTCCGGTCAACTCTTCGAACAGTGAAATCACCATCGACGGCCTGGCCTTCAGGGAGGCATTCGACACAATGGCCTCATGGCTTGAAAAGAAAGGAGTTGGAAAACGCACGATCAACTACAAACTGCGCGACTGGATTTTCAGCCGTCAGCGGTACTGGGGAGAACCCATTCCGATAAAACACTACGAAGACGGAACGCTCCGCACCGAAACAAGCTTGCCGCTCACCCTGCCGGATGTCGAGGCCTATCAGCCTTCCGAAACCGGCGAATCTCCGCTTGCAACCATCCACGACTGGCTCTACGGAAGCGACGAATTCGGTTCGTTCAGAAGAGAAACCAATACCATGCCGCAATGGGCGGGAAGCTGCTGGTACTACCTCCGCTTTATCGACCCCGAAAACAGCGAGCGGCTGATAGACCCTGAGAGGGAAAAGTACTGGATGAACGTCGATCTCTATATCGGAGGAGCCGAACATGCCGTGCTCCATCTGCTCTATGCGAGATTCTGGCACAAAGTTCTGTTCGACCTCAACGTAGTCTCCACGGTGGAACCATTCCGGAAACTGTTCAATCAGGGCATGATTCTCGGCGAAGACAACGAAAAAATGTCGAAATCGAGAGGCAACGTCATTCCGGCAGACCACGTTCTGAAAACCTACGGCGCCGATGCCGTCCGCCTCTATGAGATGTTTCTCGGACCTCTCGAACAGGTTAAACCCTGGAACACCAATGGCATTGAGGGAATCAGCCGTTTTCTCGGCAAAGTCTGGCGACTGGTCTATCCCGAACAGGAAGGGAACAAAGCGGAACTCACGGATGAAACCATGCCTGAAGAACTGCTGAGACGTTTGCACAAAACCATCAGGAAAGTCACGGAAGATACCGAGGCGCTCAAATTCAACACCGCAATCGCGGAGATGATGGTACTGGTCAACGAACTGCAGCGCAACGGATGCCGAAACAGAACCGCCGTAGAAAGCATGATCCTGCTGCTCGCGCCATATGCACCGCATATAACCGAAGAGCTCTGGCAGGCGACAGGCCATACCGGTTCAATAAGCAACGAACCCTTCCCGGACTATATCGCCGGGCTTGCCACCGACAGTGTCGTGCAGATTGCCGTTCAGGTTAACGGCAAACTCAGAGGGACATTCAGCACCCCTGTCGGCACTCCCCAAAACTCATTGATCGAGACCGCCCGGAATGTCGAATCGGTCATGAAGTTCCTTGAAGGCAAAGCCATTATGAGAGAAATAGTCGTTCCTGACAAGCTCGTAAACTTCGCGGTAAAATAAGCGAAAAGAAACTACAGGAATGTCATAAGTCAGGGATAACAATTATTGAATACTAATAATATTTTATGTAAAATTGGGATTATGTTTTTCACACACTGACAGCAAAAATAATCACCGCAAGCCAGATTTTATCTTGATGTTCACATACCTGTGATGTAGGTATTCTTTTTCAGTTAACCCATAAAAAACGGATCAATGGCTACAGAAGAAAACGCATCAACCAATCAGCAATCAATCAGTTCTGTCCTCTCGGAAAAACGAAAATTTCCGCCTCCGGAGCAATTTTCGAAATCCGCTCACATCTCCTCGATGGAAGAGTACGAGAAGCTTTATGCCGCGGCAGCTGAAGACCCCGAAGCTTACTGGGGTGGAATTGCAGAACAGTTTCATTGGTTCAAAAAATGGGATAGCATACTGGAATGGAATACCCCGTATGCAAAGTGGTTCAACGGCGGTAAAACGAACATATGTTACAATGCCGTCGATGTTCACATGCAGAGCTGGAGAAAGAACAAGGCCGCCATTATCTGGGAAGGTGAAGAAGGAAATCAGCAGGTCATCACATACGGCGAACTGTATCGCCAGGTCAGCAAATTCGCCAATGTACTGAAAATCGCCGGCATTCAGCCGGGTGATCGCGTAGCCATCTACATGGGTATGGTTCCCGAACTGGTTATCGCCGTCCTTGCCTGTGCCCGTGTAGGCGCTGTCCACAACGTTATTTTCGCAGGATTTTCCGCTCATGCCATTACCGAAAGAGTCAACGACTCACGCGCAAAACTGGTTATCTGCTGCGACGGCACAAGACGCCGGGGAAGCTCGATCAACCTTAAAAAAATTGTTGACGACGCCATTGTCAACACCCCTTCCGTCCGCAGCGTCATCGTCCTGAAGGTCACCGGCGAAACCGTCAGCATGCACGACGGAATGGACCATTGGTGGCACGATCTCATGGGTCTTGCCATGGATGTATGCGAGCCGGTACATGTGGAATCAGAACATCCGCTCTTCGTGCTCTACACCAGCGGATCCACCGGCAAGCCGAAAGGCATTCTGCACACGACGGCAGGCTACATGGTTCATGCCGCAAGCTCTTTCAGATATGTGTTCGACATCAAGGATGAGGATATCTACTGGTGTACCGCCGATGTAGGCTGGATCACCGGTCACAGCTACATGGTTTACGGTCCGCTCCTCAACGGCGCCACCCTGCTCATGTACGAAGGCGCGCCCAACTATCCGCAGTGGGACCGCTTCTGGGATATCATCAACCGTCACAAGGTCACCATTCTCTATACCGCTCCTACCGCTATCCGCGCATTCATCCGCGCCGGCAACGAGTGGGTTACCAAGCACGATATCAGCTCGCTTCGCCTGCTCGGCACGGTTGGCGAACCGATCAATCCCGAAGCATGGATGTGGTATCATAAAATCGTCGGTCAGGAAAAATGTCCGATCGTCGACACCTGGTGGCAGACCGAAACCGGCGGCATCATGGTCTCCCCGCTTCCCGGCGCAACTCCTACAAAACCCGGTACTGCGACCCGTCCTCTGCCTGGCATCATGGTCGATGTCGTTCACAAGGACGGCACCCCGTGCGAAGCCAACGAAGGCGGATACCTGGTCATCAAAAAACCATGGCCGTCAATGCTCAGAACCATCTATGGCGATAACGAACGGTACGAAAAAACCTACTGGTCGGAGTTCGACGACATGTACTTCACCGGTGACGGCGCACGCAAGGACGAAGACGGTTACATCTGGATCATGGGCCGCGTCGATGACGTTGTCAACGTCTCCGGACACCGCCTCGGCACCAGCGAAGTCGAAAGCGCCCTCGTATCCCACGAAGCCGTTGCAGAGGCAGCTGTCGTCAGCCGTCCCGACGACATCAAGGGCAATGCGCTTGTGGCCTTCGTCACGCTCAAGGACGAGTATGAAGGCGACATGAAGCTTCGCGAATCGCTCCGCAACCACGTTGCCAAGGAGATCGGCCCGATCGCCAAACCGGATGAGATCCGCTGGGCGAAAGGTCTTCCGAAAACCCGCAGCGGCAAAATCATGCGCAGGCTGCTCCGCGAACTTGCAACCAGCAACGAAATCAAGGGCGATATCACAACGCTCGAAGATTTCGGCGTACTGGAGAACCTCCGCGACCAGGAAGACTGAGCATTCACCTGGAACGCCCGGTAATAAAACACAAGAAGCGCAGCCCGAAAAGCTGCGCTTCTTGTGTTTTATTACCGTAACCTGCCATCCAGCTATCTCGCCATCCAGCCCGGAAAGAGATGAAGACGAAGATGTTTGCCCACGGATTGGCACGGATTTTCACCGATTACGCCTGAATTGAGCAGCGTAGCTACCCAATTCAGGCGCTGTTTTTTCGAGAAGAAGAGCGCGGTTCCCGCTGATTGAATAGCAGATTTCCACAGAGGATTGAGATGAAGCTATCCTGCTATCCCGACATACGTCGTCACCCATCGGCGACGAACCGCTCGATAGCCGACACAATACCATCAACATCATCCGGCGATACCCCCGAAAACAATACCTTCTGCGGGTAGATCATCACATTGGGTCCCGTGGCGCAAAGTCCCATGCAGCCGGACGTTGAAACCCTCACGTTTCCTTTCCACCCTTTCTCGTCAACAACCCTCTTCAATGCTGCTCTGACGAGCTCGCTGTTATCGTCCGCACATGATTTTCTTGCTCCGCCCCGATCATTGGTACAGACAAAAACATGCGCGACATAGGGAGATACTTTTTGAACAGCCATGATGCACGATCCTTGTGATTTATAATTTTCCGGAACAGTTGGTCTGATTGCAGGCAGTCCTGTTCCTGACGCTGCTTTCACCAAAACCATTGCAGACATAAAGCCGAATCAGGACGAATGAGCCGCAACAGGCATTGTCGCAACTGTTATGGGTACCTCGAAAAAGTGTCGTGAGCGCCCTGAGTGCAAGGCGGACGGAGTTCCGATAAATCGGGATAAACTACGAAACCGAAGTCCCGAGCAATCTGTGCGCGTAACAACTTTTTCGAGGTACCCTTATTGCATGGAATGCAAACCAATCATATTCCCTTCCGTATCGTGAACCAGCGCAATAAACCCATACTCCCCGATAGACATTTTTTCGCTGACTGTTCGCCCTCCGTTTTTGACTGCACGCGCGGCAGTCGCACCGCACTCTTCACAGCCAAAATAAACCAGAGTGCCGCCTGCGCCGGGCCTGAAGCCCTCCATTTTTACCAGCATGCCGCTTGCACCGGGGGTTATCATGGCTGTTTCGTTATCCTTTGGCCCAGGAAAGCTCCACATTTCCATATTCGCCTCCTTGCTTATTTCATCGGTGGGCGGCTGCATCATTTCCAGCGTAACGTCAAGTGTGGCTTCGTAGAACGCCCTGGCGCGCTCCATGTTCTCTACGTATATTTCAAACCAGACAACGGGATTGTTTTTCATGATAGTTCTCCTTTTATGAGTGCGGAACACTTGCTGGGGATCATACCTGTCACCAAAAACCGGATTTTTATCGATTCTCATCATCACTTCTTCAACCCGGATGCATGGCTATCAGTTCATGAAAACCAGCCACACACCAAGTCGGCAGGTGGAGAAAGTCGTTTAACGCTGCACTTGCAGAAGCATATAAAGTGTCGTATATTTGCATAGATCAAGTGTCGTATTTATGTAGATACAAGATACAATTATAAAATGAGTAGATACGGAAGCATCGAATACAGGATTACAGCAAGAATAGCGAGGAAGAAATCTCCTGTTTTTGTTCGTGATGACTTTATCGATATAAGCGACTACGATCAGGTAGGGCGAGCGCTCAGGAACCTGACGAAAAAAGGACGATTGATCCGCCTGGGTTATGGCGTCTATGCCAAAGCAAAAATATCCCCGATAAACAGTCAGCCTGTACCAGTGGCCCCATTACCAACTCTGGCTAAAGAGGCGCTTCAACGCTTGGGTGTCGAAACCGCACCATCCCGACTTGAACAAGCCTACAATGCGGGAAAGACAACGCAGGTTCCTACCGGCCGGTTAATCGGGGTCAAGAGCCGCGTGAACAGAAAACTCGGGTATCGAGGAGCCTACATCAGCTATGAGCGAGTAGCCTAAGCAAAAAGAGTTTGAAGAGGTTGCGCTTCTTATGGGAATCGATCCATCCTTTATCGAAAAGGATTGGTTCGTAACACAAGTGATAGCCGCTCTGACCTCCTTAAGACATGAAGGATTCGAGTTCATTTTCACCGGTGGCACGGCGCTCTCGAAAGCCCATAAGCTCATACAACGTTTTTCAGAGGACATTGATTTCAGGGTGATCGCCCCGCCGGAACAACAAAGCAGAAAACCCCTTTCCAGATTCAAAAAAACCGTACTTGCCCATCTGCTCAAAGCCGGATTTGAAATAGAGGCCCATCAAGTAGAGGCAAGAGACGACAATCGGCATCTTGCTTTTGCTTTCAATTACCCAACTTATTTCCCTCCTGCTGCTGCATTACGACCGCATGTCCAGATAGAAATCTCCGTCAGATCGCCGCAATACCCACACCTTTATCTGCCCGTTTCCTCATTTGTGAGCACAGCATATAATCGCCCACCTGAAGTTGAACGGATAGGGTGCATCAGCCCCATTGAAAGTGCAGCTGACAAAATAAGCGCTCTTGCGTGGCGCATTCCGGTCAGAACAAGGGGAGATGAAAAAGATGATCCGGCTCTGGTTCGGCATCTTCACGACCTGGCTTTACTGAAAAATCAAGCATTGGCCGATAAGCACTTTGCCAAACTGGTCACAACAACAATGGAGGTGGACGACCGGCGGGCACCATCTCTTTCCGGTTTGTCGATCGGAGAAAAAATCGGGCAAATACTGGAACGTCTGGAAACAGATTCTGAATATCAAACCGAATACGACACGTTCGTCAGTGGTGTTTGCTATGCTGCAGAAGGTGGATTCCCCGACTTCCCGACAGCCATGCAGGCAATTCGTGAACTTGTGCAGATTATTTTTGAGTAAACTGTTCCTTGCTTATTGATATCAGTACGTATAAAGAATTCGCCATCTTTTGTCGAATCTCATCACTACTTCTTCAACCGGGAGGCATGGCTATCAGTTCATGAAAACCAGCCACACACCAAGTCGGATGGCGGCGAAAGGGTTGACCGGAGAACACGCATCCGTCTCATGCAACAACATGGATTGGCATATAATCCTCCCGTACGTTTACATGGCTGTGAACGAACGCTCCCTGATTAACCGCGACGTGCCGCTTCGATTGCGGCGATGTCGATCTTTTTCATCTGCATCATCGCATCGAACGCGCGCCTGGCGGCAGCGGGATCGGGGTCGGTGACGGCTTCCGTCAGGGCGATCGGCGTTATCTGCCAGGACAATCCCCACTTGTCCTTGCACCAGCCGCACTCGCTCTCCTGCCCGCCGTTGCCAACTATAGCGTTCCAGTAGCGATCCGTTTCGGGCTGGTCAATGGTTGCGACCTGAAACGAGAACGCTTCGCTATGCCTGAACGCAGGTCCGCCGTTGAGCCCGAGGCACGGGATGCCCATCACGGTAAACTCGACGGTAAGCACCTCCCCTTTCGTCCCTGACGGAAAGTCTCCCGGTGCGAGGTGCACCGCACCGACGAATGAATCGGGGAATATCCTCGCGTAAAAGTGAGCCGCCTCCTCGGCATCTCTCTCGTACCAAAGGCAAATCGTGTTCTTTGCTTGCTTGACCATCTCCCTTCTCCATTGTAAGTACCTCGTTTGAAATGCAAATTAAACCTTTAACTGAAAACACTGCTTCTTCCGGAATGCACACATTCATCACGTCCCATAACCCGTTCTTGCTTCAAAATGTTGCTGATCGCTACGCTTTACTGATCCACGTCCTCCAGTGCCATGGCACGTTCTCCACACGCATCCAAACGCCATCAACTTCCTCTTCCAAAGCGATAATATCGAAATGCCTTGTATTTTTATATCAAAAAAACATATATTGTATTGTTTATTTAAATATTTAGTGACGCACCCCACCCATCGGGACAAATGCTTCGATTCATTGATAACGATCTTCGGCGCTGGCAGGAAGGAACACGCCGCAAGCCGCTCATCCTGCGGGGCGCCCGTCAGGTCGGCAAAACATGGTCGCTCAAAGAGTTTGGAAGCAAACGATTTGCATCTCTTGCCCTTGTTGATTTTGAACGGAATCAGCCCTTGCGCAAACTCTTCGATGGCGATCTTACGGCAAGGCGCATCTGCTCGGATCTTGAAGTCATCCTGCAGCAAAAGATCACGCCGGGTAAAACCCTGCTCTTTTTTGATGAGATACAGGCATGTCCCCGAGCGATAACCGCACTGCGTTATTTTTATGAAGAAATGCCGGAACTGCATGTCGCGGCCGCCGGATCTCTGCTTGAATTCGCTCTTGACGAAAGTTCCTTTCCGGTCGGCAGGGTTCAGTTTCTCAATCTCTATCCGCTCTGTTTCGCTGAATATCTGGAAGCAATCGGCAACGCCCCTGCGGCAGCTGCTGTCATGGGCAATCCGGCTGAAATATCGCCTGCCGTGCATGACCTTCTGCGCGAGGAGCTGAAACGCTATTTTTTTATCGGGGGAATGCCGGCGGCTGTCAATGCATACCTTGAAAACAGCTCTCTGCGCGATGCCTTCGAGGTACAAAAAGAAATTGCAGAGTCCTTCAGGATGGACTTTGCCAAATATACACCCAGGGTTGACCGCTTCTGTCTCGACTCGGTATTCACCTCCCTGTCGCAGCATATCGGAAAACAGATCAAATATGCACGCCTCGGCGAGGGGTACAGCAACCCGACGCTGAAAAAGGCATTCGACGCCCTGTGCCTGGCTCAGGTAGCCCGAAGGGTTCCCTCGGCCGATCCCTCGGGACTTCCATTGGGGGCGACAGCCTCCGCCAAATCATTCAAGGCGATCATGCTCGATATCGGCTTGATGCGCCACCTTTCGGGTATGCCCGGTGATATCGAGTATGCAAAAAACGACCTGCTCTCCATCTACCGGGGAGCCATGGCGGAACAGTTTGTCGGCCAGGAGATGCTCGTATCCCAACAGGGCGGCCTGTATTACTGGGACAGGCAGGCCAAAAGCAGTTCGGCTGAGGTCGATTACCTGGCGGTTCTGAACGGCAGGATCCATCCCGTAGAAGTAAAAAGCGGCGCTACCGGCAGTTTGAGGAGCCTTCATCTCTTTCTTGCCACGTATCCGGAGTGTGGCAGGGCACTGGTCTTTTCCGACCGCCCGTATGCCGACCTTCCTGAGCAAAAAATCACGTTCCTGCCGCTTTACAGCGCTTTTGCCGTCACCAGAAACGAGTAGCGAGAAAAAAGATACCGCTCCCGCACTTCGCGGCATTGGGCTCTTGCGGTTACGGATTCATACCCGTCAGCAACAGGTCCTTGCTTCTGAAAATCAAAAAGTCGGTACCATTAGTTTACGTAGTTGCGAGCGTCCCATCCTTCCACTACTGACATTTCGCCCACTGACAGTACCAGCATTACCATAAGGCTGTTGATATTGCTGCATGATTGCATTGGGGATGAATGGCGGCAGTCTGGAGCTGGCCGTTATTCGCAATTCTGCAGGGAGTCAGAAAAAATTCCTTCCACAAGATCGGATATGCAACCTCTCTTTTGACATCAAGCGGGAAATATAATTATTTGGTGTCGAGTCTCCGGGCAGTAAAGCCTGCAACTTCCTTAAGCTGGGCGGACAAGCGGATGGTTAGCGGACTCTCAATTGCCAATACCATGGTTTTCGATGCATATGAGCAATAGCCCAAATAATTATTCGTTCATTATCAAATGTATACAAAACCTTATATGGGAACTTGGGAATGTAGGCTTTGTAAATAGCATCGGTTTCGACCAAAAACCAACCTGGATTTTGTCTGATTTTTCGAATCTGGTTTATCACGATCCTTTTGAAACGAATGCCAAGGCCTTTTGATTGCATTTCGTACCATTGAATTGCATCATCAAATTCCTTCGAGGCCAATTCATGGATTTCAACGTTCATTATACAAACTTTCGAAATCCAATAGCCCGGCCTTTCCTTCTTTGACTGCATTCATGCGATTCTTAACTTCCGAAAGCCATGCCTGGCGAACCTCTTCTTCTTCATCATCGATACTCGCCAGGATTAATTCAGCAAACGCCACGCGTTCACTTGGCGGCATTTCCAAAGCTTTCTCAAACAATTCATTATCCATTGTATTTATTCCTTTTTATTGACGCTTAAATCAATTTTTCCTCAGGATATGCAAGTATACAGCTGTTGAACAATGCTCCGTTTGCCTGTTCGCTCGTATCAGTAAGTACAAAATATGCAATACCCGAATTCTTTCCGTATGCATCCTCTCTCGATCAGTTCCGGATGCAAGCGTCCCATCCTCCGCTCCTACTCTTTCTACCCCTTTCCTGTTCCTCCCCTTGATGAGGGATGCGCCATATTCATGTAGATCCCACCCTTTTCAAGCTCCTCAAGCATTTGGTGCAGCCTCTTCTTCTTCGTCTCCTGACGTTTTGCCCTGCTTATCCAGCCGATGTAGTCGTTCTGCTGATACGCTGGCCGTTTATGATATTCAGCCATGAGACGACGCTCTTCAAGCGCATGCTCAACAAAGTCGGGCATCTGATATCCGGGACGCTTCAGCTTTGACTCTTCTGCAACCATTGTTTCCCCTCTACTACTAACGTTGCCTCGGGTGAGCAATGTTCCCGCAGCGGAAAATTCATTTGACGGCGCGGACTATCTGCTACAGCCGCTTGTACGCCCGCCTGCGGGCAAGCGGGCACCTGATGTAATCGGAAAACAGGAATAAGCACCAGGATTATGAATGCCGCTGACCCAGATAATTTACCATTTCACCATGTTCGATACAGCGTTTCTGCTTAATCATGCAGTTGATCGCAATTCGCGATAGGGAAATACATCCCCAGGAATCCGAAAGCTCTCTTGATATGCATCAACGAATCACGACTCTCTTGCATCGCGTACATATGGAATGTTATGTTCTTCAAGCCATTTAATGGCAATTTCCGTTAAGGCCGCCTGACGACAGGCAAACCAGGTATCGAGCATATTGTGTCGAGTGAGTGTAATTTTGAACCGCCGAAACGCGCCAGCTCCATGAATCTGATCCTGAAGTTCACGACTTAAGCCGGCATCCTCGACCGCGAAACAGAACCGTTGCATGATGGCATATTCATGAATATCAAACTTGCCGGGCAGCGGCACATATGCATCCGAATCAAGGACTTCAACCGTTTTCTGAAGCATCTGCCGGTGCCACTCCGGATAGTCCGCAAAATCGAAACCTTCTTCGACAGCATCGATATCTTCACGACTGAGGGTCACGAGTTCACCCGTCTGCTGATTGATGTATGGATGAAAGTCGTCATCGAAGGTATCCATCTCATCGATGACCGCCTGTAATGATACCGGTAGTGCCATAGCGATTCAAATTCATGCATTTTACGAAACCACACACGCAAAGAGAGCATGACTGCGACGTGCTGTGCTCCCTGTCAGGCACCGTCGCGCTCACCCTTCTTTCGTCTTGCCTGACGTTTCAATTCCTTTTGCGAGAACTTCTTAGCGATCGCCAGGCCAACAGCAGAGCTGCCCCCAACCTCTGACCGCGCACAAACCCCGAGCGTCAGAATCATGGAAGATAGTCCCAGCGGTAGTTGTTACAGGTGACATGGGCCGGCAAGAAGTTCTCTGCTTCTAATGTAACCAATATCGGTTTTACTGGAGCACTACGGAATTCCCCCCAGAGTGCATGGCATCTTTCGGCGATCTCATTTTGTTGCAGATACATTGATGCGACGGAACGTCTCGAAACATTTTCCGTCTTCCTGTTTCGTTTCTTTAATCATTCCGTTCACAACGAATTCCCTGAATGAGGCCTTCAACGAATCGGGAACAACGGGAAGAAATGGCACGAGATTTGGTTGATCAATCCAGCGGATCATCGTTTCCGCATCAGGGAAAAACCTGTCCGCATTCTCGCCCCAAACCCGAACGTCATGCAGACTACTTGACTTTGCCAAAGCGTCATACTCATTGACAGAGGGCATATACCAGGGCCAGTCGAAATCCGCGAAGAATGAGCGAAAGTTATCGAGTGCCATTGCATCGCGCATCACGGCGAAAAAACGCGAACAGTTCCCATCACCAGCGAAGTTGAAGCGAATGCGGCCATCAGCACGAAGCGCCCGGTGGACGTTATGCAGTAGTCGTCGGTGGTTCTTGATCCAATGAAGCGTGGCGTTCGAGAACACAACGTCGAACCGGTTCTCGTAATCCATATGGTTTATGTCCAGCCTGAAAAAACGCAGGTTGGACTTCTCCTTTGTGGCTGCGACATCAATCATGCCCTGTGAAGCGTCAACTCCCAAAACATCGCCCTCAGGAAGACGTTCCGCTATCCGAGCGGTAAGGGTCCCGTCGCCACACCCGAGATCAAGCACGCGCTCGTTCCCCTGCAGTTCGAGTTCGGAGATAAGCCTGTTACCCCATTCCTTCTGGTGGGCTGACGCCTTCTCATACTTCTTGCCATCAAACTCGTGTGTCATATTCCCTCTGCCGAACATGGCCGCGGATGAGCAGTATTCTGCGGCGAAAAATGTATGTGACGATACAGCGGCGTGTCTGCTCTATCCGCGGCTTGGATGAATTGCCGGAGCGCATTGCAAATGGCGGCAAATCAGGCTGGGCGCTTCCATATCGGCTGCACGATATTTCCGCGCTTTACCGCCATGACCAACATCACGATTCCGGTAGTGGTGCACAGGAGTAGCGTAAGCACGGACGATTCGACGCCGAAACTGCCTCCGGTCAGAAAATCGGGGCCATTGATGGTGGATCTGACCAAACCCTGCGAGGCTTCGTTTCCTGAGACGATACCCGAGAAAATGGCCGACTGCGTGTAATTCCACGCAACATGGAAGCCCATGCTCAACCATAGCCGGTGCGTCAGCATAAAAGCCGCAGCAAGCAGGATGCCGGCCTCGACGGCGATGAACAACGCCCCCTCGATCGTGGCATGCGGGTTCATCAGGTGGGTCAGACCGAAAACGAGCGAAGACACCACCAGGGCTGCCCAACTGCCTAACCACGTCTCAACCGAGCGAAACAGCACGCCGCGAAACAACAGCTCCTCGTAGATGCCCGAGCTCAGCGCCATAGCGATCGCCGGGACCATGTAGCTCAGCGGGTTCAAACCATCGATGCGGTAGATGCCGAGGGCCATCAGAATCAGCTCGCTGAGGGCGTACAGGCCTGCACCGATGAGCAGACCGATACCGAGTTCGCGGCCCATGCCCGGCACGGCCAGTTCGGAGACGTCACGCTGCTCGATAAAGTATGCATAACCGAGATACACCGAGATGCCTGCGATGGCCAACGCCATAATGTGCAGTACAGACTTGGCCGGTTCTCCCGCATAGCTGGTCATCACATCAGAGTTCAGACCCATCATCACCAGCAGGATAAATCCAAGCACCAGCACGCGCACCGGCGGCGAACTGAGAATACGGCGTACGATGCCGGGTTCTGTATTTGAATTTGTAGTCATCGTTGCGTCCTCCGTTGGGATGGTGGTTAGAGGCCCGCACTGCAGCCTGTCATAGACGAACTGTTGGCGCTTCCATGATCATGAATAATACGTGCGGATGAGCAGCACGCCGCAGCGGAAAATGTATATAACAGCGCGGAGCATCTGCTCAAGCTGCTTGTTCGCCCGAATCAGTCAGTACAAAATAAGCAATACTCGAATTTTTTCCGGGTGAATCTTCTCGATCAGTTTCAAGGATGAATGCATCGTTGCAGGGGTTTTCCGGCTCTGCCATACAATTTATTTATGTAGTTGCGAACGTCTTCCGTCCTCTTTTCATGAATTTGCCCCTGTCAACAACAGAGCCTTGCTTCTGAAAAGCAAAAAGTTGTTCTCATAAGTTTATGCAGTTGTGAACGTCCCTTCAACCTTTAAAAGCCCCGTTTTCTGCAGTAATCTATTTTATAAATGCGTATCATATATCTATACCTTAAATACTCGTAAAAAAAGGAGTTTGTTAAGGATGCCCGATAAAACCCTATAAACTGGACGACAAATCGGTTGTGCCAGAGTTTTACTTCTGACTAGGAAATCAATCTCGGGCGGCAGGTGCTCAGATGCGCTGTCGAAGCGGAAACAGGGTGAGCGTCAGTTCGCAATGAGTTGATTATGGGAGGCTGTGATTTAGTGGAAGATGTGCTTGGAGTGGTAGGCGCGGTGGAGAAAGAGATGATTCCGATGAGATTGAAGCAGGTCGGCCGCCGCTCAGCCGAAACAGAGAGTGTTCTTCGATAAGGTAGAAGCTTTCCGTGAAGTTCTTCAATGAGTCGGGTATTTCGCATGCCGATGTAGCGAGCATGCAGGGAATATCATGGGCCTGCGTCAGTATCCGGGTTTATGGATAACGACCGGGAAACACCGTGAGCCATTTTCTGACAGTGTTACTATATTTCCTTCGTTTATTGATGTCCCTGAGTCGCCATTCTGTTCACATTAAAGAGAAGAATGAATATGATTAATAATATTATGGATTGGATTATTCAGAATACAGAATGGGTATTCTCTGGCATTGGAGTGGTCGTTATAACAGGCTTTGTAAGCATAATCTTCAAAAATAAGCAAGCTACATCCAAACAAACGATCCGTTCAGGTGCGGGTGCAACCAATTTTCAAGCAGCCCGAGATATTAAAAATATCGAGATGACTAAAAAAAGTTGAATGATGTGGGATAAGACTAAACAAAACCTCCATTCAGGTGATAATTCAACCAATTATCAAGCAGGCCGAGATATAAATTTTAGTATAAGTAATGTCCCAGCCCATCTTGTTGATAAGTACATTGACGAAGAGTTAGTAAAAATTAAGAAGTTGCGATTTTTTCTTGAATTCGATGGTATAGGCACATCATTGAGGCTTGGGATTCGCCTTGCTGAGGGTGACCTTTTGGGAGGCTCGAATGAAGTAAGAGGCAAAGCCTTGACATGGTGTGCTAGATGGTTATCTCGTTCAGAGCATATAAATAAAGCGGAAAATTTTCTTGAGATTGCGAATACCCTTGGAGAATTTACAGAATCTATAATTGCCAGGGCCTTTGTTATTTCTCAGAAGAAAGGAAAAGCCGCTGCGCTTAAGGTTCTTGCTGGACTCAATTCTGATTCATGTTGCTCTGCTGCATTAATAATTGTTACTCATCATGACGGAGCTGAAAATGCTCTGAGGTGGATGAATCAAGTAGGCTATACTGTCAATGACCTTGATTCTGACGGTAAAAGTTTTCTCTTAGGCAAGCAGCTTCAACTTGCTCGTTGGGATGAAGCAGCATTAACAGCCAAAGCGCTTTTCGAGGTTGACTATGAAGAAACTCCCGTTCTTCACCATATGGCAGCCCTGGCATCTTTAATTCCCATTGTCCCGTTTGAATTTAGAATTTCTGTTCTGACTCATGTTCCGTTTGAAGCTCATGATATTCCTCTTGCATCAGATTCCATTGCGTTGGCTACAATACGGCTTGCACACAGCCACTTTAATAAAGCGGTTGAAGTCGCCAAACAGCTTTCATGTCCAGAAATAGCAAAGATAGATGATGAATATTCACTTTGGCTTGAACTTCGTAATCCGGCGATGGCTGCTCACGGGAAAAATCGCTTAGAAAACAAACTTCGCCATCCAGAGACCCGCCTCGGTGTTGTTCATTTGGCTCTTCAGTTTGGGATTAACGTGGACCTAAAGGCTGTTGAGCAGGATATTGACCGAGAAGTCGCAAAAAACGGCGGTATGACACTGGACGCCGCTATGGCTCGTTTTGCTATTGCCTTAACTCAATCAACGCCTGAGGCTGTTGCCAACTATATCGCTCGTTACCAAGATCAACTTGCAGAATTTATTGATTCAAAGGTAATGAGATATCGTCAGGTCGAGATGCTATCACGGGCAGGTTTGATTGATGAGGCCAAAAAAATATTTGACATGCTTCATGAGGAAGGCATCCCTGATGCTAATGAAGCTAATCTTCGGAGGATTATTTCTGAAGCTCAAGGAAGTGATCCCATTGAATCTCGTAAAGCACAATACGAATCGACAGAAAGCCTTAGTGACTTAATTAATCTTGTTGTTGAATTAGAACAGCATCAGAGATGGAATACGCTGTGTGAATATGGTAAGCTATTGTTTGAAAAAACACGCGATCATAGAGATGCTGAACGTTTTGTATATGCATTAAACAATGCGCACAAGTTCGAGGTGCTGGTGTCTTTTTTAAGAGAAAATGCCGACATACTATCTCAGTCTAATAATCTTCGGATCTTGTACGCTTGGGGGCTATATCACGAAGGAATGTTTCTTGAATCACGAGCTGCACTGGAAGATATAAATGAAGAGAACGATAGTCCAAATTACCGCGCACTACAGGTGAATCTCGGAATTGCGACTGGTGACTGGTACTCTCTTTCCGTTTACATTGCTGATGAATACCGTAACAGAGCAGAAAAAAGTGCACAAAATCTGATTCGTACTTCTCAACTGGCACTTAATATAGGTTCAACTCAACAAGCCAAAGAGTTAGTTTTCGCAGCAGCAGCAAAAGCCAATGATGACCCCGCAATTTTGGTTACAGCATATTTTATCGCAACAAAGGCAGGCTGGGAAAATGATCCGCAGGTTTTCAAATGGCTTGAAAAGGCAGACTCATTGTCAGGTAGTGATGGGCCTCTTCAAAGAATGAGTCTGAAAGACATTTTTGATCAAAAACCAGACTGGGATCGTCATGAGTCAGAGACTTGGCGTTTGCTCTCGCAGGGCCATTTACCGATTTACCTTGCTGCCAGGTCATTGAATCGCACACTAATTGATCTTACTTCTTTTCCGGCCTTAGCCAATCATTACGAGACTGATCCGCGAAGGCGCAGCGTAATTCCTGCTTACAGTGGTAAACGATTACCTCTGGAATTTGATATCAGTGAAAAAGCAGTTGGTTTGGATCCCACAGCACTGCTCACCTTGAGTTTTTTGAAAATACTCGATAAGACTTTAGATGCTTTTCATTCTGTTTATATCCCCCATTCAACCTTGGCATGGCTACTTGAAGAACGTCAGAAAGTTATGTTCCATCAACCGAGCCAAATAGCGAATGCTCTAAGGATTAGGGATTATTTAGCAACTGGTGTTTTAGAGAGATTCAATCCTTCTAGCACAACAAGTAGTGACCTTGCTGCTAAAGTGGGTGACGATCTTGCTGCATTTATTGCTGAAGCAGAGTTTGATCGAGATGGAGATAAAACGCAGCATATCGTAGTTTGTTCTGCTCCAGTGCATCGGCTTGCCAGCTTGATGGATGAAGAAGTGGATCTTTCTGCTCATGCGTCGGTTTTGAGCAGTTGCCTCTCAGTCGTGGAGAAACTGAAAAAGAAAGGCCAGATAACAACCAAGGAGGAAGAGCATGCACGCGCGTATTTGCACTTGCATGAAAAACCATGGCCGAACCAACCTGATCTTTCAGATGTAGCAGTCCTTTATCTTGATGATCTTGCAGTCACTTATTTCCTTCATCTCGGATTAATTGAAAAGCTCAAGGCTTCTGGCTTACGAGCGATTGTTTCAAATAGAACAGTTTCAGAAAAAGATTCCCTTATCTCTTATGAACGTATTTCCAGTGAGGCAATAAAGATCATTGAAGATATGCGAGTGTCACTTAGTTCTCGGATTAATTCAGGACAGATAAATGTTGGTCGTAGTCGTAACTTTGATAAGCCTGAAGAGATACCGGTTTTGGAGCACCCAACTATTGGTGTTTTTTCTCTGGTTGGTAATTGTGACGTAGTGATTGTTGACGATAGGTTTTTCAATCATCATTTGAATATAGATAATGGGTGTGAAATCAAGCCCGTCATCTCAACCCTGGACTTGTTGGATGCTTTGGTTAAGTATGGAGTTTTATCTGATGATGATCGACTTGAGTATCGGACGCGACTTCGCCAAGCAGGTTATTTCTTCGTCCCTATTAAAGGAGAAGAGCTTGCCCATTGTTTAAAAATATCACCTTTCGATATGGAAGCTGTGGTTGAGACAGCAGAGCTTAAAGCTATCCGGGAATCTGTTCTTAGTGTCCGAATGCGTGACTGGCTAAAACTTCCAGAGGAAACACCATGGCTGGATGGGATGCATAAAGCTTTTATTCATGCTATCCGGAATTTATGGACAGATGAGGCTGATCTTGAAGCGGCTGAAATACGATCAAACTGGCTCGTAGACCAGATCGACATTCGAGGGTGGGGCCACAGGCTCGATTTGGAAAATGCTGATGACTTTGTTCGAATTGGATATGCTGACTATATCTTAATACTTATTGCGCCGCCAACAGATGTTCAACAGTTCGTTATAGACGCTTACTGGCGCTGGATGGAAAAAAAGATTCTTTTTCCAATACAGGAGCAATCCCCTAAGGTATATGAGAGGATTGTTTCACGGTTTCATGAATACATCGTAAATATGGACATAAATAAAATTTAGAATCGAGCAGCATATGACAGGGTCTCCTTATGATAGAAAATATATTGCGGCTATGGTGTTAAATTTTGTGCCACCAATTATACGAGAAAGCTTACTTGAAGACAATAAGTTTCAAACAAAGTTTGATTTTAAACCTGATGCCATGGTTGCATTTGGTGATGATGATCTCGTATTTCAGCGCTCTGTACTTTATGATTCTATACGTAATGCATTTATGGGATCTGGGTCAATTAATTTGAATGATCTTGAAAAGCGGTCATGGAAAATAACACTTGATGATAGTGAGGACGGATATTTAACGCTTTTTCGATTATCAGATCAAAAACGCTTAGTTTTAACTGATTGCTCCGTTTTATCAAAAGATATTTCTCTACGCATTCGTTTATTAGAAGAATATGTATCAAACGTAAACCTGCCTTGTGAATATTATAGCAAATGGAAAGGTATATTAGAAGAACGGGTGTTCGAAGACGAAGAATTTGATGCTTTCCGAAGTGATATTTCTGACACACCAGTACATCAGGAAAGAGCAATACGAAGTCAACTTATGAGCGGCAGAGGTAATATATCGTCTTTAGTCCCAAATTCTCTTCGTTACTATGAACGACTTGTTGGGGTTTTTAATGGATGCGGTTCTATCCGAGAATATGCTGCCAAAAAAGGTCGAGAAGTTTTTTCTCAGCTCTCAGAATGGAAGCCTTTCGAAGGTTTTCTTTTCAGCCTCTTACTGTCTTCACATTCTACACTGACAGCAGAAATAGAAACGGATAAACTGAGTAAGGAAGAGTTAGAAAAAGCGTTTGAGCATCTGGTAAAATATGGTGATCCGCTTTCTCGGTTAGGTGCTTTTGAGGTTGGGTTGCGTATTCTTCCTGAACGGCCTGAGGTTGAGCCTTTTTTATTATCCCTATTGAAACAAATACGAGGCGATGAGGCAGACGGGAGTGCAAATGAGTTTAAGCTGTTTTCAGCACTATTTGTTTTGGTCGATGGGGAACTGTCAAGAACTCGACTTTTAGTTGATAAACCGCCGTTTTATCGAAGACTGGCATCCTTTGCACAGGCCTCGTTGATCCAACGCCAACTTGTTCAATGTGATATTGATTATGATCATTTTACAGAATGGGCGTTGAGTAATCGTATAGAGCAATTCTTTATGCAGTCTTTTGCAGATATGCGCTCTGACCCGAGGTGGAATCCTCACATGACAGATTCAGTCCAATTACATGCAAATTTTATTGGACGTATTATCATTGCTGGTAATGTATATCAATCAAACCTTTCTGATGGAGAACTACGCAATAACATAATTGGTGAAGGGGCTAAACGACTTGTTGAGCATTGTGGATTTCTAAGACCCTTTTATCCGGGGCCACTAGAAGGAGCTGATAATGGATCAAATGTTTTGCCGGATGAATTGTCTCAAATAATTGTTAATCAGCTCGATAGTGATGAAATAGATGCAGCATCATTTGTAGTACTTGTCAATTCTGCTAGGATTTATTGTGTTCCTGTTGATCATGTTGATTTGGCCGTAAGATCTCTCAGATTGGCAAATTATAGGCTTTCTAACTTGCAGGATAAAAATACTTTACTTGCTATTTTAGAGGGACTTGCAACAATTGCTGCGATATATAGAAATCAGGAATTGTCTGATCAACTTCACATACTTGTGCGTCGTTATCGACAGGATTCACAATTTGCTCTTACTGTCGATGAGGCTTTTGGTGTATTGATTGTCGCTGCCGCAGCAAGGAAAGGCCTTTTGGAATGGCGCAGTTTTGTTGGAGACTTTTTAAATGAACTTGCTTTTAGCAATTTAAACGAACATGAGAGTGAGCGTCTTCATTCTCATTTGTCAATATTACTGCATTGCGTGCCTGAATTATGGGTGTCGTGTGCTAAAGCAGATGCGGCACTCAAAGCATGGCTACATCGGTGATGTCGATGGAAAAAAATATCCGATGTAACCGATACAGAAAAAATTGGCTGTTTCAGAGCGATTCATAAATCAGGAAAGTCCGGTTGGAGTACATACAGGTGATTGCGGTAGGGTTTGCCGATGAGTTCCGGGAGATCTGTTCAAAGCATGCCGGGAAAACCGATATCGCACGGCAGGTAAGGCTGATCCAGTCGGCGTTCACCACGCGGGAAATGATGGAGCATGCGCGATTGTGCACGAGATTCGGTTTCTGAGCGGTGAGCCCCCTTCTCAGGGGCTTTGCTGTATGAATGACAGCCTTGAGATAAAGCTTCTTGCCACATTCAATGAATGAGGATGTCAAGTTTTTTGCCCAGCGCCTCGGCGTAGTTGACAAGGGTGGAAAGCTTGACATCTTCGGCATGGTTTTCGATGCGGGAAATTGCCGACTTGTGGGTTTTCAGCTTCTCGGCGACCTCTACCTGGGACATGCCGGTATTGAGTCGGGCCTGTTTGAGCATGACGCCGATGCGGAAATTCCGGTACCCTTCGTCATAGCCTTCGGCAAAGCCGGGGCTGGTGGCTTTCTGTTCGTCGATGAACACCTGCAGTTCATCAATGTTCCTGTCGTTTCTCATAGTCTTTTTTTCTCTGTTCGGCCAGCGCGATCTCCTGCGCCGGAGTCTTTTGTGATTTCTTGGAAAAGCCGTTGGTCAATACGACAAGGTTTCCTTCATGCATAAATCCTAACAGCCTGAGGGTATTGCCTCCATGTGAGGAGCGTACCTCCCGGATTCCGTCTGTATTCTTGAGTTTCTTGAAGTACTCCTTCGGAACCATCCGGACATCCCTGACGAGCATCAGCACCCAGGTGACCTTCTGTCTTTCCTTGTCCGGAAGGTTTGTCAGGAACTCCTTTACCGGGCACTGACCCGATGGCGTTTTATAAAAGATGATTGAACGCATGGCAAAAGTTAACATCTATATCAACTCTGTGCAAGAATGAAAGGTTGCTGTTTTGCTTTGATATCTTTTTTTCGATCAGAGAGCGCTTATTGCATGGTCGACTTCATGCAAAAAACGACCTGCTCTTCATCTACCGGGGAGCCATGGCAGAACAGTTTGTCGGCCAGGAGATGCTGGTATCCCAACAGGGCGGCCTGTATTACTGGGACAGGCAGGCCAAAAGCAGTTTGGCTGAGGTCGATTACCTGGCGGTTCTGAACGGCCGGATTCATCCGGTTGAGGTAAAAAGCGGCGCTACCGGCAGTTTGAGGAGCCTTCATCTCTTTCTTGCCACATATCCGGAGTGTGGCAGGGCACTGGTCTTTTCCGACCGCCCGTATGCCGACCTTCCTGAGCAAAAAATCACGTTCCTGCCGCTTTACAGCGCTTTTGCCGTCACCAGAAACGAGTAGCGAGAAAAAAGATACCGCTCCCGCACTTCGCGGCATTGGGCTCTTGCGGTTACGGATTCATACCCGTCAGCAACAGGTCCTTGCTTCTGAAAAGCAAAAAGTCGGTCCCATTAGTTTACGTAGTTGCGAGCGTCCCATCCTCCCATGCCCACTCCCCGGCACTCAGCCGGGACCGTCGAGGACGACGATTGGCATCCTTGCCCTGCTCGCGGAGTCTGCGCAGTACGACCAAGTGATCGTTGAGTTCTTTCCCTTCGGCATCTTCTTGTCTGCTCATATCAGCTTTCTTCATAGGTATGACGTGACGCCATGAGACGCGAGAGATAGCACAGGGCGAAGAATCATAGCGGTGCGGAGCCGGCTGGAGGCCTGGGTTAGGCATTTTCAGCTCTCAACAATTCACTCAACACTGTAGAATCAATAACAAGAAACTCATCAGTGAACGAATTATGCTCAATTACTGTCCCTGCAAATTTTACGACGCCATTTTTATCCACAACATATACGGCACTGCCGCTCATTCCATTAGGCGACATACCCTCTGGAGTAGGCGTTTTAACCTTTAGCATATGACAGTAATCGAAAAGGCTTTTTCTTGACGACACAAACCCATTGGTCACGTAGGCCTGTTGCTTTATTTTGTAATTTTCATAGTCAACCGTATGGTCAGGGTTCTCTAACAGAAACCCCCTTAACCACACTTCCATGATCTCTTGACTCGACAACGAAATAAGCATTTCGGTATTACTCAAATCAAATGCATTTACCGAATCGATAGCTTCTTTTCTATGAACATCTGGGGAGACTTGCAAAAGAATCTGGTCATAATGCTTTAAATCTTTTGCCTCTTTAACTCTTGCTCTCAATTTGCTGCAATATCCAAAGAAATCATCAGAATTCAAGGGAATAGGATAAAGTGTTGCCTCCGGATTAACCTGATGATTCTCAAAGCAATGAAATGCTGAAACTATGTAAAGATTGTTTTTCCAACGCACAGGAAAACATGAGCCAGCATACGCATACGGCCATTTATCGTTTCCTGTTTCATAGAGTATAGGCTTTGTTGAGTCGAGTATTTTTGGTTGCTCTATCATGCTTTTTTCTTTTGACTAACATCTAATTTTACGAGGAACACTAGCTCTCCGGGAAAATGATGGGTTAGAGATTCTATTCAATAATAGCCTTAAATAATATCGGTTTGATATCAAACCCAAAACTGTTCTTCAGTTGTATTGCCTCACAATAAGAGACGTCGATACTTAGAATATTCGCAATCGTTCGACGCCTTGTAGTATCCATTTTGCAACCGAATATAACAGTTGTTATTTTTCCCGGCAATGATATAAGAGCATCAGCATATTCGTGATCTACTATTAATCGCCATTCCTTTTCGTAGCTCCAATTGGGCGCCTTACTGGAGACTATCTTTGCGACTGAAGCCTTCTCCTTAATACTTTTCGAGTCAAAGCATGGAATTTCAACAGCATCATAGGTGACTGGTAAACAATAATCCCAATTACCGAGATCATTATTTTCGGAACGTTCAAATTCAATACAAAACCCGGTGTGGCCATCAGTATAATGGGACCACATCAGAATATCATCATTGATCTCACTTAAACATATAACACCGAATTCTTTAATAGCATTCTTAGATTCTTCAATAGAGCTTTGGCAGATCGGAATACCACAAAAACTCGAATCAGTCAATTGAAAATGAAATTCAAATGGATCGTTAAGTGTTTTAGCTTTTGGGCACCATATCTTTTTATTTATAAGCAATGATAACGAGTGTTCATTAAAACGCAAATATTTATAAAGCTTAGGAACTCCTATTTGACCACATTGGGGACAATGGAGCTTCCTCCGCGGGTATACTTTTGCACAGTTAAGACAGTTTATCGTGGGTTCCATATTTTTTTCATTCTTAGTGCTTTCTTACCGTGACGCGGATGAGCAATAGTCCGCGACAGAAAATTTATTTGATGGAACGGCGTGTCTGTTCCTACCGCTTGTTCGCCCATATCAGTCAGTACAAAATAAGCAATATTCAATTTCTTTCCGGGGGAATCCTGACGATCAGTTACAAAGATAAATGCTTCATTGCCGGGATTAGGCGCATCTCCCATGCAATAAGTTTACGTAATTGCGTATGTCCCCCCACCTGTCTCATTTTGTATCCTTCTTTTGTCTATCATCTTTTGCCCAATGTTGAAGTTCAGCGGCCGTCGAAGGCGGCCCGCTGCAATGACGGGTTAGCCTTAAACGGTCCGATTGACAGTGAATGAACTCCATTTCGGCAAGACATCAGTTCTTGGCATTTGCTTGTGAACTGACTCCGGAATGTGCGGTGACTCTTGAGCCAGCGCATCAATGCGTTGGCGTATGGAGTCGAGTTTCTGGAGGTCTTCCTGAGGAAGCGACAGCCAAAACTCTAGTTCTCTACCAATGGCGTTGTACTTCGCTCCTGCGGTGCGGTGTTTTTCTGCCTTGTCGTTATAGCCAAGGAAGGATTGAAGGGCGGACAAGATTGCTGCGGCAATGCTCATCATTCCTACAGTGACCTGCCACCAGACTTCCGGCTTTGCCTGGAGAGTAGCGAAAACAGACGTGCCAACAACCGTTGCTAGGACGACGCTCGGAAAGCCGAATAGGAAATTCAACTTAGAGAAGCGCATTGCGGCTCGGTAATGCCCGTGTGCGACTGTGGCCGCCCGCTGATACCACTCTTTTGCGATTTCACGAGGAGTCATGGCAGTTTATCTTGAAGGCTAATAATGTTTAGACTGATCTGCATAATTCAGAAAAAACAAAAGCTTCTTTCTGTATAAGACAATTTCAATCTCACAATCAAAGACCAGTCAATTAATTATTTATAAATAACTTAAACATATTAAAAACTATTCACGCCTGTCGGTTTATACAGATCAGTCTAAACCGGCAAGAAACATAATATCGCAGGCAACTCAAGAGGGGGCGACACCGCCTTCAAGCCTTTGTCTAACCTGCGTCTTAATGCATTTATCATAGACAAACTCAGGATCTAAATCAATGCCGTTTGCCCACTCCACCGTATCAAAAGATACTTTTACAGTATTGAATACCGCAGGGTCTGCCAGCTTCCTGAACACACCAACAGTCAGGTATGGCTTCAGATCCAGAATTCCACTTTCTTTATTATCAAATTCCACAACTATTTGATAATCTGTTTTTGCCGTGACCTTTATTACTGACGGATACATATATTTATCTTATTGAAGTGGTTGAATTTTGAACGGCTCTTCCCCATTCATGACCAATTCCCAATCTGCTTTCAACTCATCCTGATGCAATTCCGCCCAGGCAAGTACAAGTTTTGTTTGCTTCCCCGGAAGCGTACCGTCTGATATTTCACACGTTCTGATATCGACAATAGCCTTATGCTCTGCAAAATACACATGAAAATGAGGGGGTGGATGCTCACCCGGAGCATAGTAAATCCGAATAATAATTCCGTAAAACATTGATATTGTAGGTATCACTATATCCTGTTTGATAATTTCCAATTCGTCATGCATCAACACCTAACGCACCCGTTGTATTAGTAATACCAGGAACAGAGATATCCTCAAAGTCATCCAACTTAACAAAACGCGCCATACTTTACTCCTTCTCTGCATAAGCAATTTCCGATAAATAACAATACCTGCTTAGCTCCTTTATTCTTCATAATCCGGATATTGCTCAGGATTGACTCCCATTGACTCAACCAGAATCGGATATTTTTTATTTTTTTCTTCTACTCTTTTCTTTCGCGACTTCTTTATCTCAAATAACCAGCTGTCTCCGAAATCGAAAAGATAGTATAACTTATATCCCGTTATTGGATATATTTCATTCAGTTTAGTTTTCCTGGAAACTGAATAAGCATGATTTCCAGGCTTCTTCCCAACATAAAATTCGTATAAATGATCGTCATCAAAATCGACGATCTTTTGAATATAATTGTGTAACTGTTGCAGCGAAAAGTTTTCTTTGACCTCTACGGTTTTAGACCAAGGAACATCATCCTCATCATGCGGAAACGAAATATGTAATGTGTAAACTTCCATTTGTTTTCCTTATATAAACAGCTAACAATGTTTAGACTGATCTGCTAATTCAAAAAAAGTGTTTCATCCGGAAAATTTCGAACATAAAACGCCCATTATTCTTTCTGTATAAGACAAATTCAAACTCACAATCATAGAGCTGCCAATTAATTATAAATAAGTTAAAAACATTAACCTTAGGCCTGCCGGTTTATACAAATCAGTCTAAACCGGCTATAAACATGTAAATATACTATTGTAATGCATACATCTTTATTGACCATCAATTCCTGAATGGATCAAAAACAGCTCACGTACGTTGATCCTCGTACCCTCCAATACTCACTTTATAAATAAAATAATAAATACGCGACTTTTTTCTGCACGACTTTCTCGCATGGGTCTCTAACCGCATCATCAACGAAGTGCAAGACAGAGAGGACATCTACAGAATGAGAACCTGACTTTAAGGAGGCCAAACAGCGTCCCGAAGTTTTCGCACTTTTTGAGGCCCAACGCCCGCGTTCAGCGTCCCGCGCCACCCTACGAAACCTGAAAACACCGAGTCGCTTCGTGGCGCGGGTGCGCTGGAACGGTTTGTTAGGCCCATATGTATGTTGGGTTACGATAAAGTCGAAACCTAACCTGCGCTGCTGCCAAATTCACAAGCGTCGGTTGGATGAGCTTGTTATGCCTTTACTATAAAAATCAGAAGCCTTCGCTTTAGAAATTTCTTTTGCTACTGTATCAAACTCCTCAAGTGTTGCATTCCATTTGGTCAGATCCTTATCAATTGCTAGTGCTAAATCGCAAGCGATCTTGAACTGCTTTTGCATGAGTTCGTTGTAAGGATGCGACAGAAGAGCATCGTACTTACGCAATTCCTTTTGGATCAACGTTAATACTATAGTCTCACGGTCTCGGACTTCAAATTCTTTAGCATATGGCTTTCCTTCGTGTGCTCGACAGTAGTTAGTTCTAACATCCTCGAAATAATCGACTAAATCTTCAATACGCTGGCATCTGTAACTCTCGTATTCCTTCCTGTCGCGTGCTTCAATTTGCCTACGCGTAAACCAGTAGTTAGCTCCCGCTACCACAAGACCACTGCCGAGTCCGCTCAATAGTGCGGTTGGAAAGTCCACCATTTGATTGACCCTTAATGTTTTCTTCCTAATGCCCCGCTTCACGGGCACCCGACTGCGCGATAGCGCGGTTGGGTGTCCTCGTGCAAGCGGTTGTTATGCACGCGCAAGGGCTACTCCCCAGCTCGTTTTAAGTCGTAGATATAATCACCAGTGCCGTTAAAAAAGAATTCAATTTCGGTCATCCTATTCTTCAGGTGAGGCAAATTTATCCTGCGTTCTTCACGGAAAATTCGTTCCAGTTTTTTAGTAAAAGGATATCGAAAGGAAAAAGAACCTTTATCAATCTCAATAAACTCTTGAACGTATTTTCCGACAATTTTGAATGCAGAATCATGGTCAACAGGGACGTACTCATTATGAATTGATGAAAAGTCCTTCCACAACTTCTCCAAATTATGATTGTAATCATTCAATTTTTTGATTGTTTCCTGAGAATCCATGTTGCTTAAAGAAATTATGAAGTCTTTTAGTGTGAGTTCAACATATTGTCTGTACAAGAAGATGATTGGAAATATGAATGTATCCAATTTTAAATTATTTTTTGATGAGATTGCATTATCGATCAGCGTATCCGCCGCCAATTTGTACCCCAAACGATAACCACCCGTTTGCAGTTCCAAGTCTCCCCAACCGAAGTGTGCAAACTCGTGATTGTCACCACCGTCAACAAATAACTTTTGATATTTATTGGGCCAAAGAGAGTGAGTCATTTATGATGCGTCCTTTCTGTGCATAACAATAATTAGATTGATCCGCCTAAACAGCGGATTTTTGAATTCAAGCCCATATAACACGCAATAGAATTGCAACTCATAACCCTGCTAACCACATATTTATAAATCATTTAAATTTTATATCGAAATATATTTCGGCATCTTATATGGATCGGCATAAAAAATTTGCTTACAATCCATCCACAGGGCTTCGAACACAAGACAACCCGCAATTCAGTACCTGCTTATAGATCATGGCGGTACGCACATCATCTCCATCTCCCGGCATGAGCTTGCAAACAACCAGCCTTCCGCTGTCATAACAAAAGATTTCTGAAAATATAGCGAAACAACGGTAAATCATTAAAATATCACCGCACCGGACAGACAATAACGACGCAACAATGTATCGGCTTCGAGCCATCTCATGTTTTCAAGAAAGGATGACCTCTGACGTCGATTCTACGACTGACCGGGCTGTACAAAATGTCAATTCTCCTCTCGGTCACATCAGCAAGCATCCTATGCGATCTCCCTCTGGCGACAGATCAAACACAACTACAGAAAATTTCTTATTTTATAAATGTAGTGTTTCCAAAGAAAAAAGCCACAAGTAACCCCTTCAGATCATGCGACCAGCACATATCATCCGCATACTCCCGCTCTGCGCAGTCCTGCTGTTCCCCGGATGCAGCGGCAACTCCCCGGAGAAGACTGATGCCGGCAGCGGAAATACCGCAGTAGAGCAGCAGGCATCGAAAATTATCGAACCCTGCGATCTCATCACAGCAAAGGATGCGGAAACCATGCTCGGCGAGGCCGTCAAGCCTGCGGAAAAAACCGACAATCAGGTAGTCGGCCAGAAACTCTGCCTGTACAATCCGGTCAATACCGAATCCACGGAGTTCCTGCAGGTTGTGCTGACCCAGGATGCATTCATGCCGCCGGGAGGCATTCCAACAGCGTCTATCTACAAAAGCCTGAAGGATAATTTCGAAGGCATGAGAACCGATATCGAGGGTGTGGGAGATGAAGCGTTTATTTCGACCGGCGGTATCTACATCATGGCTGATGGCTACTACATTCAGATCGGAGCCGGCAACACCAGCAACGAAACCGTGCGGAACAAGCTCATCGAGGCGGGGAAAATGGCTGTTGCGAAGCTGAACTCCTTGAAGTAATCACCTCTCACGCGCAACCTACCCCGATTGATTGAGGAATACAGGGGGGCGGACATTCCTGTCCGCCATTCAAACAAACCGCCGGGCCAGGGAAAACAACCTGTGCGTCATTCGGAAACGGATTGCCGCCTTTTTGGGATCGGATGGAGTGTCGAAAAAAAAAACCAATGGCGGACAGGAATGTCCGCCCCCCTTTTCCATGGCCGGCGGCTACTACATCCAGATCGGAGCCGGCAATACCGGCAATGAAACCGTACGGAACAGGCTGATCGAGGCAGGGAAAATGGCTGGTGTCAGGCAGTTAATTTTGTTGTGTGTGCAGCTTCTGCGTGCAATTTCAAACCAAGGGCACTTATTACTTTAAGAATAGTATCGAACCCTGGACTTCTTTCCCCGGAAAGCGCCTTATACAGACTTTCCCGAGACAAACCAGCATCCCGTGCCACCTGTGTCATGCCCTTTGCCCTTGCTATGTCGCCCAATGCCTTGATAATAAATGCTGTATCTCCATTTGCTTCTTCAATGCACATTTCCAGATAAGCGGCCATTTCCTGAGGAGTACGCAGGTGCTCGGACACATCATATTTTGTTGTAACGGTTTTTGCCATATGTAACTCCTATAAATTTTTTGCCAGGCGAAGTGCAGCTTTTATATCTTTGGCCACTGGTGTCCGGTTGTTGAAAATTTAAATCCCAGTAACTTGTTTTCTAATAATAATATATGGCGATATTTTGCCGTTACCGATTTGAAAATGCCTGCTATCTTTGATCATTTCATAATTCTCCGAA